>Ga0315334_10001447_pt1 | contig 14625 bp, 8 predicted proteins | sample M150034915metaG_FD_205555 | JGI IMG/M metagenome (GOLD analysis project Ga0315334, IMG submission 205555) | Ammonia-oxidizing marine archaeal communities from Monterey Bay, California, United States - M1 500m 34915 | ecosystem: Environmental > Aquatic > Marine > Intertidal zone | place: USA... | reverse complement strand
TCAACAACTTCTTCTTGAGTTACTCGTAAATCATTAGCTAAATCTGGATCTTCTTTAAAGAGTTTTTGTATGCTTCCTTCAATTTCTGATATTTCAGCTTTTAATTTAGAATGTTCTTCACTACCTTTTTTAGTTTTACTTAATTTTTCCTTTGCCTTATTTAGCAGTACGGTCATATGCCGTATCATGTCTGGAGTTATTCCTGTTCCGTAACCTGTATCTTGTCTTTGTGAGTATTTAAGTTGTAATCTAGCGGCAGTAAGGTTTACCCGAAATCTAGCCGTTTGTTCTGCAACTGTTCCTCGCTTATCGTCTTTAATTTTTTTACCTTTTAGTGTTTCTCCATAAGTTATTAAATGCTCAAGACTTTTAATTTTCTCTTCGAGCATTTCAGTAGTATTTTGACCAGGATCAAGTATAGCTACTAAACCTGAATGCGGGTCTTCAAAATTTAAAACATCTTCAATAGAAGCGCCTTCAACATCAGATGGAGTTTCAGTTTCGCTAACTTCTTCTTGTGTTTCTTCTACTTCAGTAGGAGTAGTTTCAGTAACAGGAGTAGTAGTAGGAGTAGGAGTAGTTCCTGGGGATGTATTAGTAAGAGCGTGTTGGATATCTTTCTGGGTATTAATAAGTATCTTGTATTCAATATCCTGTTTAGCAGTACGTTTAACACCTAAAGAACCAAGGTCTACGATATCGATGTTTACTCGTATTAATTCTTTATTTAAATCTTCAAATGTTTGATTAGCATATATAGGTTTTACAGGAGTAGTAGGAGTACCAGGAGTGGTAGTTGTTGTAGTGTCGTCTATATCTATACTTTCAATATCTTCCTCAGTAATATCTTCAACATCAAGATCTACTTGTCCTTCTAATGCAGCAATTTGTTGAGCTAATGCTTCATCTTTTTTAAGCTGTTCTGCACGTTGAGCAGCTGCTTTAAAGAAAGAAGTAGATCCATGGTTTTCAGCAATAAATACTGCTTGTTCTCCATAGTTTATTTCATCTTGAATTTGAGTTAATAACTTACCTGATTTATTAGTAATCCTATTTAAAAATTGTCCTTTGTTCTCACGGCCATCTATGTATTCTTCTTTAGTCATTTCTACAAGCGTGTAATCCATCCATCGAATTGCACCCCCTGACTTATCTGTATCTTTTGTTCCCTTTACAACTACAATATTTCCTTTTTTCTTTGGTTTTGCATTCTTTGCTTCGTTAAATGCTTTAAGTTTATTTTTAAGATTTTCTAAATGCTGCTTCATTCCTGCTAATTGATGATCAATAGCAGTTTGATTTCTTCTAATAGCATTAGAATTAGCTTTTTTATTCGCCTCTAATCGTTTAATAATCTCTTCACGGAAGGTTGAAAAACCTTTGTAACCACGAGCAGTACCAGAAATTATTTCTTCATTTACTTGTACTTGTGTTTTCTTATGTCTACCTATATCTTTTATTTTATTAAAATGTTTTCGTAATTCTTTATGTGCATCGAGAACGAGTTTATCAAGCTTTGTTAATTTTCCTGATTCAAGATCTTCAATAATATCTTTATGTTCTTTTTCATTATCATCTGTAGGATCACTTAGTTCTTGTAAACTACTTAAAGACTCTTCTTCTTTAGTTTTACCTTTAAAAATCTTCTTTAATGCACCTAAAAAAGTTTTAGTATCTGCTGTTTCATCAACTTCAACGGGAGCGTATTTTCTTAATAGTCTTTTTATCCGTACTTTTTGATATCCTTTTAATGGAAGTTCTTTACTATCTTGAAGGTTTTGTAAACTCTTTACTTTACTCTCATTAGAAGCTGTTTTATTTTTCTTAATTTTTTTGATAGTTTCATCTATCTCTTCTGTTCGTTGTCTGTTGTATATTTTTACTGCTTCAGCTTCATTTTCTGCAGCTTCAACTTCTGCTTCCTCTTCTTTCTGTTTTTTAAACTTATAAGATCGTTTTTCATATTTTGCTTTTAATGCTTCTTTACGTTTTCTCTCATCAGTCCACCCTAATTTTTCTTCTTCTAAATCTGTTTTTAATATATTTATATTTCTTTTAAGTTTACCTTTAATATTTCTTTGATTTTTTTGAGTGACTCCAATGTTTAATTCATCTCTTGCGATATCCATTTCTAATTGGGTTGCTTTTAACGCATCTTCCCAATTTAAACCTGTTTTCTGAGGACCCTTACCATCCTCATGGTCTACTGTCATTCCCCCTTCTGTTAATTGTCTATTGTATTCTTTATTAAATACTTTACTATTTGTTGGTTTTGCATATCCATTTTCATCTACTTCAATTTGAGATTCATCAGTAATAAGCGGTACTTCAATATTTGCAAGTTCTTCTCTTAATGTATCTGCTTGTGTAGGACCTAGTGCTACATCTGCTGCTGTTATAGTTCCATTTTCAACTCTTTCTAAAAGTAACTCAGAATCTCGTAACTGGGTCTCCATAGTTTCTTTACGTACACCCGGTCTTTTTAGATACCCTTCACCTACATCTAAAGTTAATTTACCAGCTGCCATAGTAGCTATACCACCAGGAGTACCAGCGGCTTCTGCAAGAGCATCATAAGCAATAGTAGCAGGATCTGTAACCTTTCCATGCTCTGCCATTTGTTCTGAATATGATGTGATACCGCCGGATAAAGCTTCTCCACCTAAAGCTGTTCCTACTCTAAGTGCAGCAATTGTAGGTAATGATAGAACCTTAGCAGTTGTATTAGCAGCAAGTGCTTTACTAACGTTCTTTAAAAAAGGAAGGTTGCCTTTAAATGCTCTTAAGGCAGATAGATCACCATACTTCTCAGCTACAGATCCAATAGCAGACCATAATTTAATTCGTTGTGTTTCTATAGCATCAGGATTTCTACCTTCTACTATTTTGAATTCTTCAATAGCCTGTCTTCCTTTAGAGCGAGCTAAAGATGTAATAATTGCTGTTTGTGTAAGAGGGCCCCCAATTGTATAAGCAACCATCCAGGGGGTACTATCAATACCTGCACTTAATAGAGTACCTAGATCATTATCAAACGTGTATTTAATAGCTTCCCAAGTACCCTTATCTTCAGCTACAGCATCAAATCCTGCTTTAGCAGCCATTTGATCTTTATAACTAGCTGGGAATATTTCTTTAAGTTTAGTAGCAACTTTTTCTGTAAATTCAAAACGTGCTTTATTAGCTTTTGCAGATTCTTCTAATTCAGCTAGTTCTTTAAATAATGGTGTAGCTGTTTCAGGAACTACAGAATCTTTGACCTTTTCATACTGTTTAATTTGTTCAGGAGTAATAGGAGGTTTGGGGGGCGTAACATAATCATATTTAAAGAAAGGGTCCATACTAGGAATAACTCCTGTTGGTACTCCCATCTCTACTATTTCTTGTTGAGTTTTAATCTCTGCATTACGATCATTAACTGCTTCTTCTAAACTAGTGGCCCCTATAATAGGACCTTGTACTAGCCCTTTAACTACATCTACAGTTTGATCTTTAATTCCGGTAGCTTTTCTACCTATAAAACCCTCAGGTACGTCTGTTGCTTCTTCTATTACTTCTTGTTTAGAATAAACAGAATACCTATCAGCTTGTTCATGTGTTAATCCTGCATGTATTTTTCCATCTGGAGTTACAACAGAGTATGATCCGTCTGCATGAATATTAGCTCCTCTTTTAGTTTTACCTATTACAGGAGATTCAGGCTGTAGAGGACTTATAAAAGCCTCTTCTAAAATATCATCTCTTACATCTCTTTGGGATTCTACGGATTGTTGAAGATCGTAAGGATCAATATTACCGGCATCCTGAAAAGCATATGGATTAATATCAACTTGATGCTCTTCTACGGATTGTTGAATACTACTGGGAGTGATTCTATTTAGGATTGCAGATTTAGCACCAGCAACACGAATTTTTAATGCTTCTCTAGCATCTTGTACGTCTGTCTGTGCGGCGAGTAATCTATTAACGAAGTCTCGTTGACCCATGGATTACTCCGCTTTTAATCGAAGCCATTCAGCTTTAGCTAGTGCTACTCTCTCTGCTTGAGTAAGTTTTCTTGAAAGTAAATGATTAGGTAAATGGGGGTCCATTGCGGATCTAAACTCATCCTCAGACAATTCATCAATACCTTTATCAAACAACATTCCTTCTTCGGTACCTTTTGCACCTGTAGTATTATGCCACCACAACACACTATTTCCTGAACTACCTGCATACATTTTAAGTACTGCCCGATAAAGTGCAGCTCTAGAAGCTAATTTTACTTTACCATCTTTACCTCTTATTTGTTTGCTGTATAACCTGTCAGCTTGGTCAATCATGTTTTGAAGTTCTATTTTTAAATCACCTTCATCGCTTCTTTTATACGCTGGTCCGTGATTTGTCTTTAAATATGTGTCCATATACCCAATAACTCCATCCTGCTCTATAGCCCGAGTCATCTCTGTTACATCTGCAGCAATCATAGCAGGTCCTAATATAACTTTTGCATCTACTAAAGCATTAGCTTCTTTACGAAGTTTTGCTTTTAATCTAGCATCAATATAACCAGGAATACGCGAGACAGCTCTTGATACTTTTTGGTTAATAGCAGCATCAGATGCTCGTTTGTGTTTCTTTTTAAATTGTGATGTTACATCAGCTTCAAAAGTTTCGAATGTCGCCTGTTTAGTGGTTTTTGATTTAAGATCAATAGGACTAAGACCATACTCCGCCATTACTTTTTTATCCCACTTAACTTTTCCAAATCTAGGATCTTCTGGCTTTATTTTATCCTCCGCCGTACCAAATTTACCTAGAGCAAATTTAATTGTAGTAACGTCAAGATCTCTATCACTAAATTTTTGCATTGCTGTATCAATTAAACCTGCTTTGCCTTTGACATATGGCATGTCTGTTAATTCTTTACGTAATGCAGCAATTGCCTTAGTTCTTTCAGGTCCTGCTTCTATAGCATCTATTCGCTCTCCCCCAGTTTGTAATACTCTATTAAAAGCTCGTTCATTTCGAGCATCTAGATCTTTAGCAGCTATGTCTGCTGCATCTTTAAATCCTACACTTAATCCTCTATTTTGAGCTATAGCACCTTTTCTTAATTCATCTAAAATAGCTGGAGTTGGGGGATTTTGTCTTCCAAATTTGTCTCTATACGCTCTAGTTAATACCCCATCTAATCGCTTTTTAGCTGAAGGGGAGTAATCATAACCTGTTATTTCTCCCTTCTCATTTGTAATTGCTACTCCAGCTTCAATTAATTGTGCTTCTGTTATTGGTAAATTTAAATTGCTAACTCTTTCAGCAAAATTTGCTCTTGCTATATCATTTTTTCTACCTTTACCAAGATTAGTACGAAATATTTGATTGAAAGTTTTATACTCATTAGATTTAAAAAAGTCTGCCTCATCAGCTACTTCGCCTTTGGCTGTAGAATCTGCAATAGCTTTTGCATCTTTGTTTACAGCAGTACTAATAGTTGCATGCTGTTTTTCCATCTCTTTTCTATTAGTAATGACTAGTTTGGCTTCTTCATTTTTTCTCTTTAGTTCTTTTATTTGTTCTTTTTTATATGATGTTTCTTCGTCCAATTTGGACGTTTTAGCTGCTGTTTCGAGATCTGTAACACCTTTGGATACAGTTTTTGCTTGAGTTAATAAATCTTCAAAACCTTTGGATTTAGTTTGTGCTTGAGTAAATTTAATATCACTTTGTAGCTTTTTTCGCTTTAGTTCTAGTTCATGATCTTTTTGACGAAGTTCTTTCTTTTTTAATTTTATATCGGTAATTAGTTCATTGCGTTGTGTATTAGTTAGTTTTGTCTTTGCTTTTAATTCTAATTGTTCTAATTCATGTTTTGCTTGGGTACGTGTTTCTTGAAGGTCATTTAGTCCTTTTTTTTGTTCAAGTAATTTAGCTTCCCACTTTCTCTGTTCAAACTCAAACTGATCTAAACTACGTAACTGTTTTTCTTTTGCTACGTCACGAAATTCTTGGGCTTTTGTACGCCGTCTTCCTGATAGTTTCTCTTGATACGCATCAAGAGCATCAAGATCAACCATGCCTGATAGATCAGGATTAAACCCACTTGTTCTACCGTGTGCAACTCTACCTTGATTATCTAGGGTATCGGATTTATCTAACCAGAGAGGACCAACATTTTGTGCTCGTTCTCTTGCTTGTGCCATTAACTTTGCTACATTCTTTCCAGTTGGATCTATAGGTAAGCCATCTGAACCTAATTGCATTCCTGCTCGGCTAGCTTCAGCTAGTGCACGTTTAAGTTGATCAGTTTTAAAATCTCGAATACCTTCACCAACATTAAGAATATTAGTACCTAAACCACTTACAGCATCTGCCATACCCTCTGCAGCTTTTGCACGAGCAGCTAAATTTTCATTCATTGCCCTTATTGCATCAGCACTATATTTAATTGGTTCAAGACTCTCAAGTAACCTACTATCATCGTATGCCATCTAACTTCTCCTAAACTGATAGTTTAATTAAACTCTATCCAAGTGCTCTTCGATTTACGGGATCTTCCATAAGATAGTCACCTTCTGGACCGCCATATGCTTTTTTAAATGCATTACGCTCTGCTCTATTAAAATCCATTTTATCAAATTGAACATTTCGTAGTCCTCTTGCATCTTGATAATCTCTCTCACCTATCCGTTTTTGCTCATCAAACATATCTTCACGAAGACCAAACTCTCTAAATTTATTAAATGCATTAAAGAGACCTGCTCCAGTATCAAGTCCACCTTTTATTAATCCAAATGTTGGCATGTTCATGCCAAATTTAAAATCTTGAAATGGATCTAAGTTCACTTCATTTTGCTGGTCTAAGTACGAACTATCGTCTACTGGCATAGCCCAGCTATTCATCTCTCTATAAGCTTTCGTCCAATCATCTTGGGTTTTAGCCTGAGAATCATACATATCTGCAAATGGATCTATTAAATCTGAGAATTGGCCCATAACACTTGTCCTTTTTGATTGTTGTATATTTGGGTTTTCCGTACCTTCATCCCATTCTTTACCCCATTGCTTTACTTTTTTATCATCTACTGGATCGTCCCACCACCATCCCATAGTTTACCTCCTGAGTTGATCCATTTTATTTTGAATAAAATTTCTAAATCTATTTAAAGGATGATTCTCTTGATACCTTTTGTATCTTTCCATTTCTTCATTTGTTGGTACAGAAAATGGATTTCCATTAGGTTGACCAGTAAAATTTCTCCACCTATCTCCATGCATTCTAAATCTACTAGGTTGTTGTTGTTGCATTTCTTGTGGAGAAGCTGCTGGTGCAGATTCACGAGCTAGTCCTTCTAATAATTGTTGTCTGTCCCGTGGCTCTAGTAGTCTAAGTCTTTCCATTTGTTCACCTGACCATGGATTCCCTGTTTGTGTTGGAGGACTTCCAGCACTTAATGCTACTTCCCACGGAGTAGAACTTATACCTTGTGCTGCAAATGAATCAAGAGCACCTCTAGGATCTAGTGTCTGTTGATTGCTAGTGCTAGCCATAGTGTTAGCTGTACCAGGAGCACCCATAGCTTCTGCTATTGCGCTCATTTGTGCTCCTCTAAGAGCATTCCTAGGATCGAGTGTTGGTTGATTGCTAGTGTTAGCAAGATAAGATGGATTCATTTTTTCTGCTACTGCACCCATTTGAGAAGCTAATTGCATATCTCTCATTGCTTGTAAGTTATTATAACCAGCCATATTTATCTCCTAATAGTAGTCTTACTAAATATACCTTATTTATCGTGAAATTGTCCATATAATTAAGTAAATTGAATAGATGTCTCTGGGAGACTAAGATAGTCATAGTTATATAGAGTAGTTATCATAGGACCTCCTTTATTCTCCCATATTCTATAATATGCTTCAGCATTTAAATGAGATGTTTGGAACATTTTTTTCTCTGTAAATTTTAAATCTACAGATCTTATACCTGAATGTGTATCTATAAATTTATCCATCTCTTTGAGTTCTTTTCGTCTTTCACCCATTAATCTACCATATTCTTCTACTTCTAAATCTAATTCTTCGTTTAGTGATTTTACTCGAATGTCTAGAAATTTACCTATTGTATTTACAAGTTTAGTTCCTAAATCAAATAATTTCTGTGGGTTACTTAAATCAGGTAGACTAAATGATGTAGTACTTGTAATATAAACACCTTGAGGATTAATAGTTCCTGGAGCAGTAAGACTACCCCCACCAGCTCCAATAGTAGCTCCTCCTGTAGTTCCGTATGAGCCTAATGGGGCTGTACCAGGAGCTGATCCAAATGAAACACCTACATCCCATGATGCTATAGCTAACGTACCAAGCATACTAAGTATCATGGCAAGTTCTTGATTATCTCCTGCTATTTCTGTGATAATCAGTTGGAGAATATACTGAGCAGCCATTTTGATGAGCATGGTTCCTATGTTATTTAAAAAGTACCCCCACATCAGAGAAAGAGTTGCACTTAGGGTTGCAGCAGCAGCTAATTCTGCAAATGCAGCAGTCATAGCAGCCCATCCAGCTTCTATCATTGGCCATGCAACTATAACTATAACTACAATGATAATAATCATTACCAGAGCTGTAAGAAAACTCATGCCTTCATGCACAATTTTTTCATAATGAGCTATGTATATCGATGCATGGCATCCTGCTAGAAATAGCTTGCTAACTTTATCATTGGATAAGTCTTTGATAAAATTATGAATAAATGGAACCATTAAATCGGCTTTATTTCCTAAATTAAATTTAACTACTCTAAAATGCCCACTAGATCCATCAACAACTCTACAAGAAGCAATTGGAGCAACTACAGTGTAGGCATCTAATCCTGAGGGCTTAACACAATAGTAAGTAATTGATTGTCCTACAGTTGTCTCTTCTGAAGCTGATTCAACTAGTCGTAGTACACCTGAACCATTATTTTCATAAACTAAATCAGGAGTTAAATATTTTAAATCAGCAGTAGAACCACCTGCTTCTTGTAACACAGGACTAGGATTATTATAAGAAAGGCGGGTAGTTACTTGTAACCAATTAGTAGCTTCTCCACTAGTAGTACCTGGATTAGGCACACCACTGCCATCTAAAAAGTCTTGTACTTCATCCAGATCATCTGCTTTATAACCTACGTTGTAGGTCCCTTTTCCGGAAGAAACGTAATAATTCCATATTAAAATATCATCAGCATCGAATTTAGACATATCTGAATAATATATGCCATTTTCAACACTTCCACTATCTGCATCAATAGCAGCTAAGCTAGTGTGTTCGAATGTAATGTATGACCATTGATACGCTAATTTATTATCATCTGTTGTACTTAATATATTATTCTGCGGTTTATCATCTCCAACTGGAGAATCGTTATAAGTACCTTGCGTAACACCTTGTGAAGGATATAAATTTTCAAACATAGTAAATAAATATGACATTCCTGCTTGAGAGGTATCCCACATACGCACACCAAAATTTACATAAATATGGTCTAAATCTCCTGGGTCTGTAGCTGATTCAGTTAAAATTGTGTCAAGAACTTGTTCAGCATCTAAATGAATTTTAGCTAATATATCCTCAATTTGAGTTTTTTTAGTTGCTCCAAAAGTAGTGTAATTAGCATTACTTAATCTTAATGGAACACAAGGAAGTGCTTCAATAGCAGTACCATCTATATCAATAGGTTCTTCTACAGTATCTAAATCCGTGTATACTCCAGTACCTACTTTATAGATAAATAAGTAATATCTAGAAGGAGCGCTATCTCTATAATAAGTAGAAACGTAATGTAATTCAGTAGGTTTAGTGGGTGCTGTGTATGGAAGGGTTATAGTTACTCCTGCAGCATTATATGCTTGAATTGTGTAAGTGTCTGGAATCGCATTATAAACAATTGTATTAAGATTAATCTCCCAGCGCATATCAACTAATACGTCATCTGACGTAACAGTTTCGCTAGTTATATCAATATCATAATGATTAACAGAGGGAGTTACAGTAACTGTATCTACAGCAGGAGTTGCTGGGGAGGTAGTAACTTCACGGTATTCTGTGCCTAATGCGTTAGCTCCTATATCATATCCTTTATTTTCCTGAAGCCAATATTTAACCCAGTCAACTTTTGATAATGCTCTTAAAAAAGAACCTTCAGGCGTACATGGAACACCATTGAGAGTATTTAATGCAGCTGTTAATTCAGTGTAGTCTATAGTTAAAATATAAGATTCTACAGTAGGAAAATTTTCAAAATAAGTCCCATTATCAATAAAATCCATGAACTCTTTAACATTTCCTTTAAGACTACGAAATGCAAGATGATAAATTAAATTACTAGCAATATCTTGTTCGCTATGAATAGATTGAAGAATTGAATTTAGGAGGGGATTTTTCTTATCTACATCTTCAAACAGAGGAACATTATGAACTTCATAATATTCAATAATTTGGGTACTTCCGCTATCCCAGCCGAGGAGTACCATGATCAGCTGCACAACCATCTCAACTACTTGTACAACAGCTTCAACTATAAAGACAATAACATCTACTATAGCTGAGAAAATATCGGCAATAAAACTCATTAAACGCCTCCTATTAAGTAGGTTCGGCGTTGGCTATTTGGGTGTTAATATTACCTGTGCCTGTTTCATTAATAGAAGTTACACCTGTAGCTGCTACTCCTGCCGTAGAAATATTAATGCTCCAAGCATCTAGTAAAGTTTTAAGATATTTCTGATCCGCATTCCATTGAAAACCTTTAGCCTGTTCAGTAGCTAGATTATTTGATTTGCCTATTACACTAGTAGCAGTTGGGGCTACTTTAGTTGATTGTTCTGTTTGCGCAAACTCAGTAACCTCTTTTTGAAATAACAGAGATTCTTCAGCATTGCCTTTTTGAACTCCTACTGTAAAAGCCACAGCTTGTTGTACAGTAGCTTGCAGTGCTGTTAAATATACTGTTGCGTAATCACTACCAGTAATTCGACCTAGATTAAACTGCGCAGCCATATGAGCATTAACAGTTTCCATCATATCATCGAATATACCGGTACCTGTTACTACATTATCGGCATCTGTAGCAACATTGGCAGTTAAATTACCAATAGAAATAGCCATTAATTATCCCTCGAATTGAAACCTGCAGCTTGCTGAGATGCAGCAAGTTTTTTCATTTCATCTCCAGTAAGAGGAGGCAAGATTCGTACGTTAAATTTCTTGGTTATATATGGTTCTAATTCCTTATCACCATTAGGTCGAGTAACAGTTCTAAACTGTTGCATTTCAGCAGCTTCAATCTGGTTAAGAATAATCTGCGGAACATGCCAACCTTCTTCATTATTAAACGGTACAAACTTTTTAATCATGCGTCCATTATTGATTCCAGAAGCACCTACAGTAAAAATAAGTCCTGGATACTGAGTCATACCAGGATCATTAGGAATAACAACTACACGAGTAAGACGCATAGCTTTTTTTTCTGGAGTATCAGCTTCATTGTCAGCTATATGTTTTGCTGCTGCTGCATTAGCGGCTTCAGAACCTCCAGGTATTTTACCATGCTTATCATAATAGGCAGTAAGTTCCTCATCACTCATTTTAGACGGAGTAACGCTATTAGAGTCTTCTTTATACTCTTTAGTTCTAACTTCAGCTAGAGTAGAAGCAAGCTTCTTTGTCCCAGTTTTATGGTGTAATGTAACTCCATTATCTGCTAATTCTTGTCGAATTTCGTCATCTGTCATCCCATTAATGGGAGCTGCCAATGTAGTGTCTTCCATACTTCCTCCGAATTATAATTTAAAAGAGTGTCCCCCTCCCGCTACTCTGCGAGTAGCGGTCGGAGGGACGGTCAAACAATGTTAACTTACTGCTGTTAAGGCAGTCCAGATAATACCAAGACGCTCTGGACGGAGTGCCATAAAACCATAATACCATTTGATGGAGTAGAACCCTACCTCACCATATGGATCTTCTAAAGCAGCAATTTCTTTACCAGGTTTCTTATGGATTACTGAAAACTTAACGCTCTTACCATCAGTTTGAAAACCAATAGTAGTAAACGCGCCGTCTCCAACAACCAACATTGGATAGATATCAGCACCATTTGCACCGGTACCTGGGGTATCAGCACCAGCTGCACCACCACCTGCGTCATACTGCATTTCTGGAACTACAACGATGCGGAACTGATCAACAGTACCAATTTCGCCATTAACAACATTACCAGCATCAGCATACTTTTCAACAGATACAAAAGCAGGCTGGCTATGTAAATCTTGCATAGCTCTTAAAACTGGAATTAGAGCAGAACCTACATACATAATACGACCACCATTGATGGTTTTAGTATCAATCATACGAGAACCAGCAATAATCTTTGTTCCTCTAGGAGTTTTATTATCATCCAGAGCAATAGAAAGATTCATAAGGTCCGTATAAGTAACAACTTCATCAACAGCTAATTTATTAGTTGAAGTTTCCCCAGTGGCAGCAGACATGAAATATGCAGTACCATTTGAGGTTGCATTAGTAATCAAATCAGCCTGAAGCTCAGCTTCAGTCAATTCATTAGCACCTACAAGAGCTTCCTCAACAATGTGAGATAACAATTCTGAATCAGAATCGAAATCCATTGATTCTTGAGTGTACTCAGTAAAAAAACCACGTTTAAGCAAACTACCTTCAATTTGCCTACGTGTAAAACCAACTCGGTTAACACGTCCACCGTTCTCACGGAGTAGCGGAATTTTAGATTGAATTGTGCCAGTATCTTTAGATGAACCATAAAGATTTTGACCATTTTTTGCAATCTGGCCATCAGCACCAGCACCAGTCTGAGCATTCGATGCAGACGTATATGCATAACCTTGTTCAACGCCTTCAGCACTCCAACCAGACCACTTATCTTTATCAAGAACATTACCATCAGCATTAATGCCTTGATCATTTATATTTAAATCATCAAGCAAAGGAACATAAACATCCTGCTTGATTGTCTTACCCATATGCTTAGGCATCGCACGTACATCAGCCAAAGGCATAAAGTACTGGTGATCCCGGACAGCAATAAGGGCTTTCTTAAAATAATAGTCTGTAATCGCTTGCGGGCCTATGCTTGAAGCAGTTCCCGCAACGTCAGTAGTAGGACTATTATAAAAATTTTCGTTAGCCATTTTCTTGTCCTAGTTAAATAGTGATAAATTACCGGACAGCATACTTCTTCATAAAATCTTCATCTGATAGACCTAAAAAGTCTTCATCAGTTGAACCTTTCTGTGTAGTAGTTTGCTTGACCGGTGCTGCTGCTTTTCGTTTTTTATCACGATCAGCATCAGCTTTTTCGTCAGTTTTACTTGATACTTTAGATGCTGGATTTATATTATCCCTAGGATCTACTATAAGTCCAGATTTATGCATATGTTCAATAATTTGGCGATAAGCTTCTACATCAGGAATTCCATCTAGTTTACCCAATGTTTTTTCTCGCTGCATTATTGTGTTTACTTGATCAAATACTCCATTACTCATATGATTATTAATTACACTAATTATTTCAGGATTATCTGAAACTGTCGTTTTACTTTCAGCATCCCAATCTTTAGTTAAAACATCTATAGTTTTATCAAAAGTATTAGTTGTTTTAATCTCATCAAGTACTCGATCTAGTTCATACTCTTTATCTGTAATAGAGTAGTTATTAGGTTGATAATCATTTGGAGCATCTTTGTCAATCTCTAAAGGATCTAAAGAACTTTCTTGAATAAGCTTAGTGATAGCCTTAGGGTCCTTCTTGGATAAATCAATTAGATTATTCAATTTAGCTTCATCAAGAAGCTCATTGTTTTCTAACATCTTAATTATCTTCATATTGGGCTTTAGTTTGCCCATTTTCTTCTGATAATTAGCACCCATCTGCATTAGACGGATAATATCCTCAGGATTCCTAACCTGCATGTCTACACCATTGGCTTTGAAAGGTTTAGACACCTTTTTATAAGCACTTTCGTAATCAAACTCTGTAGTTTCCGGAGTATCCCCCTTCGTATCAGGCGAGTCTTTCTTACTAGTATCAAGAGATTCTGTCGTACCACTATCAGCGAAAGGTTCAGGCTCCTTCTGGGTATCCCCTTCAGGTTGGCTTACTTCTTCCTTAACAGTTTCGTCTTCAGTTTGCTCCTGTGCTTCACTTACCTCCTCTTCGGAGGTAGCAACCTTATCCTCATCAGTTTGATTTGATGATTCAATTTCTTGTTCAGCTGGCTTTTCTTCTGTAGCTAAAAGTTCAGCGGGATCTTTTTCTAAAAATTCTGCATCAGATAAGCCTAAGGAAGTTTGAGTCATACTTTAATCTCCTCAGCTAAAATTTCATCACGAGTTTCTTCATGTTCACCTATAGCTTGATCCATTTCAGCGCCTCGTCTCATAACTGATTCAATATAATTAGCTAAAGCTCCAATACCATATTGCATGTTATCAATTAATTTCATTTGTTCAGCACTAAGATTAGAACTTTTAGCCATAACTAAACGAGCCGCTTCTTCTTTAAAATAACCTGTATCAATGACATCTTTCCATGTTTCACTAGCTGTTAATTTAACACAGTTATCTCTT
>Ga0315334_10001446_pt1 | contig 14626 bp, 7 predicted proteins | sample M150034915metaG_FD_205555 | JGI IMG/M metagenome (GOLD analysis project Ga0315334, IMG submission 205555) | Ammonia-oxidizing marine archaeal communities from Monterey Bay, California, United States - M1 500m 34915 | ecosystem: Environmental > Aquatic > Marine > Intertidal zone | place: USA... | reverse complement strand
CCGCACCGATTGATCGTCACCTGACGCCACACAGCGGTCCCACAAAGTCAACGGCCGTGCTCCTCCTTACGCCACTCCCTCATGCCTAACCCTGCTTTTTGTATCCGACCGCGAGCAAGCATCCGCTTTGCCGTGCTGTTTTTTTCTCTGCCACTGTTTTCGGTTCTGCTACTTGGCCATCTGCGACCAGCATCGGCGCAGCCTCCTGCCAGAGGATCATTGGTTGAGGATCGGGCAGCTAAAAAACTGATCGCCGCCGGCGATGCAAGGTTCGACGCCGAAGAACTCGCTAAGGCAGTGGAAATCTGGCAATCTGTAATCGAGCGTTACCCACGCAGCAAAATCCGTTTCGATGCACACATGCGTCTGGGAAAATATTTTCTCGAGCGTGACCATGCCTACGATCAAGCGCGCGTGCAATACGAAGCAGCCACCTCGGAAGAGAACGGCAATGATGCCCAACGCAGCGAATCCACACTAAAAATGGGCGTGTGTTTCTATCACCTACGCAATTATGGCAAGTGCTTCCAGTTAATGCGCGGCGTGATTGAAACGTTTCCAACCAGCCCCGAGGTTAATCAGGCCTACTACTACATCGGTCTGGGCCACTTCCAATTGGCACATTACAGTCGCGCGATCGTTGCATTGGAACGCGTTGGAACGACACTTTCAAGCAGCACATCGGACGGCAATATACTGGAAGCAGGCAAGCGATTCTTTATCAAGATTGAGGACACGGACCTCGCCGTTCTGGATCCCGACCAGGGAGTTCCGGTTCGTTGTGTATCCAGCGGTGGTGACACAGAAATAATCGAATGTTTCTCTGTCGGCAGAAACGTCCGGTTGGTACTCGGATCGATCGCCTCACGACTCGGCGTTCCCCGTCCCGATAACGGGACTCTGGAAATCAAGGGTGGCGATACGGTACAAGTCACTTACCTCGATGAGCATACTGCTGACAAAACGTTGAACCGGCCGGTCGTTGCGAATGTGACAGTGGTAGGTGACGGGGTCGTTGCCATTACCGATGGCGCATTCGAAGAGACACTTAACGGAGTAGTCCTTGGAAAGACCATCAACCTGCGTATCAGCGACCCTGATCTGGACGTCTCTGACAACCCTGACAAACTCACCGCCATCATTGAAGTCCATCGGTTGAAAACGGATGATGAACTCGAAGACGAAATGATCGCAGCCGGGACCTCTGATCTGCAGGAAGAAGGCAGCGAAGGTGAGACCAATGTCATTGACCGATACAAGCGGGTGGACCGGGTCGAAATTGCCTTGACCGAAGCCATCCTGACCGAACGTCAGCGGGGCGTCACCGTCGATGAGCAAACGCAACCCGACACTGCCGGACCGAATACCGAGCTTACGAATGTTGTCGACCCGACAGTCCATTCCGGCGTCTTTCACGGTGGTGTACCACTGATCAAAGTCGAGCAACCTGATCCTCAGGACAGTCAACTGCAAGCGATGCCGGGAGATCAAATCCGGCTGATTTATACAGACCGATCCAACAGTTCAGGCGTCAGCCAGGAACTGACAGCCAAGGCACGCTGCCTGGAAGGCAATATTGGCGGGGTGCGTGTGACCCGAGCAGACATTTCCGACCACGAACTCAGAGTTCAAACGCAGCTCAAAACAGCCAGCGCGATGACGAAGATCGGAAATCGCTACAAAGAGTTCGGCTTAAAGACCAAAGCACAGGAAAAGTACGACAGTGCATTAGCCGTGTGTGAAGAGATCATGATCGATGCCCGCCGATTAGGAGGGCGTCTGCTGGAAGAAACCTATGTTCAATTCTGGCATATCTATTTCGAGATGGAACGTCTTGAACTCGCGGCGTCAATGTGCCAGCGCCTGCAGCGCGAGTTTCCCAACAGTGCCTTTGTTGATGACGCACTGCTTCAACTCGGCGAAGTTGCCCGTGAACAGCAGGATTTCAGACGTGCCATCGGCATCTACACCCGTTTGGTCAACATGGAAGACAGCCTGCTACGTGGTGAAGCCCAGTTTGGCATCGCTGAAGCCTATGAAAACATGGCAGAGCAGGGAAACGAGCGTGGCCGCACCGCCTTGATGGAACGAGCGTTCCAGGAATACAAGAAGGTGTTTGATCACTTTCCCGATAGTGGGCGAGTGGGCGAATCCGTCGCAAAAATGGCGGAACATTACTACGAACGTGAGGACTACGAACGCGCCTTGGATACATTCGAAAATGTGCTCGACAACCACCCGGACGCGAAATTCTTGGATGTGATTCTCTTTAACTATGGACGTTGCCTGTATCGCATGGACCGCAAACCAGAGGCAAGGCGGCGATTCGACCAATTGATCGGCGACTTCCCAGAGAGCCCTCTGGCCACGGACGCCAAGCAGATATCGGACACCCTTCTCAGAGCAGGCTTCTAAGAGTCAAAAGGCACTGAAAACGATGCGAAGAACAATCGAATACAGGTTCAAGACAAATCCATCCGAGGCCACCACTGGGCTCGATACCGACATATTCGCTCAGCGGTCGTTGACAGCCGCAACCGCTGAGGCTCCGCATCAAACCGACCAGCGGCACCTCTTTCATCATCGCATCCTCGCTTGCTTCCAAGCTCCGCGAGGAACCGCTTCTGACACTTCACTCCTTCAGCAACTGATCTCATTTCGAATGCGAAACGAATTCATTACCGCCGCCTGTTGCCTGGCAATTTCCCTTTGTGCTGCCGGCAGCACAGCTCAGGAACCGCTTGATGAACTAAGCCAACAAGCGTCACAACTGGAAGCCGAGTTAGGGAAGTACAACGACTCAACCTCGGAGGCAGCCGAGGTGATGTTGAAGCTGGTAGACCTCTATCACGACGATGCCAGATTATTCGGACTCGTACGCGTGGGTAACCGCTTCGTCTCAACTCACCCCAACGACCCACGTCACAAGGAAGTGATGCTCAAGACAATCGACGGGTTGGAAGCCCTCAGTCGCAACCCCGACCTGATTGTCGCCTGCCGCCAATTTTTGTTCCGCTATCCCAAGGACCCACGTTGCGGTGACCTTGAAAAGCGTTTGGCGGACACGCTTGCCCGAGGCAACGACGCCAAGGTGGCAGCCGCCGCCTATCACGCAATCTGGAATCGGGAAGGAAACACAGAAACCGGACGGCAAGCTGCCATCCGAGCCATCCGCCGATACAACGTCTCCGGCAATCAGCAGATCGCAAAGGGTGCGCAACTTGCCGAGGACCTGATGGTTGCGAATTCGGGCTCTTTGGCTCGCCACTTAGGTAACCATTGCGTCGCCGAATGGACGCGTGTCGGAAAATACGCCGAGTCGAATCGGGCTGCCTTGAAGTTATTGAAAAAGAACGTCCTTAAATCTCCCCAAGAGCGGCGTTCTATCCACATGCAAATGGCAGAAAACTATCACCGACTTGGACAACACTCTAGCAGTGCCAAAAGTTATGGCGAGGCCAGACGAATTCTTGACGATCATGTGTCCCACTCTCTTCAGCTCGATCAATTGAACAATGGCAAGGCCAGTTCGCAGGACGTACAAAAAGGTGCCAACGAGTATGCATCGAAGTATCCGGAACGCTCGGACCGTTACCGCGGCTTGATGGTGCTTGTGCAAGCGCACCTTCGCGAGAACAATCCAAATGCCGTCATTCCGTTGTTACGCAAAGTCTTGTCGGTGGATGCTGTGACCAATAATGCGGCACAGGTTTTCGTCGAGAAAAACGGCATCGAACCGGCACGAATGACTGAAACCGAAGCGGTGCTGCGAGATGCGATCAGAAAGAACCCTCAACACGCTGCTTACCTGAGGTATACGCTCGCATTTGGCTTGTACCGGGACCGGATCAAGGATCTGGAGAAGACTCGCTCAACGCTTAGAGAGTTGCTTGAAAGATCGCCCAGCAATGACAACTACTGCCGCACCGCAATCAATTGGCTACTGGACAACGCCCGCGATGACAACGAATTCAACGCCGAGCTGGCAAGAATTTTAAAAACCCGCCGCGAACATCCTGAACTTTTCTCTCTGACAACGTTTTTCAACGACTGGCGACAAGCAGCACGACGTGATCCCAAACGCAAGGACCGGGCAAAATTGATGGACGCGGCTTTGGTCAAAGCCGATGCTGACCCTGTTACAAAACTGGCAGCAAAACAGTCATTTAAACACTCCAAACAGGAAGCGCTCGTCCGTGACAACCTTCTGGCCGACAATCTCGTCGGGAAACTGAAACCCGAATTTTTACAACAACTCTTGAAGGCACAGGGTTTTTACTATCGCCACTATGTCTCGGCCAACCAGCGTAAAGAGTCAGCCAACTTCTACGGCCGTCTTGCCAAACGCCAACCCAAAGACATAACCGCAGCCCAACTGTGGCTTGAATCGGCAACCGACTATGCGACACCTGAAGTCGCAGCCGAGGCTGCGTTGCATTTGTTGAGTTTTACCGCTCAGCAAAGCAGTCCTGATTTATGGCGTCGGCTGATGATCGCAGCTGACAAGAACAAAGACCAGAATCTTGGAAAGAGAGCGTTGGCGTGGATCCTGGCTAACCAGCGACAGAGCGGACCAAACCCGATTTCAGCATCGTACATTGGTGACGTATTGGAAAGGCTTGAACTTCCGTCCGAAGCCCAATCTTACTGGTCCACTCATGTTGCAACCGATCGATCGAATACCGAGTCGCGCGAATGTGCAACGCGTTTGCTGCGGACCCTATCAGCTGAGGCAAAAGGGCCGTTCATTGAATCCCTTCTAAAAGAAGAAACTCCTTTTCAAGGTCGTTATGCAACATGGTTGGCGCAGCACTTTCTCGAGAACGGTGATTTTGACAGTTTCGTAAAAACGCTCAAGCGGTCGCGCCTGGAACACGAGAAGGACCCATTGCGTCCCTGGGACCTTGACATGGGCGTTGTGTCAGGTTGGGTTGCAGCGTCCCGAGCCAATACGGAAGCTACGGAACCAGAGAAAACACGCGTCTTTGAAGCAGTTCGGGATTTAGGATATGGAACCCCGTCCGCGATCGCTTCACTGGCGATTCTCGAATTGACGCCTTCCAAGGGCTCCAAGATGGACAGTGTGCTTGCCTACCAGCACAACACCCGTCTCATCGACAATGATTGGAATGGGTGGGACGCCCTTTTTCCTTATTCCCAGGCAGCTCTGACGCGACGAGATTACCTGCATGCAGCGACGGTGGCATCAGGTATTCTCTCCAATCTGCCGCGGGTCGATGAACGACGCCTTAAGGCCGCCCGCGACATCGTCACGCAGTGTTACGCAAGGATGGGCAGCATCGGTTTGACAATCGATGAAGACAGCCCAATCGCTCCTCTACTGCAGGCCGCGCTGTACCTGCGACTGGGGGATGACAAGCTTGCTTACGCCACCTACGACGAACATCGGAATCTATTCAATGAACACCGCAACGAACTTCCAGTTGACCTGATCACCTTTGTCTGTGGTCAGCGCATCGCCGCCGGCGGCGATGCCAACCACGACTTTGTCGAGGATGTCCTGCGCGGATGGTTGGTTGCGAACAGTGAATCCGCACAAGTTGATAACGATGCAAAGGCGGAAATTCAGCTGCTTCTCGCCAACAACTACTACAAGGCAAGCCGCTACGACGTTGCCAGAAGCGAGTACACAACGACCATCAACCGATACCCAGATACAAAACAGGCAGTTGATGCCAAATTCGGGATCGGTGAATCATTCATGTCGCAAAAGGTTTACGAACAGGCCGAACTGGTATTTGAAGAACTGGCCCGCAACCCTGAAATGGACATCGTGGTTCGGGCCGAATTTCTTCGAGGCGTGCTCGCCTTTCGCCGTGGCGACCATGACGACGCCCGAGATATTTTCCGTAGCGTGTTGGAACGTGTTCCCAATGTCGAATTAGCAAACCAGGCATTGTTTAATCTGTCCGAAGTCTATGGCAGTGAAGAACGATACATCGACCAATTGAATCTGCTGAGGACCGTGGGAAGGCTGGGCAGACGTAGCACGCGACTACATGCCCCTGGATTGCCGCTGTCGATCGTGGTGCACGACAGCGATCTGGGAATCAGCCGAGGTCACAACCAGATCCCCGTCATTGTCACCACCAAACCGGGCGGCGATACCGAACGAATCATGTTGACCAGTACCGGCGCCGGCAGGGGACTCTTCCGCGCTGACGTGGAAACCCGATTAGGAGACGCCCAGCCGAATGACAATATTCTTCAGCTAATTGGCAAGGATACGATCGAATGCGATTACCCCGATGCTTTCAAAGCTGAATTCAAAAAAGTCCCTCTTTCGGATGTCGAGATACGCATCTCTTCGAATGCCAAGTTTGAAGCTTCCAGTAGCAAAATCACTGACAAAATACAGGAGACGTTCAGCCAGCGGATCGCTCGAGAGGCGGCTGCGGAAGCTGGCGAAAGCGACCTGCGGGTTTCACAGCAACGCCCCGAAAACCAAATCAAACCTGGCAATGACGTTTACCTTCGCGTCATAGACCCTGACCGCGATCTCAGCTCTGAACGCGACACGCTCCCAGTAAAGATGGTTGCCGACAGTGGCGACAACCTGCAGATCCTGCTGACTGAAACAGAGCCCCATAGCGGCGTTTTCGAAGGGATCGCAAAGACTGCTGAATTGCCTGCCGGAGCGCTCGCCAGCGATACAGCCATCAACCACAGCCCGTTGATGGCAATCGATCTGGATGAGAAAACGTACTGGTTGGCAGAGCCTGACGGCGCGACTCCAAAAACTTTAACCGTTGACATGAAAGATCTACGGACCGTCACCCGGGTACGCATGACAACCCCCGATGAAACCACCAGTGCGCCGATACGAACCGTATTACTCGGAAGTCACGATGGGGAGTTCTGGTTCCGGGTCGCCGGCAACCCGGCGCTCGAAGCAGCCGCCCCCGCTGCTGCCGATTTTTCACAGATGCAACAACGCGTCTACAAAGGAAGACACTATGGCATCACACAGTGGTATCAGGTCGTCGACCTTGGCATTAATCAGAATCCTGATGAAGTTAAACCTGCCAGCGCACTGCTCTGGTCCACGGATGAAGATGCCGAGAACGCAAAGACACCCTACGGAGTAATCTGGTCCGGCAAGTTTGTTCAGCACCGAAGTGGAGCACTCCGCATCGCTGTCAGGGGATACGTCACCGGCCTTGCCATGGGCGACATCCTGCATCTGCCCGTCGCCCGAGGCAACCAGACGGTCGATTTATGGCTTGAGAAGGGAACACACGACCTGACGATCTTTGCCGCGACAGACAGTAGCAGCAAAGGCGTTGAGGCAACCATCGCACGTGCAACCCTCAATTCAGGTCAACTCCGCATGGGTCCCTTCACGGCAGGTGACTTTGATTTGGACTCAGCCCCGACCAACACATCAGACGCCGCGGCAACGCCCACTGCGCCCATCCAACTCACCCCAGCAACGGCCGTTCTTTCGAAGGAAACTGAAAAGTTCGGAAGTCGTCTGGGTGAAGACAATCCAATTTTGAGTGATTGGGGATCGAACAATGACATCGCGCAATGGAAAATAGACGTCCCAGAACCTGGCGTCTATGAAGTCTGGCTGAATTGCGCACATGCGGGCGCCGGCAGTCAGTTCACCATTGAAACTGGTGAGCAGGCATTTTTGGCAGTCGTCCCTGACACGCGTAACTGGAACACGTTTCAAGACACCCTCGTCGCCAAGGTCCTCGTTAACGCACCTGGTCCGAGAACGCTCATCTTAAAACCTGAAACCATTACGGCAGGCAGTCTAATGAACCTGCAAAGCGTGACGCTCAAACCGGCCAACGGTACTGCAACCCTCGTGAACGGTAAGCAGTGGGACTTCCGATTCCCGGCTCAAGATTTGCGTTACGTCCGGTTCGTTTTCAACGAATACCTGGGCGAAAGTGTTGCCGTCAACCATGTTGAAATTGGTGGTCCTTCACCAGACGAAACGCACATCCCAACGGATCAAGACGTCTTGGCACTGGCAACCAATGATGCCCTTGAAATTGCGGCAGGTGACACCGTCACAGCAAATTACACAGACGAATTCACTCAGAATGGAAGCGGCAGCAGCCAATTGCTGAACAGGAAACTGACCGCAACCTACAACAATGCTTCTGTCACCCCGATCACCTACGCTTTCACCCGTGGTGGAAATGGACAGGTCACTGAAGCGCGTCTCAATCTTAAACGCATTGATCCGGGTGATCGTCTAATTGTTGAAATCCAGGATTACGACGAAGACTCCAGCAGAGAACAGGACGAGATCCCGCTTGAAGTTTTCGTCAACGAAAACCCACCGCTTAAGTTGACGGCCACGGAAACCAAACCCAATTCAGGTATTTTCACAAAAGAGGTCGACACAAGCGCCACCGACGAGGAAGGCAAGCTGAAAGTTGCCCCTGGTGATCGCGTCTACATCCGCTACCTCGACCAGCAAAACACTTTCCCCGGTCACTCCGTGCCTCGCGAGTCGGTCGTTTATGTCTCTGAACCGACGGAAGGCCAATTACGAATTCTCGAGACCAGAACATTGCCTCGGGAAGAGGGTGACTTGCGACCCAACCAGGTCAAGGTTTCCACTGCCCCCGACGAACAGACTGACAGTCTGGTTGCTTTGGATGCCCCCCTGACGATTGAGGTAATTGATCCAGACCGAGCCAAGAACAGCGCCAGCACCGTCAAGGTAGCGCTGTTAACCAGCGGTGGATCCGCAGTGATAGTCGAGTGCGTTATCTCTAACGCATACCTTGCCCGCGGTGGTCGCAGCGGCGAGGAAGCCTTGGAAACGGGCCGTTTCGTAGGTCAGGTTCTGTTGCAACTTGGCGGAGAAGGCAGTCCCGACATCGTACCCCGCACCGTCAACATGCCTCGAAACCTGATCGGCAATGTTGAAGCGATCGATCCGGAGGCAGAACAAATTGCGTCCGACATGGTTGTTCGAATCCTGAACCTAACTGGTAAAGATTTGATCACAGCGGCCTACAATGACAAACAGCGACCAGATGCCAAGACACAACGACTCACCGATACTGCGCGCTTGGTGTCGGACGGAATGCTACGAATCACTGATCGTGAGTACAAGGAATCGGTCGACTCCCTCCATGTCGGCGAAAAGATTTACTTTTCGGTAACGGATCCAGATCAGGACATCAGTAGCGAACGCGACTCCCTTACGCTGCAGGTTGGAACCGCTCTGGGCGACCGTGAAACCGTGCAATTGCACGAAACACTTTCGCATAGTGGTGTCTTCACTGGATCTTTCAGTCTTGTGGCGAGCCAAGAACCCGTCGCTGGCAACCTCGATCCACAAAACCCAGCAATCGAATGTTACTTTGGTGACACCATCACAGCAACCTACAGCGACAGCACAGCATCAAGTCAGGCCGACACTCTCGAAATCACCCAACAGTTGCCTGTCGTGGTCGGAACGGACGGCTTGGTGACTGCCTTCACGAAGACATTCAATGATGAAACACTGGCCGTCGAAACCAAATTTCGCATCGCCGAGAGTTACTTTGAGTTATTCAAAAGCCATAAACAGTTGGAACGCACGGAAGAACAGAAGCGGGATCTGCAAGCGGGCCGTCGCGTCCTCAGGGAAGTCATGGAAGATTACCCCGACCCAAAATACGCACCCCGCATCTCGTACTTACTGGGACAATTTGCTCAGGAACTTGAAGAATGGAACGAAGCGATTCGATCCTACGACTTGATCATTCGCAGATTCCCCGATCACACACTGGCCGCAGATGCCCGCTACAAATTGGCGCAGTCGCACGAAGAGGCGGGAAACTTTGACGAGGCGCTCGAGGCGTATGTGACGCTCGCGGCAACACACCCCAAGAGCCCGCTGATTGCCAACGTCATGATTCGCATCTCGGATTACTTCTATCGCAATGAGGATTACCAGATCGCAGCTCAAGTAGGCCAAAAGTTTGGAGAAAGATTCGAAGGGCACGATCACGCGTCGAAAATGGCGTTTCGGGTTGGTCAATGCTACTACAAGACCGAAGACTACAAGCAGGCCGGTCTTTCCTTTGATGATTTTGCAAAACAGTTCCCCGAAGATGATCTGAGTGCCGACTCGATGTTCTGGTCCGGAGAAGCCTATCGATTATCAAAAGATAACAGCGAGGCATTCCGAAGGTATAACCGCTGTCGTTGGGATTACCCAGAGAGCGAAGCTGCCAAGTACGCAAGGGGCCGCTTGGCCCTGCCTGAGATGCTGCAACAGTTCGAAGCAGAAGCTAATAGTATTGACAACGAATGATCCTCTTTCCACGCGTCGCAGAGAGTGGATCCGATTCTCGGCTCTTGAGGCGGCCTTTTACAAACAGCCCTTTCCAGCTTTTGCGTTGTGACCTGCACGATCTGCTTCCCCCAAAAAACGACCGGATACATCGCCCCCGAATCCAATCCTCCCATGTTCCTTTCGCAATTCGGTCTGAACGGGACAATGACGCCAACCAAGGTAGCTGAGACCATGGTCTTCATTGACAGGACACGAGGAACTCGATCCGCTACTTACTTTTTCATCCTGCCTCCACCGTCTTCTCGATTCAACCACAAGACTGCAACATGACGCTGGTCCACCCGTATAACTATTTGACCCTTGCTCGTCGACTGATGGTCATCACCACAGCAAGCCTTCTCGCGTTGGGCACTATCGGGATCTGCCCGCTGGAGTTCGAGTCCGATACGCTGTACGCACAAACGGCAGCGGTTCCCCAATCAAGTGAGCCTGAGGGTAACGCTGATGTAACGGACTCTGCCGACGAGACTGCCGAAGAGACTGTTTCCGACGTCGAATCAGCAAATGATGAGTCGGACGCCAACGATCGGGCAGAGAGTGAAACGGAATCCAGCGAGTCAGAGCAGGAGACTGCCGCAGGTTCCACAAGCGGTTTCATTTCGACCCTGCTGGGTTTGCTCCAGACACCTCCCATCGGCTACCTGTTTCAGGGAGGTTTATTTATGTGGCCGATCCTGATCATGGGCATCGTCGCCGCTGGTGTGATTATTGAACGCTACCGAAGTTTGAATATGCTGGCCGGCGACTCGAACCAACTGCGGACGGAAGTCCAGACGTTGCTGGAAGCCGATCGTGTCAGAGATGCGTTTGAACTTTGCAATCAACAACAGGGACCCGTCCCGGCCATTTTGGCTACGGGCCTACGAAAATATCTTGTCTTGCAAACATTGGATTACGAGCCCGCTAAAATCGAAGAGCAAGTCGTAAAGTCGATGGATGACTACAGCGTTCATATCGTTGCTGCTCTTGAGCGTCACTTGCCGATTCTGGCAACCATTTCGAGCGCCGCGCCGATGCTTGGTTTCTTGGGAACCGTTCAGGGAATGATCGTCGCCTTTGATGACATCGTCGCCAAGATGGGCGAAACGAACATCGTCGAAGCGGCGGCCGTCGGCATCAAAGTTTCGCTGATGACCACCTGTTTCGGTCTGATCGTTGGTATCCCGGCGTTTGTCGCCTTCAATTACTTCACCGGAATCATCAATCGATTCGTCTTGGATGTGGAAGAATCGGCTTCTGAAATGATCGAAACGGTGACTTTGCAGACCGCCATCTCGACAGCAGATACCGATCCAGGCGGGAGCAATATCCAGTGAGAATACGGCGGAAGGGAAAACTGCTGGTAGAACCCCCCAGTAGCGCAACTGGCGATATCGCCTTCAATTTGATCGTGTTCTTTCTTGTTTGCGCCTCCATTGAGCCTGACAGCGGGCGTCCCCAGGAAATTCCCCGCAGCGAAGAGAATCGGGAAAAAAAGGAAGAAGTTAAGAACATCGAAGTTGCTATGACCGCCAATCTAAATGCCGTGTCACTTAATGGTGACACGGTACGAACCTCGGAATTGGGTTCGCGTTTGGCCCGAATCCTCAAAACAAAGCCACGTCCCGAAGACAGAATCGTCATCGTGAAAAGCAAAACCGATACCCCCTATCACCATTGGATTGACGTGACCGCCGAAATTGAACAATCCGGTGGTCAAATCACAATCCAGCGTGAAGAAGTACAGACCATTGAGGTCCAATAACGGAAAGGGACCATGAAGATAAGCCGTCGACCACTAGCAGCGAACGTCCCCAGCATGGCGATGGGGGACATCGCGTTTAACCTGTTGATCTTCTTTGTCATATTGGCAAAGGCAACCGACGACAGTCACCTGCAATGGGATCCCGCTGAAACAATCGACGTCACACGTGCTGGAACAGCAAAGGTCAGTGTGGTGATCGACGCCGACAGCAAGTACTACCTGAACGGACAACAAGTTGGCATTGCCCAACTGGCACCGCAAATCGAACAAATTCTGGGCAGCAGAACCGGTGATGATCGTCGCGTCCTGTTGAAAGTTCACCGGGATGCAACCGCCAACCATTTTGAACCCATCATCGAGGCTGTCAGCGAAGCAGGTGGCACAATCATGCACGTACTCGAAGAAAAGAGACTCAAGAAATGACAACCAAACCGACTGCTGATGAACTGCGCTCACTCGTGGCAGAACTGAAACCCCGCAGCCCCCAGGAGGTCATGGGCTCTGCCGCATCAAGCAGCCTGATGAGCAGTATGTTGACAGCCACGTTCACGAGCGTTGGTCTGTCTGTCGCTGCAACCGTTGTCATGTTTGCTCTCGGCGCTGGTCCCGCTGACTCCGCCGCTGCCCCTCAGGTGGCGACGGATGTTGCCGACACTAAGGTGACTGACGCAGCGGATCCGAACACGAACTCTGAACCAACAACAGAACCCACAGTGGCAGCAACGCCTGACGAATCAAACAGCGATCCTGATTCAATGAAGACTGCGATTGAGGTGATGGGCATCGGGGAAGCAGCCGCGCCGGATAGCAAGCCCGAAACGCTTGAAAATCGTCTCGATCGCATCTTGGACGGGCTGGAGTGAATCGCAGCAAATCAGACCGCCGGTTTGCCAACCCCGTCCATTGGACGCTGGGCTATCTTGCTGTCTGGACGCTGTTGTTACTGGAAATACGGACGCTGCAATCTGTGCCTGACTGGCTGCACATCGTCATGGGAACGATTTCCATCCCGCTGGGCATTTTCTGGCTCAGGCGTTGTGACTGCGACCGACAACTGATTCCTCACCAGAAATGGATTGTGCTCACGATCCTGTACATCCTCTGGTGGCAACTTGGGATGGTGGTGTTAGACGTTGCCATCCTGGACACTGCCCGTGCCACTGCTGCAAGATGGGGCACGGTTGGTCTGTTCGGGATAGGATTGCTGTGGGTTGTATGGGGAGTGGAGCAAGCATCGGCTCATTACCGGCAGGCCAAACTTGCCGGCGATCAGATCCCAAGTGGTTCCCCAGCACCCATTTGGAACCCACTGAACCTCGACGCCAGTTTCTATGCCGTTCAATGGTTGCCTCCCCGACCAGGGCCCATCCTGACCTATCTGCGGCACCCACAAGACCCGAACGTCCTACCGCACAACCAACGCAGTCGAAAGCTCGATCAATCCTTTCTCGCACTCATCAGTTACACATTTGCGTTTCTGATTTTGGCACTGTTGCTCTCTCAGCTTGGCGGTTGCCGTGAAATCTATGAAATGCCTGCCGGCGGTGGAGAACAGAAACAGTTGGCACAAGTAGTTAAAATCAAGAAGGTGATTCGCAAGAAGTACATCATCAATCCTCTGAGTTCGATTATTTTCGCCGTACCCCCAATCGATGAAATTCAGCTGAAGCTGACTGAAATCACCAAACACGCTTATCAGGTCGGTCAGGGTGAAGGCCAAGGCGCTGGTTTCAGCGGCGGAACTTTCCGCGGCAAGGTTCGTTTCATCCGCCTTGAATACAGTGGCGGAGACTGGAATCAGGACTACGGCGTCGGTGGAGACTTGAACATGCTGCTGGAATACGGGATTCGCACTCAGCATAAAGTCGCAGAGAGAACTGAATCACGCACCATCGGCCAACTCAACAATTTTCCTCTCGGAAAAAGCCCACCGTTGGTCTACATGACAGGCCAGCAAAATATCTCGCTGTCCAAATCAGAGGTCAAAACGCTACGCGAATACCTCACCGAGAAGCACGGCATGCTGTTTGGCGACAATGGTGGTAGTCGCCATTTTCATAATCAATTCCTTGCGATGATGAATCGCGTCCTGCCAAATGTTAAACCGGTCCCCATTCCGCTGGACGATGTGATTCACCGGATTCCCTACCAGATACCCTATCTTCCCTACGTCGCACCCCACGGTGGAAAAGAATCGTTAGGTTGGTACAAAGACGGTCGCTGGTTGGCTTACTATCACCCTGGTGACATCGGCGACGCTTGGTCGGACGGGCATGCCGGGGTCAACGCAGAAATCTGGGAAGCCTGCTACCGGATCGGAACAAATGTTACGTTCTACGCTCACTCGGAGTATTCAAAATGGTTGGATGCACAAAAGGGAGAATGATCTCCACAGTGCTGCTGTTTCTCGTCTTGGCGCCCTCAGTGCGCGGACAATCCAACCACCTGAACGAGATGTCCCTCGAGCGGTGGGGCAAGCTTCGCGAAGTCGAACGGCATCAAATGCAGGTAGCGGAAAAGTACTTCCGCGACCGAAATTGGACGGT
>Ga0315334_10001442_pt1 | contig 14643 bp, 16 predicted proteins | sample M150034915metaG_FD_205555 | JGI IMG/M metagenome (GOLD analysis project Ga0315334, IMG submission 205555) | Ammonia-oxidizing marine archaeal communities from Monterey Bay, California, United States - M1 500m 34915 | ecosystem: Environmental > Aquatic > Marine > Intertidal zone | place: USA... | reverse complement strand
ACATCAACGTGGCCCGGGCCACCATCGCCGGCCTCAAGGCCCTGCGTCGGCCTGACGATGTGGCTCGCCTGCGTGGACTGGATGCCGAGGAGTTCGTCCCGGCCGCCATGCTCGAGGCGTACCGCCGTACCGAGGCCGGTATCGGTTCAGGTAGCAGCCGGGACGGTGAGTGACATGGCGCAGCTGGTCGTCACCCAGGTTCGTAGTGGCATCGGTGCCAAGCCCAAGCAGCGGGGCACGCTGCGTGCGCTCGGTCTGGGTCGCATCGGACGTAGCAACACACTGCCCGACCGTGGCGAGATCCGGGGCATGATCGCCCGGGTTCCGCACTTGGTCAGGGTGGAGGAACTGGCCGGGGAGGTCGAGTGACATGAAGGTCCATGATCTGCAGCCGGCTCCCAACTCCAAGAAGCGTGCCAAGCGCGTGGCGCGAGGCATCGGCGGCAAGGGCGGCAAGACCGCCGGTCGCGGTCACAAGGGTCAGCGGGCCCGCAACACCGTTCGCGTCGGGTTCGAGGGCGGCCAGATGCCGCTCCACCAGCGGATTCCGAAGCTCAAGGGTTTCAAGAACCCGTTCCGGGTGGAGTACCAGGTGGTCAACCTCGACACCGTGCAGGAGTGCGGTCTCGACGAGGTCACGCCCGAGACGTTGCACACCCACGGCCTGGTCGGCAAGAAGTCGCTGGTCAAGGTGCTGGGTCGCGGCGAGTTGTCTCGTACGGTGACCGTGAAGGCCCACGCCTTCTCGGCCTCGGCCGAGGCGGCCATCACGGCAGCCGGCGGCACCGTCGAGAAGCTTCCGCTTCCGTTCGCCGTGCGTCCGCCGGCCAGCGGCAACGCGTTGATGAACCGCTGACCGGATCTGTACTGGTCCGGCACACGAACTGACTGTCGACAGGAGCCCACGTGCTGTCCAGCATGCTGAACATGTTCCGGGTGGCCGATCTGCGAAAGCGGATCGTCTTCACCCTTCTCATGATCCTCCTCTATCGGATCGGCGCGTTCATGCCCGCTCCGGGCATCGACGTCGAGCAGGTGCAGTTGCTGCGCGACCGGGCCGACCAGGGTGGCGCACTGGCCTTCCTGCAGTTGTTCTCGGGCGGCTCGCTGACCAGCTTCGCCGTGTTCGCCCTGGGCGTCATGCCCTACATCACCGCGTCGATCATCATGCAGGTGCTCGGCGTCGTCGTGCCCCGCATCGAGCAGTGGCAGCAGCAGGGCGCGGTGGGCCAGCGAAAGATCACCCAGTGGACCCGCTACCTGACGGTGGCCATTGCCGTCATCCAGTCCACGAGCTTCGCCTTCCTGTTCAACGACCGGGGCAACTCGATCTCCGGCCAGTCGGGCGCCAACCTGCTGCCCGACTTCCACATCGGCACGGTCAGCGTGGTCGTGTTGACGCTGACCGCCGGTACGGCGCTGCTCATGTGGATAGGTGAGCTCATCACCCAGAAGGGGATCGGCAACGGCATGTCGCTGCTGATCATGATCTCCATCGTGAGTGGCTTCCCCGCCCAGGGTTCGTTGATCCAGGCCGAGAACGGGGCCATCGTCTCGTTGGTCGTGCTGGCCTTCCTGATGCTGATGGTGGCGGCCATCGTGTTCGTCGAACAGGGCCAGCGTCGGATTCCGGTGCAGTTCGCCAAGCGAGTGGTGGGCCGTCGCATGTACGGCGGCCAGAACACATACATCCCGCTGAAGGTCAACCAGTCGGGCGTGATTCCGATCATCTTCGCCTCGTCGGTGCTGTACCTGCCCGTCCTGGTGGCTGCCGCCCTGCCGTGGGACGGCTTCCGGGGCTGGATCGACGACAACCTGGCCCAGCCCGACAACGTCTTCTACTTCACCATCACCGGACTGTTGATCGTCGGCTTCGCCTACTTCTACACGGCGATCACCTTCGACCCGGTGAAGCAGGCCGACACCATCCGCAAGCAGGGTGGCTTCGTGCCCGGTATCCGACCCGGCCACCAGACCGAGCGGTACCTGGCCAGGATTCTGTCCCGCATCACGCTTCCCGGCGCCCTCTTCATCGCCGGCGTGGCCCTGGTGCCGTCGATCCTCATCAACGTCTTCCTCGACACCAGTGCCGGCGTGGGTGCGGGCGGTGCGGCCGGCTTCGGCTTCATCGGCATCTCGATCCTGATCGCCGCTGGCGTGTCCCTCGAGACGATGAAGCAGGTCGATTCGCAGCTCACCATGCGGAACTACGAGGGCTTCCTCAAGTAGATGGCGGCAGTCCGACTCGTGATCCTCGGCCGTCAGGGCTCCGGCAAGGGCACCCAGGCGGCGCGCCTGGTTGATGCCTACGGCTCGGTGCACATCTCCACCGGCGACATGTTGCGTGCCGCGGTGAATGCCGGGACCGAGCTGGGCCTGGAGGCCAGTGTCGTGATGGACGCCGGTGACCTGGTGGGCGACGACCTCATCAACGGCATCGTGGCCGAGCGCCTGGCGTTGGACGACGTGGCTGCCGACGGCTTCCTGCTCGACGGCTACCCCCGCACCCCCGACCAGGCCACGGCGCTCGAAGACTTCCTGGCCGAGACCGGTACCCCGCTGGACGTCGCGCTGAACCTGGACGTCTCGGTCGACGAGGTCACGGCCCGCATGGTGGCCCGGGGCCGCACCGATGACACCGAGGAGGGCATCCGCCGCCGCCTCGACCTCTACGAATCCGAGACCGCGCCACTGCTGGCCTGGTTTGCCGAGCGCGAGCTGCTCGACGTGGTTGATGGCCTGGGAGACGAGGACGCGGTGTTCGACCGTCTCACGTCGGCCATCGCCGGCCGACTCCGTGTCGGAGACGCCTGCTAGATGCGCCCGACACTCCTGATGACCCGTCGTCCTGTCCGTCACACCTGCGCGTCGCGGGTTGGCCGGTTCGAGGGCCTCCGATAGCGTTAGCCACTGGCCTGAGCCGGGTGTGCGCCCTCTGGAGCAGCCCCCGGATCCGGGCCAGGTGGATGAATGTCCACCTTTTCAACGAGTAACCGCAGACCGCACCCGAAACCGACCAGGAGCCCCACGCTGTCAAAGCCCAAGGAAGACGCAATCGTGATGGAGGGAACGGTTCTCGAACCGTTGCCCAACGCCATGTTCCGCGTCGAGTTGGAGAATGGCCACAACGTCCTGGCCCACATCTCCGGAAAGATGCGGATGCACTACATCCGGATCCTCCCCGGAGACAAGGTCCAGGTGGAGCTCACCCCGTACGACCTCCAACGAGGTCGGATCACCTACCGCTACAAGTAGCCGTCGCAGGTAGCGGCCGCCACGAAGAGCAGAAGAGAACAAGCATGAAGGTCCGAGCGAGCGTCAAGCGCATCTGTGACAAGTGCCGGGTGATCCGGCGCCACGGACGCGTGCAGGTCATCTGCACCAACCCCCGTCATAAGCAGCGTCAGGGCTAGAGGAAGACATCTCATGGCACGAATCTCCGGCGTCGACGTCCCCCGTGAAAAGCGGGTACTGATCGCGCTGACCTACATCCACGGCATCGGCCGCACCTCCGCGTTGAACATCTGCGAGGGCACCGGCGTCGATCCCACCACCCGGGTCCGGGACCTCACCGACGACGAGGTCACGGCCATTCGTGGGTTCGTCGACCAGCAGTTCAAGGTTGAGGGCGATCTCCGGCGTGAGGTCTCCCAGAACATCAAGCGCAAGATGGACATCGGCTGCTACCAGGGCCTGCGCCACCGCCGTGGCCTCCCGGTCCGCGGGCAGCGCACCCACACCAACGCCCGGACCCGCAAGGGCCCGCGCAAGACGGTCGCGAACAAGAAGCAGGTCACGAAGTAATGGCGAAGCCAGCAGCCGGGGGACGACGCCCCCGCAAGAAGGAACGCAAGAATGTTCCCCACGGTGTTGTGCACATCAAGAGTTCCTTCAACAACACGATCATCACCATCACCGACCAGGGTGGCAACACCCTGGCGTGGGCCTCGGCCGGCAACGTCGGCTTCAAGGGCTCGCGCAAGTCGACGCCGTTCGCCGCCCAGATGGCGGCCGAGCAGTGCGCCCGCCGGGCCATGGAGCACGGCATCCGCAAGGTAGACGTGGTGGTGCGTGGTCCGGGATCCGGTCGTGAAACCGCCATCCGGACCATCCAGAACACCGGTATCGAGGTGACGGGCATCAAGGACGTCACCCCCATTCCCCACAACGGCTGCCGGCCACCCAAGCGACGGAGGGTCTGACCAAATGTCCCGTTATACCGGCCCCCGTGCCCGCGTCTCGCGGCGCCTGGGCACCAACATCTTCGGTACCAAGGGTGAGATGGTGGCGCTGGACAAGCGCCCGTACCCGCCCGGCGAGCACGGCCGTACCCGTCGTCGGGGTAACCCGTCCGAGTACCTGCTGCAGCTCCAGGAGAAGCAGAAAGCCCGCTTCTCTTACGGCCTGTCCGAGAGGCAGTTCCGCAACCTCTTCGAGGAGGCGAACCGTCGTCAGGGCGTGACCGGCGACAACATGCTCCAGTACCTGGAGTTGCGTCTCGACAACGTCGTGTACCGGGCCGGGATGGCCGCCACCCGACCCCAGGCCCGCCAACTGGTCAACCACGGTCACGTGGACGTCAACGGCAGCCGGGTCGACATCCCCAGTTACCGCTGCAGCAAGGGTGACGTCGTCACCCTGCGCGACAAGGCCCGCAAGATGGTCGTGGTCCAGTGGAACATCGACGTGCTGGACCGTCAGGCCCCGGCGTGGATGGACGTGGACGACGACGGCCATCGGATCACGGTCCGCGAACTTCCGGTCCGCGAGCAGATCGACATTCCGGTCCGCGAGCAGTTGATCGTCGAGCTCTACTCCAAGTAGTCGCCTGCCTCCCGGCGCCATCCCCCCCCAAGATCCCCCCGACGCGAAGGACATACCCATGTTGGTCATTCAGCGACCCACCGTCACCGCGGTGGCCGATGCCGACGGCAACCGTCAGCAGTTCTCCATCGAGCCCCTCGAGCCCGGCTTCGGCCACACGCTCGGCAACTCCCTGAGGCGGACGCTGTTGTCGTCCATCCCGGGGGCTGCGATCACCCAGGTCAAGTTCGATGACGCCCTCCACGAGTTCGGCACCATCGACGGCGTGGTCGAGGACGTGACCGACATCGTCCTGAACCTCAAGGACGTTGAGCTGCGCTGCCACAGCGACGAGCCCGTCACCCTGCGGGTCGACGTGCGGGGCGACGCCGAGGTGAACGCCGCGGCACTCGAGACCAACGAGCAGGTCGAGGTACTGAATCCCCATCTGCACCTGGCCACGGTGACCGGCAAGGGCCGCCTGGCTCTGGAGCTGACCGTCGAGGTCGGCCGCGGCTACCTCGGTTCGGACCGCGGCAGCGGTGACGCCGTCATCGGGGTCATTCCGGTCGACGCCTTGTTCTCGCCGGTGCGTCGGGTGTCCATCGACGTGGAGCCCGTGTCGGTCGGCCAGACCCAGGACATGGACCGCCTCGTGCTGGATGTCACCACCGACGGTTCCATCACCCCGCGCGACGCCCTGGCCTCGGCCGGTGCCACGCTGCGGACCCTCGTCCAGTTGGTCGAGGACATGAGCGACGAGGCCCGGGGCCTCGAGCTGGGCGAAGCCGAGGAGGTGGGTGGCGGTTCTCCGGACCTCGAGCTCCTGATCGAGGACCTCGACCTGTCCGAGCGTCCCCGCAACTGCCTCAAGCGGGCCCAGGTCGACACCGTCGGCCAGTTGCTGGAGAAGACGGAGGACGACCTGCTGGCCGTCACCAACTTCGGTCAGAAGTCGCTCGACGAGGTCATCGAGAAGCTCGACGAGCGCGGCCTGAAGCTGCGGGTCCGGGGCTGACGTCATGCCGGCAACTCCCAAGAAGGGGCGTCGCTTCGGCGGCAGTTCGGCTCACCAGAAGTCGATGATGGCCAACCTGGTGGCATCGCTGATCGCCGCCGAGGCCATCACGACGACGGAGGCCAAGGCCAAGGCCCTGCGCCCCATCGCCGAGAAGATGATCACCAAGGCCCGCAAGGGCGGCGTCCACAACCACCGCCAGGTGGTCTCGTTCCTCCGGGACCGTGAGATGGCCACCAAGCTCTTCGACGAGATCGGGCCCCGCTACGTCGACCGTCCGGGTGGCTACACGCGGATCCTCAAGGTCGGCCCCCGCCACGGCGACAATGCGCCGATGGCCCGCATCGAGCTCGTTTGATCCCAGCGGGTCGCGGCACGCCGCGACCCCCTGTCATATGAGGGCCAGTTCATGAGGGCCAGGTCATGAAGGTCAGGTCATGAAGGTCAGGGCCACCGTCGCCTACGACGGAGCGCCGTTCCACGGGTTCGCCGCCAACGAGGGCGTTCCCACCGTCGCCGGCCTGCTGGTCGACGTGTTGTCACGCGTCCTCCGGACCGGGGTGGAGTTGACGTGTGCCGGTCGGACCGACCGGGGCGTCCACGCCGTGGGCCAGGTGGTCGGCTTCGACCTCTCCGAGCGTCCCGACGCGGAGCTCGAGACGCTGCGGGACATCGTGAACCGTCGGATCGGCCCGTCGGTCGTGCTGACCGCCATCGAGCGGGCCGACGACGACTTCGACGCCCGGTTCTCGGCCATCGGCCGGACCTACCGGTACCGGATCCTGGATCGCACCGAGCCCGACCCGCTGCTGGTCTCCCGGGTGTGGCATGTGCCCCTCCGACTCGACGTGGCGGCCATGGAGACCGCTTCAGTTGATCTGGTGGGCCTGCATGACTTCACGTCGTTCTGCCTTCAGCAGGCCCCCCGTCCCGACGGCTCGCTGCCCACCATGGTCCGGAGGGTGACCGGTGCGTCGTGGCGTCAGATACCCGATGGTCCATCTGGTGCCGACCTGTTGGAGTTCGAGGTGTCGGCCTCGGCGTTCTGCCAACGGATGGTGCGCACCATGGTCGGCACGCTGGTGGCCATCGGCCGCGGCGAGATGCCCGCTGACGGGATCCCAGCCGTGCTGGCCGCTCAGGACCGGCGTATGGCCGCTGACTCCGCCCCACCACAGGGCCTCGTCTTCTGGTCGGTCGACTACGGCTGACCGGTCGGACCGGTACGGTACGCGGCCCGATGTGGCGGGTGTCCCAACCCGGTGCGACGGGTTGCCGGGGTGTTGGGCCGGCCGTAGCCTTGACCCCCGGTCGCGCCGCGCGCCCCGCAGGGTCCGCCTGCAGGTATGCAGCGGCCTTCCACCCAGTCTCCGATCAAGTACAGGCGGTCAACCGTGTCCACCTACACCCCCAGGGCCAGCGAGATCGAGCGTGCCTGGCACGTCGTCGACGCCGAGGGCATGATCCTCGGCCGGATGGCGTCCGAGGTCGCGGCGATCCTGCGCGGGAAGCACAAGCCGACCTTCACCCCCCACATCGACACCGGTGACCACGTGGTGATCGTCAACGCCGACAAGGTCGTGCTGACGGGCGCCAAGGCCACCGACAAGAACGTCTACGACCACTCGGGCTATCCCGGTGGTCTCCGGACCCGGGCCTACGGCACCTTCTTGGCCGAGAAGCCTGAAGAGGCCGTCCGCCGGACCATCCGGGGGATGCTTCCCAAGAACCGCCTGGGTCGCCAACAGCTGACCAAGCTGAAGGTGTACCGCGGCGCCGACCATCCGCACGAGGCACAGCAGCCCCAGCCGCTGGCCATCAACCACGCCCGGGCCCGTACGGCCTGATCCGCCGGTCCCCACAGGAGCATCTGATGTCCAGTCCCCTCATCCAGTCCACCGGTCGTCGCAAGGAGTCGGTCGCCCGCGTGCGCCTGCGTTCCGGCAACGGCACGGTCACCGTCAACGGTCGTACCGCCGAGGACTACTTCCCGTCGGAGAGCCACCGCCTGCTGTTCATGGAGCCGTTGCGGGTCACCGCCACCGAGGGCGCCTACGACATCGACGCCACGCTGCACGGCGGCGGAATCAGCGGTCAGGCCGGGGCCATGCGCCTGGGCATCGCCCGTGCGCTCGAGGCCCTTGAGCCCGAGCGTCGTCCGGCACTCAAGCAGGCCGGCCTGCTGACCCGCGACGATCGCAAGAAGGAGTCCAAGAAGTACGGACTCCACAAGGCCCGCAAGGCCCCGCAGTACTCCAAGCGCTGATCGGCGGTCGAGGGGGTCGGGGACCGGTCCCCGGTCGCCTCCTACGCTGCCCGACATGACAGGACGCGGGGTGCAGCCACCTTCGGGGCGGACCCCTTCAGGGCGGACCCCCTCAGGACAGGCCCCCTCAGGACAGGTACTGCGATTCGGTACCGATGGCGTCCGCGCCCGGGCCGGTTCCGTTCTCGACGAGTCGGCGGTGCGCGCCCTGGGGCGAGCCGCGGCGGCCCACCTGGGAGCCGATCATGTCGTCATCGGCAGAGACACCCGCGAGTCGGGCCCTTCCCTGGCCCGCGCCCTGGCTGAGGGCCTGGTGGCCGGTGGGTTGGACGTGACCTCGTTGGGCGTGGTGCCCACCCCGGCGGTGGCCCACGAGTGCCTCCGCGACGGGGTGGCCGGTGCCGTGGTCTCGGCCTCGCACAACCCGTGGTTCGACAACGGGGTCAAGCTGTTCGCGGCCGGCGGCCGCAAGTTGGACGACCGGGTGCAGTCGGCCGTCCAGGAGGGGTGGAACGCCAGCCCACGACTCGACGACCCGGTCGAGGTTCCCGGTTGGGCCGATCCCGACGAGCCGACCGCCGGTGGACGTCGGTGGGCTGATGCCCTGGTGGACCGGGTGGTCGAGGAGTGGGTGGACGACGAGTGGCCCCTGGCCGGGTGTTCACTGATCGTGGACTGCGCCAACGGCGCCACCTCGGCGTTCGCCGTTGAGGTGCTGCGTCGGTTGGGCGCCGAGGTGGGCGTCCTGCATGCCTCGCCCGATGGTCGCAACATCAACGAGGCCTGTGGTTCGACCCACCCGGATGACCTGCGGGCCGCGGTGCTCCAGACGGGGGCTGATGCCGGCCTGGCTTTCGACGGTGACGGTGACCGGGTGGTGGCCGTGGGCGATGACGGGGCCCTTCTGGACGGCGACGACCTGCTGGCCGTGTGTGGCGTCGACCTCCACGGGCGGGGACTGTTGGCCGGCGACACGGTGGCCGTCACCGTGATGTCTAATCTGGGCCTGCGACAGGCGCTGGCCGACCACGGCATCGCCGTGCACGAGACGGCCGTTGGTGACCGGCACGTGCTCGAGGCGTTGGAGGCCAACGGCTGGGTGCTGGGTGGCGAACAGTCCGGTCACGTGATCTTCCTATCCATGGCCACCACCGGCGATGGCCTGTTCACCGGCATCCAGGCCCTGGTGGCCGCCGGTCGGGCCGGTCGGACTCTCGGGGGCCGGGTGGCCGACCTGATGGTGCGCGCCCCCCAGGTGCTCCACGCAGTGCCGGTGTCGGCCGACGGGGCCACCATCGTGGCGGCCCTGGTTGACGAGTTGGACGAGGCGGCGGCCCAACTGGGCTCCGCTGGACGGGTGCTGGTGCGCCCATCAGGGACCGAGCCGGTGGTCCGTGTCATGGTCGAGGCCTTCGACGCGGCCGAGGCCGCCGCGGTGGCCGACCGGTTGGTGGAGGCCGTCCGACGGGCCGACCGGACCTGAGACCGTACGATTCCTAGAGTGCCCGCCTGAGACGGGCCGACCTGCGATCCACCGCAGGTGACCGGCGACGAGCAGCCGGCGAGACCAACGACCTGCGACAGGAGGGCGATCAACACATGTGCGGCATCATCGCCGTCCTTCGGCGGCCCCCGACCCGGGACGTCCCCACTGCCGAGTCGATCCTGGGATTGCTGGCCGAAGCCACGTCGCTGCTGGACGGAGCCGCCGACCCACTGACCGCCGGCTCGCGCCTGGCCGAACAGGTGGCCGAGGCGGCCGCTCTGGTGGCCGAGGCCGACCGCCTGCTGGGTGGGGTTCCCGGCCTGGTGGCCCTCGACCGGGATCCCGGCCTGGCCGGCCGGGTCGACGCCGCGTTGTCGGACCTGCCGGCGCGTACTGCGGCCCTCGAGGCACTCCTGGAGGGCCAGTCGGATCCCGAGGCCGGGTCGGGTCCGGCCGATGAGGTAGAGGCGGGCAACGCCGCTCTGGTCGACTTGCGCGATGCCGTGTGGGCCGTGACCCGGGACCGGCTCGGCACCCATACTGGGGTGGCTTCGCTGCGTTCGACCCGCCCGGGGCCCAGCGACGCAGGCCTGGGCGTCCTCCTGTCCATCCAGCAGGCCCTGTCGGCCGTCGACCGTCTCGAGGTCCGGGGCCGGGACTCAGCCGGCATCCAGGTGACGGTCTGGAACCACGGCCTGGCGGTTGACGACCCGGCGGTGGCCGCCCGTACGACCGACGGCCTGCACCGCACGGGCAGCGTGCGGGTGCTCGATGGTGGCGGCCTGGCCATAGTGGTAAAGACGGCGGCCGAGATCGGCGAGTTGGGTGACAACACGGCCACCATGCGCCGGGCGCTGGCCGACGACGAACTGCTGGCCCGGGCGTTGTCGGCCCCTGCGGTGGAGGGCTCGGTCCTGGGCCACACCCGGTGGGCCAGCGTCGGCATCATCTCCGAGCCCAACGCCCACCCGGTGGACTCCACCCGGGCCGACGGCGCGGTCGTTCCGCTGGTCACCGCGGTACTCAACGGCGACGTCGACAACCATGCCGACCTGGTGGTGTCCGAGGGCCTCAGCATGGCTCCTGAGATCACCACCGACGCCAAGGTGGTGCCTGCCTTGTGTGCCACCCACCTGGCCGCTGGCCATGACCGCACCGAGGCGTTCCGTCGGGCGGTCAGCGTGTTCGAGGGGTCGCTGGCCATCGGCGCGGTGACCGGCGACGCGCCGGAGCGCCTGCTGCTGGCTCTGAGGGGCAGCGGCCAGGGCCTGTACCTGGGCCTGGCCGAGGATGCATACGTGGTGGCGTCAGAGCCCTACGGGGTGGTGGAGTTGACGGCCGACTTCGTCCGGATGGACGGGGAGACGCCGGCCGATCCCGACGATCCGGGGGCCAGCCGGGGCCAGATCGTGGAGTTGGACGGGGCGCGGGCCGGGACGTTGGAGGGGATAGTCCGTCGTTCCTATGACGGCCGGTCGTTGTCGGTGACCGAGACGGACGTGGCCCGTGCCGAGATCACTACCCGGGACATAGACCGCGGCGACCACCCCCACTTCCTGCTCAAGGAGATCGGAGAATCGCCTGATTCGGTCCGGGCCACCCTGCGGGGTCGGCTCGTCCCGGTGGGCGACGGCGACGGCTCAGGTTGGCGGGTCCGCCTGGGCGAGGACGCGCTGGGTGCCGACGTGCGGGCCGGGCTAGCCGATGGTTCGATCCGGCGCATCTTGGTCATCGGCCAGGGGACCGCCGCGGTGGCCGGTGGATCGGTGGCTCGTGCCCTGGAAGCCGAGCTGGCCACCTTCGACGGCATCATCGTCGAGGACCTGCCGGCCACCGAGCTCTCGGGCTTCGGCCTGACGGCTGACATGTCCGACACACTCGTGGTGGCTATCAGCCAGTCAGGGACGACGACCGACACCAACCGCACCGTCGACCTGGTGCGGGCCCGGGGTGCCCGGGTGGTGGCCATCGTCAACCGGCGCAACAGCGACCTGGTGGACCGGGCCGACGGGGTGCTGTACACGTCGGACGGCCGGGACGTGGAGATGAGCGTGGCCTCCACCAAGGCCTTCTACGCTCAGGCGGTGGCCGGCATCCTGCTGGCCGTGGCGGTGGCTGACGCCGCCGGCGCGCCGGGAGCCCCCGACCGTGCCGAGGTGCTGGCCGGCCTACGGGTCCTTCCCGACGCCATGGCCGAGGTCCTGGACATGCGCGACCACGTGGCGTCCATCGCCGGGCGGCATGCACCGGGACGGCGCTACTGGGCCGTGGTGGGCAGTGGGCCCAACCTGGTGGCTGCCCGCGAGATCAGGATCAAGCTCTCGGAGCTCTGCTACAAGTCGATCGCCGCCGACGCCACCGAGGACAAGAAGCACATCGACCTCTCCTCGGAGCCGTTGATCCTGGTGTGTGCCACCGGCCTGGTGGGGTCGACGGCCGACGACGTGGCTAAGGAGGTGGCCATATACCGGGCGCACAAGGCGCTGCCCGTGGTGGTGGCCGACGCCGGTTCGTCGAGGTTCGTCGGAGCCCATGACCTGGTGGCCGTGCCACCGGTGCACCCCCGGTTGGCCTTCCTGTTGTCGACGATGGTCGGCCACTTGTTCGGTTACGAGGCGGCCCGGGCCATCGACCTCCAGGCCCGACCGTTGCGGGCCGCCCACGCCGCCATCGAGGCCGAGGCCGAGCGCCGGTTGGCCGAAGCGACGGGTGACCCGGACGGCCGGGCGGCGTCCGAGGTGCAGGACGTCGAGCTCACCGCGGCGCTGCGAACCGCGGCGGACGCCTTCTCCGACGAACTTCGCAACGGCCGCCTCAACGGCCATCTAGAGGCCTCCACAGCGGTACGCCTGTCGGCTCTGTTCCGGTTCGCCCTGGGCGTCGTGCCGCTGGAGTCCTACCAGTTGGAGTTCGGCCGGGTTGGCACGCCGGCCCTCGTCCTGGACGATCTGGCCGGCGCACTGACCGTGGCCATCGAGGAGTTGACCCGTCCCATAGACGCCATCAAGCACCAGGCCAAGACGGTCACCGTGGGCATCTCGAGGGCCGACGAGACTCTGTTGGACGCCCGGTTGGCCCGTGAGGTGATCGACGCCGGGGCGCCACGCGATGCACTGAGCTACCGGACCCTGCGGGCCCTGGTGGCCCTGGATCCGGCGGTGGCCGACGTGGCCGGCTACACCCGCTACCGGGTGGACGGCATGGACGGTGGCTCGCCCACGGCGGCCATCGTCGGCCGCGGCGGGGTGTCGACGGGCATCCGGTCCCGGACCGATCGGGATCCCGCGTTGCGCGGCACCAAGCACCAGGTGGCCGTGGACCGCGACGTGCTGGTCACCCGGGGTGCCCGCGACGACCGGATCATCGTGCTGGTGCCGGAGGTCAAGGACCGTGAAACGGTGGGCATCACCCTTCTACACGTGGTGCTGCGCGGCCGTCTGGCACCCGACGTCCTGCGGGGCGTCCTGCAGGGCTACGGCAACCGGTACGCCGCGGTGCGCGACGCGGTGTGTGAGACCGAGCCCGACCTGCGCGACGACCTGTTGGCCGAGGTGCCGGTGGTCGACCTGTTGACCGACCCGGTGCCGGACATCGCTGACCAGTTACGGGCCGATCGGCTACGGGCCGACCGGCCCCGGACCTGAGCCCGGCGGGCGGCGGGCCGTGATCGGTATCGGGGTGGACCTGGTCGACGTCGACCGCTTCCGGCGGTCGTTGGAACGGACGCCGTCGTTGCGCGACCGCCTGTTCCGACCGGCCGAGCGGGCCTACGCCGATGCCCACGTGGATCCCGCCGGACGGTACGCCGTGCGGTTCGCGGCCAAGGAGGCGGCGTTGAAGGCCCTCGGGCTGGGCCTCGGCGGCATGGCCATGCACGACATCGAGGTGGTGCGCGACGGTCTGGGACCGCCATCGCTCGTACTCCACGACGAGGCAGCGGTGGTGGCCCGTTCGGCCGGCGTGACCCGTTGGCTGGTCACCCTGAGCCACACCGACCATGTCGCCCAGGCGACCGTCGTCGCCCTCTGAGGAGTTGAGCCGGCGTGATCCCGGTGTGTACGCCCGCTGAGATGGCCGCCGTGGATGCCGCGGCGCCTCAGCCCACGGACGTCCTGGTCGACCGGGCGGGCGCCGCGGTGGCCCGGGCGGTACTGGACGAGATGGGCGGGGGCTACGGCCGTCGGGTGGTCGTGTTGGCCGGCAAGGGGTCGAACGGGGCCGACGGACGGGTGGCCGCCGGACGCCTGGCCCGCCGGGGGGTACGGACCACGGTGGTGGATGCGGCGATGGCGCCCGGCCACCTCCTGGCACCCGGTTCCCGTCAGACGGACCTGGTGGTGGACGCCGCCTACGGCACCGGTCTGGGACGCCCCTTTGAGGCGCCGATCGTAGATGCCCCGGTGCTGGCCGTGGACCTGCCGTCGGGACTGGACGGCCTGACCGGCGAGGCCCGGGGCCGACCCCTGGCGGCCCGTCGGACCGTGACTTTCGCCGCGCTCAAGCCCGGCCTGTTGTTCGGCGACGGTCCCATGCTGGCCGGTCGGGTCGAGGTGGTCGACCTGGGTCTCGACGTCTCGGGCGCCACCGCCCACCTGCTCACCGACGTCGACATCGCCGCGCTCGTGCCGGGGCGTCCGGCCGACGCTCACAAGTGGCAGCGCGCCTGCTGGGTGATCGCCGGCTCGCTGGGAATGGAGGGAGCCGCCGGGCTGGCGGCCACCGCGGCGCTGCGGGCTGGGGCGGGCTATGTCCGCCTGTCGGTGCCCGGCGGTGGTGATCCCGGTGCCCCCGACGAGGTGGTGCGGATGCCGGTGGGTGCCGATCTGGGTTCGAACGGTTCGGACGAGGCCCGGTTCACCTCGATGGTCGTGGGTCCTGGGCTCGGTACGTCGGCCGAGGTGGCCGACGGGCTGGCCCGACTGGTGGCCACCTCGGGTCCGTCGCTGGTCGTCGACGGCGACGGGTTGACCGCGCTGGCTGGTTCCCCGACCGGCGATGGTCGGTCGGCCGTGTTCTCGGGTGAACGGGCCCGACCCCTGGTCCTCACACCGCATGACGGCGAGTTCGCCC
>Ga0315334_10001441_pt1 | contig 14654 bp, 12 predicted proteins | sample M150034915metaG_FD_205555 | JGI IMG/M metagenome (GOLD analysis project Ga0315334, IMG submission 205555) | Ammonia-oxidizing marine archaeal communities from Monterey Bay, California, United States - M1 500m 34915 | ecosystem: Environmental > Aquatic > Marine > Intertidal zone | place: USA... | reverse complement strand
TGCCCAAATTGTCCAAAATGGGCGAGGTCCTTACGAACTTGAGCTCCGTTGAGTCCCAATAGTTTTCCTAACTCCGTACTATTGGTTGTTTCATTCCCATCACGTAGTAAATGCTGAGCTTCACGGAGGTATAAACTCAAACGCCCCATGACGGCGCGCGGCACCGCAGGGTCTCCGTCTGCATTAAAAAGCTGAGTTTTTTTGTCCGTCATTAAAACAAACCTACCGCATAAAGCTCTCGTACTGAACAACCAAAAACAACAGCCTAAAGAAAAACCGTAAGACCGCATCATACTGTTAATTACGATCCAAGGTGACTTAGAAACCAATGATTGCGTTCACGGATGTCCGTCAGAGTCTTAATACATAGATTAATCTGTACTAATTGCCTCGATTGGCAAAACGATGCTAAATACCCCACAAGGGGTAAACAACACCTTACAGTACTGACAATCAATACCACCGGACACTATATCAGTCTGTTTTTGCCACTCAACCCTTTTTACTTAAACCACCTATCTTTTATCGGTAACTATTGATGTAGCTAGTGGTAGATAGACCAATCTACCCTCAAGGCGGCTATTTTTATTATCCGATAATAAAGATAAGCGTCGACTCTAGTGCCAGGACACACAATGACTGGGGCCAGTAGGAATTGGGCCTCCAAACTTCAACTCAATCACGCATTGAGCCGGTTTGGGTCACTTGATGGAACAAGGTCGATCGCAGAGTTCTTACCACTGTATTTGGTAAGCACTCTTAATAACTATGATGCGAGTTGTATTGAAATCCATTTTTTGAAATTTGAATTTTCGAAAGAGTACCCCCTACTATGAATACCCGATGGAGTGTGTCCACCGTTGCAGTCATTCTTTGCATGCTGCTTTCCAACACAGCCACAGCTGGATATTTAGGTCTGGCTAGTTATCGCAATTGCGGGATTGCGGAACCAGCCACGTTTGTTGAGGCTCAACCCCTTACACAGACAATTATGCGTACTCGACGACGAGTCGTTATGGAACAGCAACAGGTAACGTGCTACAAAACGATCTACAACAAAATCGTTGACAATAAAGAGGTGGAGTGCGTAAAGTACATCACCGAGTCCAAACTAAAAGACGTTAACTACACAGTCCGCCGACCCGTGTACGAAACAAAATATCGAACGGTGAACTACACAACTTCGAAACCTGTATGGGAAACCAAAACGCGGACGATCAACCACACGGTTCGCAAACCAGTTTGGGAAACTCGTACTAAGACTTTTACCTACAATGTGTTTAAGCCTGTCTGGGAAACCAAGTCTCGCACGATCGACTACACCGTTTCCAAACCAGTATACGAATCTAAAGTTCGCACCATTAGCTACAATGTAACGCGACCGGTATGGGAAACGAAGTCTCGCACTACCAACTACACAATCCACAAACCTGTGTGGGAAACCAAAACCCGTGTAATTAACTACACCGTGCGTAAGCCAGTGCAGGAAACCAAAATGCGAACGGTTTCCAACGTGATCCGCAAACCTGTGCACTACACAAAAACGATTCAAATCAAAACGGGCCACTGGGAAACTGAAATCACAGAATGCCCTGGACCTGTCCGTCGCCGCGTTGTACGCACTCCTGGTTGTTGGACTTGGGATCCCTGCGCTTGTCGACGAATTTATATTCCCGGCGAATGTCATGTCGTCGAAACCCAATGTCCACCACGTCAAATTTCCAAACGCACCTGGGTTCCAGAAATCACAACGCAAGAAGTCCCTTGTGTCAAATACGTTCGTGAAACGGTAACTAAACAGATTCCTTATACAGTTTGCCGCTGGGTCAATGAAGCGAAACAACGCACTTGCACTTACCGAGTGTGCAAAATGGTACCGGAAACAAAAAGCAAAACTTGTACTTATCGAGTTTGTCGGATGGTGACAGAAACCAAAACAAAGCAAATACCTTATACGGTTTGTCGAATTGTGAAAGAAGCGAAACAACGCACTGAGACGTACAACGTTTGCCGCATGGTTCGCGAACAGAAGGTGCGACATTGCAACTACAAAGTACTGCGGATTGTATCGGAAACCGTCACTCGACAACAAACCTATCGCGTTTGTCGCATGGTTAAAGAAGCCAAGACCAAGCAAGTACCTTATCAGACTTGTCGCTACGTCACGGAAACTAAAACCAAACAGGTTCCCTACACTGTTCGCAAGCCGATCACTTATACCAAAGTTGTGCAAACATGCAAAACTGTTCCAACGCAAGTGCCATACACAGTCACACGCTGTGTACCACGTATTGTCTGTGAACAAGTGCCGGTCACAATTTGTGTACCCAACCCTTGCAGTCTACTGAGACGCCGTTTTATCCTCGATTGCTGTAACTAAAACTCGGTCGTGGGCAGGCGAACCAGTCGACATGGTCTATTCCGCTGACTCAAATTCTTTATCTAGCCGCATGATGTACAGCAACGCAATGTAGTCGTACAGTCCATGCGCAACCACAGCGGGCAATAGCGACTCGGTTTCCCAAACTAAATAGCCAAAATAAATCCCCATGACAAAAGTCAAAAAAAAGTACATCGGGGTTAGCGCATGCAACCCGCCAAACACCAAGGCCACAATCAGAATCGCCGTCCACTGAACCATCTCTGGGGACCACGAATCCGGCAATAGCCAACCAACCCCCTGTACCCCAAACCCACGGAACAGCCACTCTTCCCCAAAGCCAGCACCCATCGCTATTAAGAACAAAGCCCAACTTGGCATACCCCTAAAAAGTGGAGCCAGTTTTGTTTGCACTAGTTCACGCAATTCTACCAACGGTCGCCACGGCACCATCGCTGTTAGTACGATTGACAGCAACATGGGAATCGTAGCAAACAGCCCAAATGCGACTGCCCAACTCCAATGATACTCGCCCAGCAATTGCCCCGTGATCGAATCTGCGTTAGGTAAAACACAGACCCACATCATGACCAACGCAATGGGCACCATCAGGTATTCCGCAACTACAAATTGTACGAATATACGTTTCCAGCTGTTAGGATCTTTTTGCAGAATCTCGGGCATTCCATCTGCTAAATCATCGACTTCGTCCACAATAAATTAACCATTCTTCGTTAAAGTTATCTCTGCCGTTGACATTAAGAGACATACTCTTAGTCGATTGACAAAATACATATTTCACTGGTAAATTGGACAACTTATAGCTACCCCTGCTTAACCAACGTTAAGCATCCCTTTATAAAAGCACAACAGTATAGAAGAGACTTTATTCCCCTTGTTGGAAACTAGGTCTTGATTAGGGTAGAAAATAACCACCGTTCGTTTGACAAACTATTTTTGTCAAATGACAACACATAAACAAAAAGCTATTCCCAATAAGACACTTCCTTATTTCACCCATCGCAGCGGTCTCTGTACTAATATTGTTTGCTTTCGCAGGCAACCGGTTTAGCCCGTCCGGAAGGTCAATAAGTTTCTGATAAATCAAATTCCAAGCAAATTACTCCCACTAAATTAGGTCAACATGGCAACTAAGAAACGCACAACAACTAAACGTACTAAGAAAATGGTTTACTACTTTGGTAAGACCAAAACTGAAGGCCAGAATGTCACAAAAGATATTCTCGGCGGTAAAGGCAAAAACCTTGCTGGCATGACCAACATTGGCCTGCCAGTCCCTCCAGGTTTTACGATCACCACAGAAGTTTGTGCCGGCTACTATGACCAAGGCCAAAATCTCCCGACCGGACTGATGGATAGCGTCAAGAAAAACATCCGTATTCTTGAACGAGAACTAAAAAAGACATTTGGCGACTCCAAAAATCCACTGTTAGTATCTGTCCGTTCTGGAGCGGCTGTATCGATGCCAGGCATGATGAACACCATCTTGAACCTTGGTTTGACCGACGTTGCAGTTGAAGGACTTGCAACAGCCACTGGCAACCGTCGTTTTGCCTACGATGCCTATCGCCGACTAATCAATATGTATGGCGATGTTGTCATGGGAATGGACCACGAACACTTCGAAAAAGAATTCGATCTCATCAAGAAGAAATACAAAGTTACTGATGATACCGATGTCCCCGAACAGGGACTCGTCGAATTAGTCGCGGCCTACAAAAAAGCCTACAAAAAACACACTCGTTCAGAATTCCCTCAAGACCCGATCGAACAGCTGAAGATGGCCGTCGAAGCAGTCTTTTCTTCGTGGAACACCCACCGCGCTGTGCGTTACCGTGAAGTCGAAGGAATTCGCGGTCTACTGGGAACCGCTGTTAATGTCCAAGCGATGGTTTATGGTAACATGGGCGACGATTCTGGAACCGGCGTTGCATTTACCAGAAACCCTTCAACTGGCGAGAATAAGTTTTACGGTGAGTTTCTGATCAATGCACAAGGTGAAGACGTGGTCGCTGGTATACGAACCCCACAACCCGTTATTGAAATGCGTAAATGGAACGACTCGATTTACAAACAACTGATCAGCATTAAAAGCGTTCTCGAAGAAAATTATCGTGACATGCAGGACATCGAGTTCACGATTGAGAAGGGCAAGTTGTTCATGCTGCAGACTCGTAATGGAAAACGAACCGGTGCAGCTGCTGTCAAAATGGCGTGTGACATGGTTCGCGAAAAACTCATCACCGAAAAAGAAGCTCTGTTGCGGATCCCAGCGAACGATCTGACTCAACTTTTGCTTCCCAGTTTCACGGTCGTCAGTAAAGCTAAAGCTGAACTTCTGACCATCGGACTGCCGGCATCGCCGGGCGCATCTGTCGGCAAGCCAGCATTCTCAGCGGAGGAAGCCGTCAAACGAACTGCTGCCGGTGAAAAGGTGCTCTTAGTTCGTAAAGAAACCAGCCCCGAAGATATTGATGGAATGCACAGCGCTGCTGGTATTCTCACAAGCACCGGTGGGATGACAAGTCACGCCGCTGTTGTCGCTCGTGGCTGGGGACGTTGCTGTGTTGCTGGAGCGGGTGAAGTCCATATCAATGCAGACGCTCGTACGTTCACGATTAATGGTCGCAAATTCAACCACAAAGACGTGATTAGCTTAGACGGTTCAACCGGTGAAGTAATGCGAGGTGCAGTGGAAACATCCCAACCGTCACTGTCAGGTGACTTCTCACGAATCATGCGTTGGTCGGATAAATACCGTCGACTCGATGTTCGCACCAATGCCGACACTCCCGCCGATGCACAAAGAGCTCGAGAGTTTGGAGCTCAAGGTATTGGTTTGTGCCGCACCGAACATATGTTCTTCGAAGGGGATCGTATTCTAGCTATGCGAGAAATGATCCTTGCGGAAAACGTAAAGGACCGACGCAAGGCACTTAGAAAATTATTACCTTACCAACGACGAGACTTCGTTGGGATCTTCACCGCGATGAAGGGCTTGCCGGTCACCGTTCGCTTACTGGATCCACCGCTACACGAATTTGTACCACACGATGAAAAAAGCCAAAAACAACTCGCTAAAAAAATGGGCGTAAAAGTTGCAGCGATCCAAGAACGTGTCGAGCAACTGCACGAGGCCAACCCAATGTTGGGACACCGTGGTTGTCGACTGAGTGTGACTTATCCAGAAATCCTTGAAATGCAAGTTACTGCGATTGTCGAAGCAGCCATCTTGTGTAAAAAGAAACGCGTCAAAGCGGTTGCCGAAATCATGATTCCACTCGTAGGTACTGCCAGCGAATTGAAATTATTGCGTGGTAAAGTCGCTGAAACGATCGCAGCCACCAAAGCTCGCCGAAAATTTAATGGTAATTTAAATATCCTGATTGGTACTATGCTAGAAATTCCTCGGGCTTGCCTAACTGCTGATGAAGTTGCTGAGCATGCCGAGTTTTTTAGTTTTGGAACGAACGACCTTACGCAAATGACGTTTGGTTATAGCCGTGATGATATCAACAGCTTCTTGCCGGATTACTTGTCGCAAGAAATCCTTCCCGTTGATCCATTCCAATCACTCGACACAACCGGTGTTGGACAATTGGTCGAAGCGGGTGTTGCCAAAGGTCGAGCGACAAAACCAAACTTGAAAATCGGGATTTGTGGTGAACATGGCGGCGACCCCGCTTCTATTAAATTTTGTGATAGCGTTGGTTTGAACTATGTTAGCTGTTCACCGTTCCGAGTACCAATTGCTCGACTCGCCGCAGCGCAAGCAGCATTGTCTCGATAAAGTTTTATAACACCCCTACCTGCAGCTTTAATATAGGAACAATATAGAATGTCTGAAATCAATGACAAACTTTCTCAAGCAGAAGCGTTAAAAGACGAAGGTAAGTTCGACGAGTCCATTTCTTTATTGTTAGAGATTCTTGAAGAAGACCCGCAGCATGCAATCTGCCACTTCACCCTAGCAGTGCTCTACGGCAAAGTAGACCAGCACGCCAAAGCGGTTGAACATGGCGAAACTGCCGTGGATCTCGACCCCACCGACCCGTTTAGCTACACGGCGATGAGTGTCACTTACCAACGCGCTTATGCGGGTACCGATGACCATAGCTATATTACCAAAGCAGAAGAGGCGATGGAAAAAAGTCGGCTGGTTGCCCAGCAACAACAGGTCCCTGGCCAAGGTCCATCCTGTTAACGTTCATTGTTGCGTTCGATCGTGATAAAACACGATGAATCCATAGATCGGAATTGCTATGACTGAAGTGGCTTATTTAGATAACAATGCCACAACACCTATCGCGCCAGTTGTTTATGAAGCAATGCTGCCGTTCTTGACCGAGTATTTTGGGAACCCTTCAAGCTCACACATCAAAGGGACTCAACTCGGTGATGTTATTGATACCGCTCGAGGCCACGTCGCCTCATTTTTGGGCGCAGCTCCACACGAAATTACGTTTACTTCCGGTGGTAGTGAAAGTAATAACCATGTCCTCAAAGGAATCTTTCTCGATCGTCAATTAGGTCGTGCAGGACTGCTCTCTGGTCATCTGATCATTTCCGAGTTTGAACACCCTGCGATTCAGCAACCAGCAGCGTACCTAGAGGATTTAGGGGTCCGCGTTACACGAGTTGGCTGTAATGCCAAAGGCGTCATCGACCCAAGTGTTATTGAACAAGCGATGTGTGATGATACTCGACTTGTTAGTATCATGCATGCAAACAACGAGATCGGAGCTATTCAACCGATCCGAGAAATCGCTGACCTCTGCCATCACCACGAAGTTTTGTGCCATTCCGATGCCGCTCAGAGTCTGGGAAAAATCGATGTCGATGTGAATGAACTACAAGTCGATTTTCTAACACTCGCTGGACACAAACTATATGCACCCAAAGGTGTCGGCGCATTGTTTATTCGTAATGGAATCAAACTAGAATCATTGATTCATGGTGCGAATCATGAGAATGGCGTTCGCGCTGGAACAGAGAATACTCCCTATTGGATTGGCTTAGGTGCTGCTTGTGAAATGCTCATGGTTAACCCGCGTGGACATCAAAATACAATCGCCGAGATGCGCGATGACTTATTGAGTCTGCTGACGTTGGGCACCCATGGAACCATTAGCGTCAATGGGCAATATGATGACCCCAGCGAAGACCGAATGAAACGTTTGCCGAATACGCTCAGTGTCAATTTCCCTGGCGTAACAGGTGAACAGCTTCTGGCAGCAACCCCGCATGTCTGCGCATCGACAGGGGCAGCCTGCCATAGTGGACAAACGAAAATGTCCGACACGCTACGTGCGATCGGGCTCCCAGCCAATGTGGCCCAAGGGACGGTCCGTTTGAGTCTTGGTTGGTTTACAACGCCCGCCGAAGTTCTTGCTGGTGCAACCGAACTGATTAAGAGCTGGAAAAACCTAACTGCCACTGAGCGGTAATCAACGTTCCTTCACAGTCTGCCTAAATAAACTGCAGCAACACGCCAAAACGAGTCGATGTTTCAATAGTTTCAATACTCAGTGCATTACATGTTTTAAATGTATTGAGAACCAGGGACAACATGATCGTTCTTACATAACTACATCAATTCACAGCAGGGAAGCGGAGTGCAATTCTCCCACCGTTCCCGCGACTGTAACCGGCAACAATTTCTGCAATTAGCCCACTGGCGTAACGCTGGGAAGGGGCCGGGCATTGGTGAAACCGGAAGTCAGGATATCTGCTGTTTTGGATTGCATCAATAACGGTAAAGGCGCTGCGGGAATACAGCGAGCTAATATTATGCGTAAAAACCAGCTTACCGGTTTACTGAGGTCGATATGTACCGTCCTCGGAATCATCATCACAATCCATGTCAACGCATTTTCACAGGATGCTACCGCACCTCCAACGGTACCAAGTGAAACCGCTCCCGAGATGCTTCCGGAAACCGTTGTTATAGGACGTCCTGGTTCATTTCCTCGTAAGCCCTTAAACAGCAATACAATATTGTCGCCCGGAGGGTTAGCCACTAGTCAACGCACTAACGGTAACTCAATTACCATTATCGGGTCTGACGATCTCGAAAGGTCTGGACATACGACTGCTTTAGAGGCATTGCGAAACCAGCTAGGCATTACGACGGCTCGCAGTGGTGGCAACGGTTCACTGACTTCGCTTTTTCTCCGTGGATCTAATTCTGCCCACACCAAAGTATTGCTAGACGGTATTCCTTTAAATGATCCATCGAGCGCTTCGCGAGCTTTTGATTTTGGCAACCTCACCACAGATAACATTGAACGGATTGAAATACTACGCGGACCACAAAGTGTTCTGTATGGAAGCGATGCGATTGGCGGCGTCATAAATATCATCACCAAACGTGGCAACGGGCCTCAGAAAATGAGACTATCGGCTTACGGTGGCAGTCTGGGGACGAGCTTTCAGAGCCTACGCTACAGTGGTGGCGATGACGACTCATACTACAGCATCGGTGGCTCCTACCTCGACACGCATAGTGTCTCTCAAGCTGCCGCTCGGTTTGGAAACAACGAGCGTGACGACTTTGACGTCGGCACCCTATCAGGACGTTTCGGATGGAACCCATCGGAAACACTGAATATCGATTATGTCTTTCGCTATACTTCTGCCGATGTCGAAGTCGATGACTGGACCTTTGGTGAACCGAACCCAGTGGACAATCTAATACGAGCGAACCTCACTCGGAATTTCTCGAATCGCATTCAGATTTCCAAGACAGCAATGGCGGGCCGTTTAGAACACCGAATTGGATTTAGTTTGACAGATTATCAACGCATTGATACGGCTGTGCCCAATGCGTTCTTTGACTCCTTCTTTCAAGGTCAACGTCGCACGGTAGACTATCAAGCAAATTACGTTGTCAACGATTACAATTTATTAACCGTCGGGTCAATCTATGAACATGAAGAGGCTGAAAGTGAACACAACCCATTGGACAACCAAACCAACGCGGCCGTGTTTCTACAAAACCAGATGACCCTGCGAGATAATTGGCACGCCACAGTGGGTGTCCGTTGGGACGACTACAGCACAGCCGGACAAGCCAACACCTATCGTCTTAATAGCGTCTACTATTTAAACGAAATCGATAAGTTGCATGCCTCACTAGGCAGCGGATTTCGAGCTCCGGCATTAGCCGAAAACCTCTTCGCGTTTGGCAATCCTGATTTGCGACCCGAGACCAGCAAGGGCTGGGAAGTTGGCTACACACGCTCGCTGTTTGACGAAACCGTACTGGCTGATGTTACTTATTTTCGTAATGACTTTGAGGATTTAATTGTCTGGAATCCAAGTTTGTTTATTTTGGACAATGTTGGGCAGGCGCGTTCAGCCGGAGTCGAAGTTTCTCTAGCTTGGCAATTCAATGAGCAAACGCGCATCGATGCCAACTATACCCTCACCGACACCATTGACCGTAGTACTGGTGCAGAACTGCTGCGACGACCTAGGCACCGAGCCCATATTGCTTTGACGCGTGCTCTCAGCAACAACAAAACTGAAATCGGTTTCTCGCTGGGGTACAACGGCAGCCGCTTGGATAATCCCCCTGGACTGGCTCAAACGCAGCTAGAACATTTCATGTTACTTAATCTGCATGCGAATCATCAAATTGACGAGCAATGGTTGTTTTTTGTCCGAGCGCAGAATATCACCAACGAATCGTACGAAGAAATCTACGGCTTCGGCACTCCCGGCGCTACCGTTCAAGCCGGCCTGACGTTGACTAGATAAGCGCGCACGTTGTAATGTCATCCGTCGTCGTTTTGCCTTAGAATATAGGCACGATATAACCGCAACTTCCGCACACCCCCTACGGTTCCCCATGCTTCGATTAAATACCAGCATCAAATGGCTCTTGTTCTTGTTATGTATTGCTCCAATTTCCGCGCAGGGGCAAGGCGAACAAGGTTCCCAAAAGTGGCGCAGTTTGTTTGATGGCAAGACAATGAAGAACTGGAAGAAGACGAACTATGGTGGCGAGGGAGATGTCCAAGTAACAAAGGGGCAAATTTTAATGGAATTCGGTTATTCCATGTCTGGCGTTACCTATACCGGCAAGGCCTTACCCAAAACAAACTACGAGATACGTGTAGATGCCATCAAACTCGACGGTAATGATTTCTTTTGCGGCATGACGTTTCCCGTCGCCGACTCCTACTGCAGTTTTATTGTCGGTGGGTGGGGTGGCGCTGTGGTAGGCCTTTCAAGTCTAGATGGGCTCGATGCCTCTGAAAACGAAACGACTCGTTATATGACGTTCGATAACAACAAGTGGTATCGAGTCCGAGTACGGGTTGAACCTCATCAGATTCGCTGCTGGATCAATCGCAAACTCGTGGTTTATCAAGACATTGAAGGACGAACAATAACGACGCGTAATGAAGTCAATCTAAACCAACCACTTGGTTTTGCGACATGGGAGACACGAGCGGCGCTTAAGAACATCCGCCTTCGTGAACTCAAAGTTAAACAACCAAAGTAGTCAACAAAGGATTTGTTGTGATTCAGGATAACCCCAACGCCGAAAACAAGGTACTTACCGATGATGAGGTCGCGGCTTGGGTAACACACGAACACTTCATGCAGTTGGCGCTACAGCAAGCACACTATGCGGGTGAACTTAAAGAAGTACCTGTTGGCGCTGTTATTGTGAAGCAAGGTAGTGTCATTGCAGCGGCTCATAACCAATGCGAACAGTTGCATGATGCGACGGCTCATGCTGAGATGATCGCGATTACCCAGGCAGCCGAGGCGGTCGGCGATTGGCGTCTAGAAGACTGCACGATGTATGTGACGCTAGAGCCGTGTACGATGTGTAGCGGAGCAATTCTTCAGTCCCGAATACCGTTGGTTGTGTATGGCGCTGTGGACCCTAAAGGTGGAGCCGTCGAGTCGATGTATCAATTGCTCAATGACAGTCGCTTGAATCATCAAGCAGCAATCGTCCGCGGAGTACTTGCCGAGCCATGTGGTGCTATTCTTACCGACTTTTTTCGAGCACTGCGAAAGCTAGATAACTAGCGGGCGAGTTGTTTTCAACAAAGCGACTCTATATAAACAAAAAGAATTTGATAAATGTTCTATTTTTGTGCTCTCAAATTGGCGGGTAAGGAGATGTTTTTCTTAGTTACAAGATAGTGGAGGCTCTAATTCGCCGATTATATTTATAGATTCGGTTGTCAAAGGTGTTTTGTGTTTTTTTACCAAGCACAAACGCCTTCTGACGACAACACAGAACAAAGAATCTTAGTATTTATCTTTCCTATGTCGATACTACAACCTATAATTTAATCGAACTTATAATAATCAGGTTAGATTTATAACGTACATATAAACAACACTTTTTTTGGATCGCTTAGCAAAATGTTATTATCATCGAGACTCAATCGCAAAAAATCCACTGGTGGTTTTACGTTAATCGAATTGTTAGTAGTAATTTCAATTATTGCTGTCCTAGCTGGGCTATTACTTCCGGCTATTGGAATGGTCCGTGCAAGTGCTCGCACTGCCCAGTGTGCGAATAACTTACGTCAATTAGGATTGGCGACCTTAGCTTTTCAACAATCCAAGTCGCGCTTTCCAGGTAGTTCCGAGATTATCGCTAAAAACCGCTTCGGCAGTGGAACATCTGGAGTGGTAAATAGACCAGTATCTTGGACGACCGTTTTAATGCCATATATAGATCAGTCAGCTGTTTATAAGCAATGGAATAGTCCCAATAAAAGAGTGTATAAAAAATCGCTGAAGAATCCATTGCTCCGGAATGGAATATCAAGCTCTAATGACATACCCGGTATCAACAACTTGCTTTGTCCATCTGATGTATCGCTGGGAAACGGTATCTCCCCGTCTGGCCTACCGTTGCCGGAAACGTCTTACGTTGCAAATGCAGGAATGCCCTTTTACGGTACTAATCAGCGCAAAGCGGATGGCATTTTCCTCGATTTGGTTTTAAAGCCAACCTTGTCATTTCGGGCAACGGATCTCTTTGATGGAGCCACCCAAACATTGCTACTGAGCGAAAACATGCAGGCCACTTACTATTGCAAGTCTGGATTTGGACCTTCTGTTATTGATACTTTTAAAGACATGCCCACAACTCTAAGTACAGTACAAAATATTGCTAACGGTCGAATGACAGGTCCGACAGCGAAATTTGACAATGTAATGTACTGGCAACCAATTAACGAAATGGATTCGACCGAACCGTTAAATTCAATTCATACACATTTGATTAATGGACACGGGGCCTTAGATGATGAAACCGTCAACCAAGACGACTTAAGTGCAGCTTACCTAGCACAAAAATATCCGAACATAATTCCTTTCTTTCGAAATGGCGTGATGGCTCGACCTTCAAGTATGCACACTGGTGGTGTCAATGCAGTCTTTGCGGATGGTCATACTCAATTCCTAAATGAAGACATTGAGTACACGATATACCAAGCTCTCATGACTCCAGATACTCCGAATTCAAATATGCCAAATAGAAATTACATCCTTAAAGGAAGTGATTACGGTACGCCCTAAGTAACAATTCAAGTTACACTGCTATTTGGGTGCTTGCTTTGAGCATTTGCTAGCAGCGACTCTTATAAAACCTGTGGAATGAACGCGGCCTTTGGCAGCATAAATTCCACAGGTTTTTTTGTCACACTTCCGCTTCCGCACGTGAGAATACGGCGATTAAGAAGACCGCAACCTGAAGGTGTTGTTATGCCCCACTATCGGTTACTTGTTTAGAATGAGTTTTCCAAGGCGGGTTTGGCGTAAAGTATAAATTTTATCGCCATGTCGAATTTGGATCACACTGTTGCCTTGGAATAGATCACGTGACTCTATAATAAGCGATTTTGCTTGCTCAGATTGATCCTCACTGGGGCGCTGCTCAGAAGGGCTAGAGTCGCTTTTGGATGCGTCTGCTGTGTTCATCAAATAATTACCTATAATTCCTAGTTTTTCAAAGATAGTACAATAACGAACTATCCTCGAGTCTTTTTCTAATCTCGTGTTGATTCAACACTATAGGCATCAATAAGGAGGGAAATAAATATTGGGTTTTTTCTAGCATCCTTTACTTACGACGGCGTTTATCTTCTACGACCTTGAAGGTAACAGGGACAAGCACGGCCATTTCCTGAACCTTGCCGCCTTGAGTACCTGGCGAAAATCGCCAATCAGCTACTGCGGTGCCAGCTGCGGCATCGAGTTCTTTATGCCCTGAGGATTCATGGACAACAATCTTGCCAACTCGACCGCTCTGCAGCACGGTAACCAGCAATACAACACGGCCCTCGACCTTGCGACCAAGCAGTGCTGGCGGATAGGCTGGGTCTTTGTTTTCAGCGTGTAGTTGAGGGGGAACCTTTGCCCCACGGGACCCTTCATTGATCAAATCTGTCTCGGCATTGCCTTCTCGAAGCTCCACCATAGGTACCATTTCAGCCTGTTCCATTGGAATATCGAGCAGTTGCACATCACGCTGTACCAACTTTGCTTGTTGAGATTCCTCTAGCAAATTTTGTTGCACCGGATTGTGTCGCTGCTGTGGCTTTGACTCAGGCACTCTGAATTCCGAGACGGCACTTTGAGGCGGCAACGAAAGACGGTCGACTAAATCCTGGCGATCCAGCTGCTCAGATCGATCAGTTATTTCGGAATCAAGAGGCTCGACCAAAACTTTCGGTTGCGGTGGCAATTCCGGCAACTCAGGCATCACTGCTGGTTTTACAGTCGATACCAACTGCACTCGCACCGCGTTTTCACCTTGCTCGCGAGCCAATACTTTTGGCGGCGTAACATCTTCAGAAGATCCGATATACCCTATCGCAAAATGGCCGAATGCGCTCAATAAGAGCAATACGCAAAACAAACTGTCCTGTTGTACTATTCGCTTGGCCAAAACCTATTCCTTACGTACTATTCGTGAAACATTGCCCGCGACAACTATTGCGGGCAGCACCAACAGAACATTATAAATATACACCCGAATGCGTCTACAGGCACAAAATAATACTATTGAGACACAATGTCAATGACCTACATGAATGTATCCCATATATTCAGCACAAAATACCTTTAAACACTGCAATACTAGATCAATCACTTGACATTCCAGCGATTTACTACCATATTCGGACATAACCTATAAGATTCGATACTAAGTCTCAATAAGAACGTTTCCTTTTGGGATATTTTTTGATACCACGAACAAAATCTAATC
>Ga0315334_10001440_pt1 | contig 14660 bp, 8 predicted proteins | sample M150034915metaG_FD_205555 | JGI IMG/M metagenome (GOLD analysis project Ga0315334, IMG submission 205555) | Ammonia-oxidizing marine archaeal communities from Monterey Bay, California, United States - M1 500m 34915 | ecosystem: Environmental > Aquatic > Marine > Intertidal zone | place: USA... | reverse complement strand
ATCGGTCGCTTCCGCAATGAATTGGCCGCCTGGTTCGATTTCAATACGACTGCTGTCAATTTTGATAACAACCTGTGAATCAATCACTAAGCTAGCATCTAAACGAGGACGTAAACGTTGGGTAGCATCTGAGAGAATTCCGCCAATGGTAGTCCCATCGTCAATATATTCTGTGTCTGATTGGTTAATTTGAGCGATCAATTCCCATGGCCCCGTAATAGGGTCCGTCGTGCTACGATAGAGTCGTCGTGCGACGAAATCGGAAGGCGCAATTAATAGCTGTGATAATCGAACCGCATTTTGGAGACCAGCAACGTTTACATTCCCTGTCGCTGTTGTCGGACGACTTTCAAATCCGTTGACATCGACGAATACCATGCGGTAACTAAAAGTGCCATTAACAAGACTTGACTCGGGAAGTTGCAGGGCGGTAAGCGATACGAGGTCAAGTTGTTGTTCAACAGTTTCCAAGAAAGGGCCACCAGGGTTGGCTTCTATAATTAGATTTTCCTGCAATACGTGTACGATATCCCGATCATCCAAACGACCCGACACGGTGAGCTTTTGTAGTTCGCTAGACGCGGGTGTTTCAATTCGAATAAACAGCCCATTAATGGTATTATCGAGAATTGTGTTCGATGAAATGTCCGGACCAATACGCGTATAATCATATGTAAACGGGACGGCAGCAATTGATTGATTGGCCGGTGCGTGAAAATTCGTTTCGACAAAACTGTTCGGCGTTGCGCTGATCGCCGCATCTCGGCTATTGTTGATTTGGTTATGTGTGACTGTTGGGCGCGCTTCTATTATGGTGATTGGAGCAACAATCTGGTTAACCGACTCCACCAAGACTTCGCCACCACCATAACGGATGTCTGCGTGGTTAACGTAGTTCAGAAAGATTCCTTGTGATTCATAGTCGAAACGACTCTGATCGGCATGATCAATATCGCTGCGGAACATTATCCCGCCCCAGTCACCTTTAGACGGACTCGTGCTGAAAGAAAATTGGTCTAGTCCGAGTGCTTCATCATCGTAAGAGGTGAAGTGTACCAGTCCGTCGCTAGCATCACCTGAAGTCGTGGCAGGCAGCACGGTCGCAGTGGCAAAATCTCCACCAATAGGAACTGTGTTTCCAAGTTGATCAACGAACAACGGCGTACCAAGCACTTGGAAAACACCGGCACTATGATCGCGTAGGGGACTTGCTGATACGCTGCCAGCGGCAATCCACGAACGTCGCATTTTGAAGATAGCTCCCGCATCAATCATAACGGTTACATCACCAGGAACCTCAAAGATCGCACCATCTTCGAGTACGCTACCCAACGAATTGAAACCAATTTCGTACGCAAGATTGTCAATTTCCGTCCGAATGTCTCCATCGGCACCAGTGTTGGATACAATACGCAAAATATCGCCACCACGGGCGGAATCAACTGCGTTTGGGTTGGGTACTGGAAGTGGCTGCCCCGAGGCGTTTACATTTAGAGCATTACGAATCAAATTAAATGGTGCCGCTAGGGTACCGTCACCACCGTCGGGAGCTAATTTGTCTACATAGACAGTACGTGGTTCATCCCCCGTGGCAAAATCGCTCGGTACAGCTGCGTTAAACCAGAAATTATAAACCCCACCTGGCACTCCATCTGCATCACCATCGAAAGCTGTATCCTTAATTGCCGGTTTTGCCGGATCTTTTGGATTGTCCAAATCAACAATTGTACGGTTCACGTCGGGACGGTAGTTTAATCGCAAATCATATCGGCCTTGTGTGCGCCCGCCTAGTCCAGATTGATAAACGGATGGGTTGTATACTGAGTTCCCACTAGCACTTACGCCGATGTAATATTTTCCAGTACGTAGTCTCAATTCCAAGAAGGAATCTTTACTGAAGTAGTCATCATTGCGGGCAATAAGATCTTTTATTTCAAACCCGTTACCGTCCAATATGGGCTGAAGTTGACCATTACTGTCAAAAACAGGGGCGCCTGTTTCAACATTTGTTACTACGCGTCCTTGATACAAACTCATCGACGTATCAAGTACTTCGTTTTGACCATCAATACCAAGCAATCGCTCTGCCATCGTTTCCGCGGTGAACACGCCATCCTCGGTGACATTGAATTCATACATATCAATGTCATTACTTTCCGGCCGCATTAAATGTTGTAAATGAACAATATCGTGATTACCCGGAAAACCCTCTTCAACAGCTGGGGTATGGGAATTCCCCATCATTGCTTCTAAATCATAAGCATGGACTAGGTTATTTTGGTGCCCAATTTCATGAATTGCCGTCGTGAACCAGTTGCCACCAAACTCGTCATTCCAGATTTCCGCATTGTCCATAATGGCGATTGCCCCTTTGGACGTGCTGCCGGCTAGACCAATCACGCCACCAGGCTCAGAAATAATTCCTGGAGAACAGTTACCTACAAAACATCCAACACTGCGCAAGTCACCGGTTGCAATTATTAATCCACTGTCAACAGTTTCAACAAACTGAACTCCCGCATATTCCGAAATCAAATGGAAGATCTCTCGGGCCCGGCTTTTCTGCTCTTCTGTAATGTCATTAAACGCTATTTCAGTACCACCATTGGCAGCCGGAATCAAACCTATTTCCTGTTGGAAGTTGTATTGCACCGTGCGAATACCATCAGCGCGATCATAACCGTTGACATGCATCGCGGAATCGATCGAAATATCGCGGTGTCCGGGCTCACTATCAGCACCAGGGTATCTGAGAGAGTATTTATCACTAGCTAAAGCTGGTGGCGTAATCTGTTCACTAATAATGATGCCTTCATTTGCTAAGCCGAGACCTTGCAAGCTATCTCCAAGCAATATATTCGCATCGCCATCAATTCGTACAGTTGTCACACCTGCAGAAACTACTGCCGTTGCATCAACACCAGTCGCAACACCCCAGTTTTTTATGGCCGTTACAATCTCATCCGCCAGCACTGCTTTACTTGTCGGTGCCACGGAATCAAAGGGGATTGCGACATTGCCCGCATCCACCGTTCCGCCAGTAGCCGCATCGACAAACTCAAACTGCTGCGCACCAGAACCATTGGCCGCTTCAACCGTAAATACTTCCCCGTCAACAAACTGCGCACCATCATCCAGTACCACCAAAACGTGTCCCGTTTCCCAATTGGCTGCGAGGTCAACTACAGTTTTGATTCCACTGTTATTAACACCTGTGAAAGTCGAACCGGGATCGCTCACTGGAGAAAATTCAACCGGTTGTAATGGACGATTCTCAGAAGAACCGACGCGTAAACGATACGCGCCAGAAGTGCGTGTTGGGTCGTCGATATTGTCAGCGAAAGTCAGTAAAACAGCGTCTAGTTCAGCGTTATATACTGCTGTTTGCGGTGAAATGACCACATCATCTACATTGGAAAGCGTCGGATGATTCGCTTCGCCCGTGTTACCACCACCGCCATTTGAACCTGCACCTGTATAAATCAACTGATAAAAATTGGTGTTTTCAGCAGATGCTGGATTTAAATCATCGGCATTGAAATAAACCACAATTTGGTTTCGATTTTGGACAAGCGAACCATCAGTTTGGCGAACGACCGGCTGGGGGACAACCGCAATCACTTGCGCACCGAGATCGAGTTCAAACAGGACAAATTGGTCGATTCCATCATCAACTGCATCATCCGTTAAATCACCAAATGCAACCCCTTGATCGTTACGCAACGCATTAAGACCATCTCCGTATACGTCGATGCGATACAGGTCATCCGGTAGCGTTTCGGCAAAGCGGACGATGATCTCATTGGGGAAATCACCCACACCCTGATAGCCTGGTGTTACGACGACATCATTTGCACCTGACGTCAACAATGGAGAATAACTATTCGATGGCGATGCTATATCAAAATCTTCCTCACCAACAATGATTTCCGCTTGTATCAACGCCCTAGCAGCATCGTGCTGACTTAATGCTGTAACTAAGTCAGCAGCTGACGATTCATTTCCTACATTAATATTTAAACTAATGTCTATTCGTTTACCAACGACACCAATCGAAGGAGTTCCCGGGCCACCTAAATCTCGTTTGCTAAATACCAGCTTAATATCGTTTTGTTCGACGCCCAGTTTAGTCGCCGAAAACTTGATCTCCAACACCCCGCCAGAGTTGAAATCGGTTGTGACGCTCGCAGGCGTAAAATCTCCGTCAAGATTACTGCGCGTGATCTGAATTCCGTCGAGATTCGTAGGAGAAAATACCTGATTTTCGTCAAAACGGAACAGCAGATCGCGGGGAGCCGTGTCGCGGATATAATCCGGCGCATCAAACAACAACAACTCACCGTCGTTGGGCTGGATCCCTATCAATTGAGGACCAACCGCTAACAAACGGCGATCTTCCAAAGACTCAAGAAACAGTTGACGTGATGCTACACGTGGCTTGTCCTGATTTTTATTTCTTAACATGTGCTTCCCCTTGCGGAGCAAGGAGTCACGACGATTTTTTCCTATCGTCATTTACTATCCCTCGATATCGAGTTACTGCTGGGTTTTAGATCAGACATGTGTCTCAATCCTCATTAACCAGCTAAATCAAAGTAAATATCACATCGCTGCAATCAACAAATCAAGCGCTTTTAGGAACTCGAATTTGCGTAAATTCAAATTACAATAAAAGGTTGTAAATACAGACCCTTAAGTGCAATTCTATTGGAACCCGTCAATTATAGTTTTTTAAGGTTTTCGTGCAAATGCCGTCGGGGGGTACTACACCCCCCCATAAGGCCTGTTATGACCGCAAGCATAGTGGTTTACACCACGTATGACGATAACGATCATTGAACTGTTGGATCAAGTGATCCGCTGATCTGCGTTGCCACAGCGGTCAACGGTCAAATACACAAACAGTTTTGATCTTCTGACGTTCCTTAAATTAGTCTCTATATATTAACGCATCTAATATTTCCACGGCATAATCCATCAATGCCGACCGCTCAAAAAGCAGCCGTGATAGACTCTGTGCGCAGTATATTTGTAGCCGATTCTACCCAATCAACGCTTTGCAACGCTATAGCGATTTGGCGTCTATCTGACCATATAAACAAATATTATGGGCCGTTTTATTACTTGTTTTTGTTAACTGAGTCCAGGTAAACGTAAATCGAACAGCCCAAAAATATCCTCTTGTGTTAAACCCGCACTCGCGGGTTTCTTAGTACTTGAAAATATCGTGTCGAACAATTCACGTTTTGCTTCAAGCACCGAATGTATTCGTTCTTCAATTGTTCCTACACTCAACATCCGTGTAACTGTGACCGTACCCACCGCTCCAATACGATGAGCTCGATTGATTGCCTGATCTTCCACGGCTGGGTTCCACCACCGATCAAACAAAAAGACGTATTCACAAAACTGCAAATTCAGCCCTACAGCACCTGCACCATAGCTCATTAAAATCACGGAATGATCGGGGTCATTTTCAAATCGGTCAAGAATTGCATCTCGTTTCTTCGAGGCAATCCCTCCGTGATACTGTAAGGGGCCAAACCGATCTAACCGTTCTGAGATTTGCTCCAGGGTCTTGACCCATTGGCTAAACACGATCGCTTTCTTACCACTGGCCGCCACCTCTTCAATATCGGCTTCAAGTCGATCCAATTTAGCACTTGCTCCGGTAACAGGATCAAAATTGCAAATCTGCTTGAGCCGTAACACCAACTCAAAAACATGCTGAATCGTCACGCTGTCCCCCATTTGATTCAGCTTCATTACTCCATCTGTCTCCGCAATCCGATATCGCTCCCACTGCTGTTCAGTCAACTGCAACTCGGCATCGCGATTCATGATCGGTGGCATATCCGTCATGACCACATCCTTCGTTCGACGCAACACATAATCGCCCACAAGTTCAGCAGCTCGGTGGGGTTCAATGCCAGGATAGAGATAACCTGGCGACAAAAACTCAAAAATACCGACTAAATCATCACAACTATTTTCCACCGGCGTACCTGTTAATGCCCAACTACGACCTCGGGGAATTCTGCGGATCACTTTACTAGTTGAACTGGAACGATTCTTGATTCGTTGGGCTTCGTCAAGCACCATTAGATCAAACTGGGTATCATCGCGCACGATCGACTCATAGTCCCGCAGTATAAGCTCATAATTTGCAATGGTGACTGCTGCGGAGGTTTGTTGCCATTGCCAATCACGTTTTGCCGAATCTCCCTCGACAACCATGACCGGTATTTCAGGCGCCCATAACGCAAACTCGCGTTTCCAATTGCTCACGAGTGGTTTGGGGCAAACTAATAACACATTGCGGATCTCGCTGGAAAACAACAACATGCGAATTGTCGTTATCGCTTGCATCGTTTTACCTAACCCCATCTCATCCGCCAGAATGGCCGAAAACCGAGGATACAAGAAAGCCACACCTTCATACTGATAAGGAAAGGGCTCAAATGGAAATCGTAGTGAAGCACCATGCGCTAGTGATTCAAGCGGTGGTTGCAGCAGATAATACAATCGATCTTCTAATTTAATGACGTCTTGCGGCGGTAGCATCCGAGTGGGCCGCTGGCCTTTGCGAATCCGCGGCTTCACTTGAAGCCGTGCTGCTTGGTCAACGCTTTCGCCTGAATTTTCTTCAACATCGTCGGAGGAATTATGCGTGTTTGAAAATGAATTCCATGTCGCAGATTCCGGAAAACGGAAACCTAGCACACGGACGTCAGCCATATCCATGCTAAACGTCACAACGTTGGGAACTTTCACGTTCCAAGGCATTTCAAGTGATTGAATCTCAGGGGTTCGCTTGAGTGCCGTTTGCCACCCAGTCGTATAAAAATCCACACGCGGCAGCAATGAATGCACCCCTGCTCGCATAGCAGCAGCAACAGGTCTATTTTGCCACGATACAACTTCCGGACGAGCAGCGGCGGAATTCTCAGCACCCCTGTGCGGACGCAGCTCAGGGCTAGTACTTTGTTTACGCCGCTGTGGCAACATTCCAACCATCACTCCCCCCTTTCCTGACCTTAAACTACCGAACCGTTACGCTGCACGTGCCCCTCGACGAGCTTCTTCAATGGCATCTGTTATGCGACCAAATGGCTCGTCAATCGGGATCGTTTCCATGAATATCTGCAAATCATGCATCACAGCTGATTGTGCACGCTCAACATCACCCACCTGAATTAAGGGTACATCTATAAAGGATTGCAACGAATTCAATTCCGGCTGATTTGCAAGAATCGCAATCGGCGTTTCAAGCCCCTTCTCTACTAATGAACGACCAACTAGCTCACCATACAAAAAAGGCTTCAGCGATACTCCATACAGAATCTGCTGAGCACGATTCGCACGGACAGGAGCCGTGCAATGAAACTCCAAAGGTCGGCCACCCAGATTTAATATGAGATATCCACCAATACAGCCCAATTCATCGTGATCCACGACGGTGATAAATCCCAAAGATACTTGTGCTTCTTGCTCAGACACTAACCAATCACCCCTAAACCCTATTTATCTACTCTGCCTGCTTTACCAATCAGAAACTGGCAGGCATCCCTATATCACCTGGTTTAACACCAATGACAAATCAGTTTCATCGGGTAATTCGGTATAACCATCACTCCAACTTGATGCGAATATGCGATTTAAGTCGCTAAGCTACGTAAATGGCGATGGGATTGTCGCGGGCGTGATTACAAAGCATCAACAAATCGTTGAGCGCTCGCCAATAGGACATCAAGATGCCGCATATATAGATGGTCTGCTCCAGCGATCACTTCGACCGACACTAAGTCGTCCAACTCAGAGTCTCGCACTTTGTCGACCAAGATATCGGCGAGTCCGGCAAAAGCGGTATTGCCGTCGGTCAATTCGGATCCGCCATATATGAAGTGCGTGGGTACCTTCAGATGCTCGACTAACTTAACAATATTGTATCGATCTTGTGAGCCATATTTATCAACATAGGACGCTGCTGTAATCAACAATGGAAAGGGAAAGGTCACATCAACTAATTCGTCCGCTAATCCTTTGGCGATCAAATCTTCTGCGGCGCTAAAAGAAGCCCGAAACTCACCTGATCGCTCACCCACTAGAAAAATTTCATGCTCTAACCTCGGTGGTGAGATCGCCAGCACTGCAACCACTAAGTCCGGCGTCTCTTGAGATTGACTAAACACCGTCTTGATCGCGCCCAAACTATGGCCCAGCAACACCACTCGCTCGTACCCTGCCTGCTCGGCCCATTGAACCCAAGCGGTAATATCCTGTACACAATCAGCAACGGTTTCATAACCGGATCCGAAACGACGTGCTCCCATCTTGAAGGACCCAACATAACAGTAATCATGCCCTCGAGTGTTCACTCTCAGCACATCCCATTGCTCGGTATGTAAGCCCTCGGCCAAGACATTCATCATCGTACTGCCATAGAAATTACTACCGACACCATGCAAGCAGACAATTAATCCTGTCGGCTTCGAGTCTGAAGCCACAGCATTAGCCGCAAGCACACTCTCACGAGTAATAACTCCATCAAGCCGCACGCCATCACGGGTTTGGGTCTTAACTAATTCAACGATCATGAATCATTTGCAGCAAGCTGACTAAGAACTTGTAGTACACCATTTAGATGTGCGAGTCGCGGGCCATAGCGATCGACGAATTCTTGCAACATGTAATCACTATCACGCAGTGTGTCTTCACTATCCTCCACCTCTGCGGTGAGCCCCATTAAAAACTCATTCTGAACATCACTCAGCGTCTCCGCCGCTACTCGGCATCGATTCGCCAGTACGGGATTCGCTTTTTTCCATTTGCCTAACTCATCAGCCCGCCCACGCTGCTGCGCTTGCATCTGACCGATCAACTCTTTGAGCAACGTATTTGATGTTTCCTGTTCAGTAATCATTCGTCGCATTAACCCAGCTAACAATGTATTGACATCCGCAGCGCCAGTATCCGGCGAACCGGTACTTGCCGTTACATCAATACTACTAAACGCCGCTTGTAGCGGGTTGTCTTGTGAATCGGATGCCATCAATTATGTCCCTTACAATATTATAAAACGCGTAGACTACTTCCATTGTTTACAGCAGACGAAAAAAGAGCAAGGTGTTTTATTGGGGCCGTGGGTATGGGAGGAAGAACGCGAGCGACCCCAGTCGCACCTACAGTTGCCACGGGGGGGGTTTTGGGGTATTTTTGATGTTAAGCATAGGCGTTCTTTACAATGCCCTTCCCACCCCATTTATCCTCTGAATCACAAAGAAGCAACTTCATGAGCGACGCCCCGCAAGATCAGCTTGATCAACTTGTCACAACAGCTAAAGAACGACTCGACGCCCACACCTATGAAACCGTCCAGTGGCACTTCCATGAATCCACGGGTTGTCCTTTTTGGCTAGAAAAAAAAACCGAGCTCAACTTCGACCCACTCTCGGAAATTAAAAATTACGAAGATCTACGCAAATTTCCGCTGTTTGAAGACGATTGGTTGCGTGGCGGTCCAGTCCGACGATGGGTACCCAAAGCATTAGAAGACAAACCAACCTACGTTTTTGAAACGGGCGGTACAACAGGTATTCCTAAAAGCCGAGTGGTAATGGACGACTTCCGCATCGATTATGAAATGTTCAGCGAAACGCTGCCTGACGAATATTTTCCACGCGGTGGCAATTGGATGATGCTCGGCCCATCAGGACCTCGCCGTCTCCGCTTGGCCGTAGAACATCTATGCCAACATCGTGGCGGCATTTGTTTCTGCATCGACCTAGATCCACGCTGGGTTGTCAAACTCATTAAAAAAGGCTGGATGGAGCACCTCGAGGAATACAAAAAACATTGTATCGACCAAGCAATTACCATCCTCACCGCTGGTCATGAAATCAAATGCCTGTTTGCCACTCCCAAACTACTCGACCAACTTGCACTTGCATTAGAAGACCGAGGCACAAGCTTAAAAGAAATCGGAGTCACTGGCATTTTCTCTGGTGGGACGGAATTCACCCCTCAATGGACTCGCTATTGCGTAGAAGAACTATTTGGCGGTCCACCAGAAAAAAGTGGAATCTACATGACTCCGACCTACGGCAATACCCTCATGGGTCTCGCCTGCAGCAAACCCGTCACCGCCGCAGATAATTATAAAATCAGTTACCATGCTCCCCAACCTCGAGCCGTTACTGAAGTCGTCGAATTTGAAGACCCGAACACTCCTGTCGCATATGGCGATACAGGCCGCGTCAAACTGACAACATTAACAAAAGAACTTTTTATTCCCGGGTTCCTTGAAAGAGATGAAGGCGAACGAGAAAAACCATTTGAAACATTCCCTTGGGATGGCGTCTCGGGCGTGCGACCCTATCACGTGTTTGCTACGAGCACCACCGTCGGCGTGTACTAAGCTTAATGTGTTCCAATCAATTGACCCGCTAAACAACCCTACATAATCAAACAGCACAACGCGTACTAAAACCATAACAAGGAGATTTCCGTGCTCAATATTCCCGTAATCCGTTGGGGAGAAGAATACGATTCACTGGACAAGCAAGAAGTCTTACACTTCGCAACCGGTGAAGCCATTGCCAATGTCAGCCAAGCCAATGGCGGCATTATTCAACGAGATCTACGCAAGGCTGGCAAAGCCCGTGAGATTCTCAAGCAATTTTCCATCGAACAACTCATTGAAATGGTGGGGAAGGCGGGCGAGTTCTTCGTCGACGCCACACTCCCTCTAGGCGACGGTGAACAATCTCCTCAGGATTTCATTCATCAACAATCCGCTTCAACCGGGTTACCCGAACACATGGTTGAACTTGGAATGTCGAAGAACTCATTTGTACTAAACAACATGGATCGTATCCTCGACGCGCTGACGCGCGGGCTTCCCCTAGATATCCTATCCAACGGCTGGGGTAAAGAAGATCGTGGAATCCCTATCAGTTATCAAGCTCAAACTCCTGTCCTTGGTGCCGTTCTGCCGTCTAACTCGCCAGGGGTCCATACACTTTGGTTACCCGTTGTTCCCTTACAAATGGGATTGGTATTGAAACCAGGACCCCAAGAACCATGGACACCTTACCGGATGTTTGCCGCCTACGAAGCTGCTGGTATCCCCCGCGAAATCTGGTGCTTGTATCCCGGTGGCATTGAAGCCGGAGCCGCCGTATTAGGCGCTTGTGACCGTGCCATGATTTTTGGCGGGACTGCAACCGTTAACAACTATAAAGGCAACCCTAAAGTCCAAGCCCACGGACCAGGGTTCTCCAAAATTCTTATCGGCGACGATTGCGTCGATAACTGGGAAGAATATATCGATCTCATCGTTGAGAGTATCTATGTCAACAGCGGTCGCGGATGTATCAATTGCTCGGGCGTATGGGCGTCACGCCATACCGAAGAAATCGCTGCCGCAATCGCTGAGCGACTTGGCCCCATTGAAGCGTTACCGCCACAAGACCCAGAAGCTGGACTAGCGGCCTTCACGATCCCCGGCATGGCAAATTCAATCTGGGAAATGATCGAAGCTGATTTTGCTGAAGATGGCGTCACCCACTGCACCGAGCCCTCTGGTGCTCGTTTAGTCGAGAAAGAACTTTGTGGCTACCTGCGTCCAATCATTGTTCACTGTGAAAGCCCTGAAAACGAAATCGCGAAAAAGGAATACATGTTCCCCTTCTCGACAGTCGTTAAATGTGAACAGGACAAAATGCTTTCCAGCATAGGTGAAACACTTGTTGGCACCGTCATTACAAACGATGAGAGTCTCATTCAGCAAGCAATGAATGCTATACATATCGACCGTCTGAACATCGGCCCAATTGCAACCACAAAATTGAATTGGCTACAGCCGCACGAAGGCAATATTATTGATTTCTTGTTTCGTAATCGAGCATTCCAAGTTCCCGAAGAATTGCTCGGTTAACGCACACCCACGACGCAGAATGTGTTCATCTATGGGCAGTATCTCGAAGCAGTCCCCAGCCGATACATTAAAGTCGTCTCGAAAGTTTTCAATATCATGACATTGCTCGATCTGAATTGTCCAACCCTCATCTTGCATGAACCAGGCACGCTCGATCAAATCGGTGCCTATGCGAGTTCGTGGAGTTGTTGCCGAGCTTTGATTGTTAGTGACCCGGGAATTGTCGCTACTGGACACCCGCAAAGAGCCATCGATTATCTGCAACATGCCGGAATTCAAACCCAGTTGTTTACCGATGTGCATGAAAATCCTTCAACGGATGATGTTCAGCGAGGCGTCGAGATTGCCCACGAATTCCAACCCGATTTACTTATCGGTCTTGGTGGTGGCAGTTCGATGGATTGTGCCAAGGGAATCAACTTCCTGTATTGCGGCGGTGGTCAAATGCAAGACTACTGGGGAATTGGAAAAGCGACTGAACCGATGTTGCCAATGATTGCTATTCCCACGACCGCTGGAACGGGGAGCGAAACTCAATCATTTGCACTAATATCCGATGCGAAAACTCACACCAAAATGGCTTGCGGTGACAAAAAAGCAATTTGCAAACTTGCCATCCTCGACCCAGAACTTACGCTCACACAACCTCCCCAGGTCACAGCACTTACCGGCATTGATGCCCTAGCACATGCACTAGAAACTTATGTCACAACAAAACGCACTGAATTGTCGATGGATTATAGTCGCCGCGCATGGGAGCTATTGTCAGTAAACTTCATCAAAGTCATCGATAATCCAAACGATTTAGAAGCTCGTTCTGCGATGCAACTAGGGGCTTGTCTCGCAGGACTTGCTATCGAAAATTCGATGCTAGGAGCCGCACATGCACTGGCAAACCCGCTGACTGCCCATTTTAATGTTGTCCATGGGCAAGCCGTCGCAAGTATGTTGCCCCATGTCATTCGATTCAACGCGCAGTCGATGGAATCTCAATATTGCCAACTAGCCTCAGCCACAAATGCTGTTTCCGGAGACGATTCCGAGGCTCTCGCCACATTTATCGCAGAAATCACACAACGCTCGGGACTCGCAACTCGCCTAGAACCCCAAGGGGTAAACGCTGGCCAACTAACAATGCTCGCAGCAGATGCGGCAAAACAGTGGACAGCACAGTTTAACCCCCGTACAGTAGAAGCAGAAGACTTGCTTACTCTTTATCAACAAGCCTTTTGAACTGTTGTTTAACTGTGTTGCGTTAACAATGGCAGTGTCGCTAGATAACAGCCTACCGTGTGCGGAATTCCTACATCCTGATAACATTGAAGGACGGAAATAGTTCTATGACGATCAAAAAGAAAAACGCGATTACAGGGATTTGGGCGGTAGCCGTGTTACTCAGTGCACTAGCTTTTTCGACAAGGGCAGAACCGCCTCAACCGGTATTAACTCCGCCGCAGCAAGTGGGCGCCCCAGCCGTTGCCGGAGACCAACAACCAAATTCTGCGGCAGCTAAGCCGGCCGTCGGAATAGATCGCTGGACGTATTTTCGTGGCAATGCTCTCTCACAAGGAGTGGCGAACACCACGCTTCCAGAAAAACCTGTGCTGCTATGGAAGTATGAAGTGCCTGCAGGCGCGTTTGAAGTGACTGCCGCAATCGTCGATGGTGTCGTCTATATTGGTGACCTCGACGGCGCTTTGGTAGCACTGAACCTAACAACAGGTAAAGTCATTTGGAAAACCACTATTGAAAGTGGATTTGTTTCATCTCCCGCCTACTTAAATGGCAACATTTACCTCGGTGACTACGACGGTGTCTTCTACTGCTTCAACACCAAAGACGGCTCACTTGTATGGAAATATGAAACCGGTGCCGAAGTCAGCTCATCCGCAAATTTCTACAAAGACAACGTGCTCGTAGGCTCCCAAGATGCCACGCTATACTGCATCAATTCCACGTCTGGAAAACTCACCTGGAAGCATGAGCTCGCTGATCAGATTCGTTGTTCACCAACTGTCGTTGGCGACCGCACATTTGTTGCTGGTTGTGATGCTAAACTACACATCATCGATTTGGAAAAAGGCGAAAAGATTTCTGCCGTCGACCTCGATGGGCCCACTGGTTCGACCCCAGCAGTCGTCGGCGATCATGTCTTCTTTGGAACCGAAGGGGCCTCAATCTACTCCATCAACTGGCGAAAATCTGAAATCAATTGGCACTACACAAGTGAAGAATCTGCGTTGCCTTACCGCAGCAGTGTCGCCCTCAAAGATGACATTTTGATCATCGGCGGTCGCAATCGATTAGTACAAGCTTTTAACACCAAAACGGGCAAGGAACTATGGCAATTCAAAGCGAATGGCCGTGTCGATGCATCACCTGTAATTGTCGGAAACCGCGTGTTTACGGGAAGTTCCGACGGGCGTATCCATGCGTTTAATCTAAAAACGGGCAAGCAAGTCTGGCAATACGAAGCCGGCGGTGATTTCGCGGCGGCTCCTGCGATCGCAGAACAATCCCTCGTTATCGCTAGCGGAGATGGTAAGGTATACTGTTTTGGGGAAAAATAATTTCCCTCCAAAGTTTTCCTGCCCCTTCGTTCCGACTACACTCCACACTAACAATACCTAGCATCCAATAGGTATTAACAAAACTATGACCGAATCCACCGAAACATCCGTTGGCAGTTATTTCATCTCCAACTATCCTCCCTTTTCCCAAT
>Ga0315334_10001439_pt1 | contig 14661 bp, 4 predicted proteins | sample M150034915metaG_FD_205555 | JGI IMG/M metagenome (GOLD analysis project Ga0315334, IMG submission 205555) | Ammonia-oxidizing marine archaeal communities from Monterey Bay, California, United States - M1 500m 34915 | ecosystem: Environmental > Aquatic > Marine > Intertidal zone | place: USA... | reverse complement strand
CTCCTCCAGTACTTCTCGATGGCGCCAAGGTGCGTCCGCATGAGACTCTGCATACAGTCCCTAGTTGTGCTTGGTCGGTCACTCTGGCCGATAAACCAGGGCGCTTCGATAGGAACAAGGCAGATGAACTGGGTCTGGATGACTCAGTGGTGCACAAATTGGCAAAAGGAGTTGATATCGAGGTTGATGGGAAATCTCTCGCTGCTGCTGATTTCCGTGGTGACTCGCGCAAGGGTCTGTCGGTGATGATCAGTGGAGACACCAAAGGAGGGGTTCCTTCTTTTGTTGAACTTGGAGAACACGGAGAAGGGCCAAATCTACTGATCCATGAATCGACCTACACCGATATCAAACAGGACAAGGCTGAGGAGTGGATGCATTCTACAGCGAAGGATGCTGCCAGAGCAGCACAGGCGATGGGTGCAGAACACCTGTTGCTTACGCATTATAGTTCGAGCATCGAGGATACCACAATCTCAGTCAGTGAAGCCCGTGAATTGCATGCTTCTTGTTATGCAGCAGATGATGGAGACCTCATCAGAGTCAGTTATGATGGAATCAGTCTGTTGCGTTGGGATGGGCGAGGTTGGTCACAGGTCGAGAATGCATTCGTAGAACACGAATGAATCTAGATTTTCTTGGCTTGAATTTCTCCACGTGCGATTTCCGCATTTTGTGTAGACGCACGCCCGCGTCACGCGTGCGTATCTTTCTCTTGAGTAGTCCCGCGCAAGCTCAGGAAATATTGAGAACGAAACTAAACTGATTTACGCGAGAATGGTATTCTTCTGAGTTGACCCGCCCACGCATGCGCCAGCGAAGTATTCTATGTACACGCGAGGCCACACCAGATATGGACACACTGGATAGGGATTGTTTGAAATGACGACCGCCCGAGCAGGATGTATGCGAAGAGCGCTGGTACTAGCGTTGCTGCTATCGACAATGCCATTCTTGTCATCATTCACAGTTGCTGATGAAGCAAGAGATGCACCAACCTGTACAACATTGTTTGAAACCACGATACAAGCATTCGATGTAGGTGGTGGCGAGTGTTCCACCTACCGAATCGGCACAGTTTCCAGTGATACGGTTCTTGAGTTCAACATCTCCATCTCTGGTGATGCCATCGATTTCTTGATCATGACCGAAAATGTGCATGAGGCATATTCTGGAGGCTTTGCTTATGGCCATGTGATAGAATTGTCTTCACTTCTTTTTGCTAATGGTACATACAATTTCCATTGGCGCCCTGATGCCAATGACATGAACAAGGAATTCCATCTTGTCTTTGATAATCTTGCCCATGATAATGATGCTGGAGAGGGAGATCAGGGGGGTTCTGAGGCGACTGTTCAGGTACAACTCAATGAGGTGGTTGATACATACTGGACCGAGTTCCACAATCTGGTCATCATGGAAGTTGGAAGCCATCAAGAGTTATTGGGAAGTGATGAATTGACACTTGATGCCGGCACTCAGATTACGGTTTCAGCATGGCCGATGTTTGGAGAGCCAGATATCTATCTGATGACGGAACAACACAGGACCACCTACGTCAATGGCGACAGTGGGGCATTCCACATTCCAGGAGCAACGATGACCGCAATCGCTGGGTTTTCTACGATGATGTGGACAATCTCAGAGTCTCAAGCAGGTGAAGGGTTGTATCTGATGGTTGACAATGAAGCCTCGCCTTCAGGTGGGGGTTCAGGTTCCTCAGAAGCCAGGGTCAGCATCAAGGTTGAATTCGACCCAGTGCTCGCTCCATCGATATCTGATGATCTGAATTCCACTGCCGCAGTAATTGGGCAGGAGGTGGTATTGAATGCACTTTCAACTCCGAATAGACAGAGCCAGGTTCAGAGTTTGGCTTGGGATGTTGATCTTGGAGCAGATTCAGATGGTGACGGCACGCTGGACAATGATGCAGATGCAACGGGTTGGAGTGCCGCTGCCAGTTGGTTCACCCCAGGGACTCATAGGGTGTTGCTGACGGTGACTTCACCAGATGGGGAGAACGCCCAGTCAACACATGAAGTGAGTGTCATCGACGTGGTTGCACCAATGGTGTCGATATCTCATGATACTTCATCCAATACTCAGAATCAGGCCTTGGCACCAATTGGTGAGGTTGTCACATTCACTGCCAATATCAATGATGACCATACCATTGCAGGTAAGCGCTGGATGCTGGATGGAGTTGAGGTTGGAACCGGGAATTCTTGGAGCAAAGGATGGATGAATCCTGCTTCCCATGTCTTGGTGTTGGAGGCAACTGATGTATCAGGAAATATTGGAAATGCAACTTTACTCATCAACGTCATCGATGCAACAGTACCGACTCTTGATGCTTCAAAGGTTGAAGTTCCGGTCACAGTGACCGCAGGAGAAGGATTCACTCTGATTGCAATAAATGCTGGTTCAGACTCATTTGATGATGATTCATCACTCGAATATCGCTGGGATTTCAATCTGGATGATGATATGGATGGCGATGGAATCAAGCATAATGATGCAGAATTGATAGGTCAGTCTGTGGGTCCTATCAAGTATAGTGACAAGGATGTTGGAGAGGTCTCGATTCGCTTGACCATCGTTGATCCAAGTGGAAACATGGTCTCCAAGGGATATACGATTCAAGTTGAACCTGCGCCAGAATCGAAGACTGGAATGGTGATATCGATCATCATCATCATTCTTGCAGCAGTCATTGCAGTGGGTTCATTCATGTGGCGACAGAAGGAGATGGGAATGGCAAGACATCTGCTCGCTTCACACGGTTTGACCGAGGAGGAGATTTCTGTTCGGATATCCAGTGTCAGTGAGACCAGAAATGTTCCATTCTTCGCTAAAGCGGTGGTGATTGCAGGTCTTGCTGAAGGCACGGGTCCAATGACTGAGGAACAGATTGCTGAGAAAACAAAGAATGCTGAGATGCAGCGGTTGTATGGTTCTTCAGGTGGAGGCGATCCAAACGCTGGTTTCAGAGCGGTAGGTACCAGTCATCAGGGAAGTGATGCTGAGTTTGCTGCCATGGCAGGAATCGGTGGAGGGGGTGCTCCATTGGATGCATCTCAGGCAGCTGCCGCTGCAGAAGCAGCAGCCCTGTTCAGTGACCAGCAGCCCGGGCAGGTCGGGGCCCAGAAAGAGGTTCCAAGTATTCCAGAACCGTCTCTTGGTGATGAGATATTTGAACAGATAGAAACCCATTCTGCCACGCAGCAACTACCCAAGCCCTCGGCTGGTACTCAAAGTGGTGGAATCAGTATCCCCGAACGATCAGCACCCACACCTTCAACTTCATCTGCAGCACCTTCCTCTTCACAAGCCGCTGCTTCTGCAGCGTCAGGAATGCGCGGTTCATGCAGTTCATGTGGGCAAGGATTCATGGTGCAATTGCCTAGTGGTGTGAATGAAGTGCTCGTCGATTGTCCAAAGTGTGGTGTGGAGCAACATTTCAGCCGTTGAAACCGCTCTTGTGGGGACACTATTGACCCAATGATTGAAGATGGCCGCGCGGGTCATCATTACTGCATGGCAGCTAGTGAAGTTCGTCTCATCGTTTCCGGCAAGCGCCCCCTCCGGGGGCGTCCGAGACTTCTGGCGGTGCTGTTGACCACCCTTCTTCTGTTGCCAGTCGCCATCCCGATCGGGACCGCGGCTTCCACGTTGCAGGTAGCCAGTGATGACTTTGGCGTCATTGCCGCTCTCGAAAATGCCTTGCAGGAAAGAGATGGTTCGGCAGATGCACCAGATGTAGAGGTGATGGCAATGGCCAATATCACCAGTATCGAGTCCAAGGTCAGGGCGGTGGACCAGAGTGACCCACTGAATGAGATAGATTCTGGAAGGACCAAAGTCAGCCTACGGAACACCACGGCGCCAGCGCCCACACATCCTCGCCCATATCAGATGTTGTTGAATCCAGATACACAGCCAGAGAATTTCCCGGACAATCTCATCGACACCCTGTTTGAATTGCCAGATGATTTCTCTGACCCTCTGGCGATTGGTATCAATTCATATGTTCTCTATCTGAATTATACTTCACGTTTCGGTGGCCCGCAATATGAGGCATGGGATTATGGCTCCTTCACCGGAGATCTTCTTGCTTTTGGTGATGATTTTCGTCCTTTTGAAACCGCCATCGATATCGATGGAGATGGAGTCGATGATGTAGTAGTCAGTCTGTCACTGCTTGGATTCTTGTTGGATGAAGAGGGTGATACTTGGGGAGTAGAGGGAACTGGAGTATTTCCGTTCATCATTCCTGAATCCATCTGGTTGAAACCGACTTTCGTCTGGAACGTATACATGATCGACCCAGGAGATGACCTTTGGGACAGCATGGCGACCATGCAGGTCACGGTGATGAAGGGTTTTGCCTACAATCTGATCGATGATGGGGAATCTTATGCGATGGTCATCGATTCCAGATTCACCCAACCGCCTCAAGATTTCAATCTCAGGGTAGGTCTAGAGAGGGTTGATATCTCCGTTGATGGAGTATTCAACAGCATTGGAGATTTGATCCTTTCATTGTTCAATGATGGTTTGGATGGCGAGACTTTCACCATCACAGAGGTCCTTGCTCCGTATCTTATCGAGATTGAGAATCCCGACAATCCGGGAAATCCGAGACAGACTACTTGTCAAGGTGGTGTGAGTCTGCCCAATGAGCCATACTACAATTCATCAATACATCATCTCAACTCATCTCATGAACATAGGTGTGCATTGGGTGTCGGCATTGGTTACGTGCATTATGACAGCAAGGGTTCGGATGGTGAAAGAGAGGTGCTTGAGGTCGCATATCTCGATGCCGCTGTTCATCCAATCGCTGACTCAAACAGGTTGCCGGAGGAAGTGGACATCATTCTCAGAAATGATAACTTGGCAGCCAATTCACTTGATACTCTGGAGTATTATGGAGACAGGAACACCGATTTATTCCTGCATTATTTCGAGGACCGTTCCAATTATTCTGAACCTGATTCCACTGAACCATATGGTAACACTACCGATGCTGAGGTATGGTTGAGAGGCCTACCTTCGGGAAGCATGAGCGATGAGGAGATTGCAGCGATATTCACCATGATGGGGATGGCTCCGGGCTCGGATGACCTCCCTGGCAACGTACCTGACAGATTGACCTTCATCATCGGCATCAAGAATTTTTCGCGTGATGAAACTGGAAATGGAAACCATCCGGACCTTCCTATCAACCCAGGTAGTCCTCCAATCAGCATGGTCTGTATAGTTGGAGTTGGGCCGGTTGAAAGTATCGAGTTCATCGCCTATATCAGAAGGTATGGAGATGATGATGACCGTAGCAGGACGGCGATAATGATTGAAGACTTGCCACCTGCATTCATTCTCCATGGCACCTTCCAACTTCCAGCGGGTGGTGGCCTCAGAGTATTGTATGATAATCCGAATCTTGATTTCATTTCGCAGTTCCTCGATGACACATTATTGAATCTGGTGGAGATAGTGCTTGACATCGGAGCCATCGTCAATGGCCTGCCCGCGGCCATCATCACCAGTACTGGACAAGGTGGTGGCACAGTGATGGCGGAGATGTATACTCGAGTTTCACTCGGAAGCGGGACTCAAATCAGACAGCCTAGAGCAATAGGAGAATTAGGGCTTGAGATGGGCTCAAGTGATCATCCATACATTGCTGATTCAGATCATGTGTTGTTGGCGCTGGATAAAGAATTGAATCCAGTCTCTGGAAGGGATGGTGATGAGATTCCGCTGGTCGAGGTGGCTCTGAGCGTCAAGATCTCGGGGGTATTTCGAGTCAAGCATGACTATGACCCATCTTCTGAGATTCGAATAGTTGAGATCAATGGGACTTCCACTGGTGCATTGGATTTCGTGTATATAGAACACGATAGCGGAACTTTGGATGGACAGATGCAGGATGCACACATCTCTGATAGGCCACAGAACATCCGAATGGAACAGACTTCGGAGCACGTCATATATGATGCAGACAGTAATATCGGGACCATCACATACACTGCTTCAGAGGGAAAGCAGAGAAATGCCCTGAGGCTTGAATCATTACCTTCGAATTTTGAGATATTGCTTGGCGACGAATTAGGATACAGGTCGATTGAACCTCTTGGCGCGATTCATCTACAGATCACCAATGCGACCGCTCCAACCACCATGTCTGGAGACCACATACATTTCTGGATGGACAAGGATATCAATGAGGCGACATTGTCTGGAAGATTATCCAACATCACTCAGATTTCTCGTGTTTCTCCAGAATTTGAAGGTGCGTCAGGAAAAGAGGGTAATGGACATGTGATATTGGAACGAAGTTCTGCATCTCGATTGGATATCCTGATGAGAGATGAATCCTCTCATTCGGACCCATATCTTGGTTTCAACGCCAGTATTCGACTGGACCCTCTGCCGGCATCGGTAGGTTTCGACTATCCAAGTGAAGTGAGTAGCAGCGGATTGGAATTGCCTACTTTAGGTGAGCAGGAAGGTGTTGCTTCATTGGCATTCTTCATCGGAGATATGGTCGGTCTTGGACAGACTGTCAGCGATCTGCTGGAGGCTTTGACAACCGACCTTGCTGGTGGGGGGGGGAGTGAAGATAATGATGTATTATTGTCACTGTCTCTAGATGCTGGTGAGGATTTCAGCATGATAGCTGAGATTGAGAAAGGAGATATGGTTCCAGAACAGCCGGATTGGTTGCATGGGATAAGTCTGGGTATCGCCAAGCATAGCCGACTTTCGTACAACTTCTCGAATCTGCCATTGGAATTTGTTTCGAGTCAACGTGAGGCTGTTTCACAATATCTTGAAGATGGTATCATTTCGCTTGGAGAACGGCAGGGATTCATCGACCGCTTCGCTATCATCATGGGAACCGCTAACGCCACAAGGTTTGCGGATTCGTTGGCCGATGGAGATATCATTGACGATGAATGGGAACGAATGGATCGGGAATATCTGATTTCACTCGGCCTCGAGTTTGAGGAACGCAGGTCTTGGCATACTCGTCTGTGGATACCTTCATTGCCGCACAAGATAAACGAGTTACGATTCAATTATTCAAGACAGGCAGAAATTCCAACTTGGGAGATGCTTCTTGATGTGGAGGACTGGAAACCAGCGAGAAGTGGGCTGATGATCAAGGTCTTCGGACTCAATGGATTCGACATCGAGATAGAATTAGAGGGACTCGATACCAGTAAACCCCAGAATGCTGAAGTCAAGGTATTGATAGGTACAGATGACAGTAATGCAGTCCCACGCACCAATGTGGAGATGCAGTTCACGTTGGGCAACAATCTCGAGTTTGCTCGTGCTTTAATGCTCAATAGCAGAATCAAACAACGCGTCGAGGTATTTGTTCAGGATGTTCCATCTCAGGCTTCATTGGTCGGAACCATCGGTGATATCCTGCTGATTGATTTTGAAGTGCCTGAGCATCTTCGTCAGGGAACGCGTTCTGCTGAGGCAGCGATGCTACAGATGATGACCTGGAAGGAGGGCCGTTGGTGGCCAGCAACGGTATTCATGCGCGACCTGCCGGGAGAAATGCATCTGGCGATGAGGCCACACGAAGTCTTCGATATCACGGCCCCAGGCGCATTCCAAGGAGCTCAGACCTTGGATTATTCCAGCAACACAGATACAATGGACCTCTATATCCAGACTTCAGGACGGGCGGTTGAGCAGCGTGCAGATACCCTGATGTTGGCAGAGAATCTCGCAAAACGTACAGTCATCACACCTACTGAAGACTGGGGAATCAAAGTCTCTTCATCTGGTAAGGGTATTGGCAAGGTCTACATGAGGCAGACAGACCTTCCTTCAATGCCAGGCGTATGGATCGAGCAATTGGAGGTGGCGGGTGAGAATCTACAGAGTGCTACCATCCATGTACACAATATTGGTCCCTTCCCAATCGTTGTTATCGACGATGTCACTGGAGGAAGAATAGTAGCCACCGCCAATGCAGACGTTGAATTCCTCGGCACCAAATGGGATGCAAAAGGAGTGCTTCTGGACGCTCAGATAACGGGTGTTTTCCCTACCGCATCGACCTTCGGGGTAAATGGTGTGGTCAGCGATCTATCGATGCTAAATGCGCTCACTGGAGGTTCAGCCAGTACTACGCACATCATCATCGCAGATCCGTTCACTTCCGTGTTGTTGACTTTGGTGGCGACTTTTCTATGAGGTGTTGAAATGAGTGAGAAAAGAGCCATGGAACTCTGGGATGATGAGGATGGTTTCGTCATCACTGCCGACGGTCAGGTGATAACAGATATTGATGAGATATTGGAGATCGAGAAAGACAACGAGATCACTGAAGAAGAATATCAGGCATCACAACGTGCTGCAGAAAGGTTGCTCAATCTAGGTAAGGAGATCACCCCAGTCAGAGTTTTCGCTGCTTCAGCGATAATCGTACTACTCATCGGCTCAATCTTCGCCTCCTGGTATTGGGTCATTCCAAGAGATTCGGTAGATGTCGAATCAAAGTATTTCCAAAGAGGCGGAGGTCATGTGGTTCTGGTGGAATTGAACAATCTGGGAACAAGAACCATTCGTGATATCACCGTGGTTGTGATTTTTGAGGATTCAGAAGGCTACACATTGGCTGAAACATCTTGGCATAAAGGTGAGATGCCAGCGCATAGCAGTTATTCGGGGGATGACCTTGAATTATTGGTACGTGGATACACTGTGTGGGCAGAATACAACATAGTTCTCAGCGTTTCATGGCAGGACGATTCAGGTAGGCATCATAGTGAAACTTTCACTCATACCGTTGGTGAGTGGACATCTGAGCGTTTCACCGATGAAGCGGGTCGTAATTGGATACTGTTCTGATTGGACATTCACTTGTGCGCCGCCTACGGCGGCGTAACGAATAGGGAATGGGTTCAAGTCCGTCCGGTATCCCGACAGAGTTTGGTGACACCGTTGCGAGTTGGCCGTCCATTGCTTCTGGTGTCGGTCATGTTGTTGGCCAGCATATCTCCAGTCCTGACTCATTCCGAGCGGAAAGGAGTGATTGATGAAGGCCAGATGAGCGGACCAGAATTTGAGAAATATCACTTTTCAATCGATGAAAATCGTATTTTTGATCTCCGGCCTAGTGATGTGGTCTATCTGGATGGACAGATGGAGGAACGGGAAGAGATGGCGGATTCAAGACTGGGCATCTACGATGCGTATGGATTGTCATTGTCGGTATCATTGCCTGAGTGGTCAATAGAGCCGCGTTCTGATGTGATGATGGCAGTGATCAACTCCGATTTCACTCTAGAGGATTCCAGAGCCTCTCTGGTGGAAATTCAAGGTCTGGTGGTGAGGGAATACATCTCTCCCAGTGGTTTCATCGTTCAAGGCCCAAGTAAGGCGTTGAGCCAAGTAGCGGAGTCTCCATCCGTCCTTGCTCTACATGAGGTTCCAATCGCTATGGTGGTCGATGACAGCATTCTCTTCAATTCCTCGTTCGAACAGGTCGAGGTGCGTATCGAGTCGTGGAGACATGATGCAGAGGAGCGTATCGATTCTGACTTCATGTTGTCAGACAGCAGTGGTCATCGATTATCTGGAGATATTGAGGCAGCAGCAAGAATCGGCCTTGAGGAGACATGGTTGCATGCGGAGGGACGATGGCAAGGGCTGCTGGACAGTGTTTTCCTTCCTGTCATGGCAGCGGATCCAGCGGTGGGTTGGATAAGGGAGCCACCGGTTTTCGGGATCTACAATGACCAATCACGTTCCCACATGAAGAGCAGTACGATGTCAACATATTTCACAACAGACCTCGATGGTTCGGGAGAGATTGTCGGGGTTGCAGATACTGGAATTGACCATGATCATGGTGACTTCGGTAGTCGAATCGTTCAGAAGGTCGACATGGTAGGCGATGGTTCAACTGCGGACACAGACAGTGGTCATGGTACACATGTTGCTTGCACGATACTCGGAGATGGAACCAGAGGTGGATATTCTGGAGTGGCTCCGGGAGCCGAGTTGTATTTCCAGGCGATGGAGCATGATCCCTCTGGGAACATGTATTCTGCCAGTATCAACACCTTGATGAATTCTGCATATGACAATGGTGCGAGAACGCATTCAAACTCATGGGGCTCTCAATCTTCGAATGATTTTGGAAGATACACCACCGATTCAGAAGATGTTGATGATCGAGCCAATTACTACGATAGGTACTATCACGGCAGGGAAGGTCTGACGATTCTCTATGCCAATGGCAATGATGGTTCACAATCTGGCACGGTAGGCGCTCCGGCCACTGCAAAGAATGCGATTTCAGTAGGAATGCATCAGGCACGATACAGCGGTGCTCCTGATACGATAATGGGTAGTTCCAGCAGGGGCCCGACCGATGATGGAAGAATCAAGCCTGACATCATGGCTCCTGGTGGATATGTTCGCTCTTGTAAAGCGCAAGAAGCACAGGATACATCGGGCAGCACTTGGTCAAATCAATGGTACATGGAATACTCCGGCACTTCCATGGCTACTCCTAATGCTGCAGGTGCAGCAGCCATGGTAAGGGAATATCTGACCGAGATTTCACAAAGACAAGAACCCCAAGGAGCATTGGTCAAGGCATTGTTGATTCTTGGCGCTGAAGACATGGGGACTCGGAATATTCCGAACAACGATGAGGGATGGGGTCGAATCAACCTTCGTAACACCCTTGCTCCAAATGCTGGGCGTGGGATATGGGTGGATGATCGTAGCGTAGTTTCGAGTACCGGTTCCCTCAAGTCTTATTCCTTCAACGTCACTTCGGCCAACGTCGCTTTCAAGACCAGTCTGGTGTGGTCTGATGAACGTGGCTCACGTTTCAGTAATGGTGCACAGTTGGTCAATGACCTCAATCTTGAGGTTGAAGCACCCGATGGGACCATCTACCGCGGAAATGATTTCTTCAATGGCCGAAGCACCACAGGCGGGAGTTGGGATGACCTCAACAACGCAGAGGTTGTTCTGATAGACCAAGCCGCTTCAGGAATCTGGATTGTCAGGGTTCGAGATGGTGGTCATGGTGGCTCCACTTCCCAACCCTATGCATTGGCGGTTTCCGGGGTTGGAGTGAACGACCTGCGTCCAGATGCTTCACCGGTAGCGGGATCGATATTCAGTGACATCGCAATTCCTCAGATTGGTGATGAGGTGACTATTTTTGCCGGGGTTCAGAATTTCGGTAATGTCAAGGTTGACGACCTTCAGGTTTCAGCATTCGCTGATTCTGTTGTTCTCGATACCTATGAAGTGGATCTTGGCCCTGGTGAGAGCCGTACCCTTTCGTGGCAGTGGATTCCAGACCAAGATGGTGAGAGGACGATCGTCATCGAGGTCGATCCGAATGATGTCATCGAAGAGATTGAAGAGAACAATAACCGGGTGACAGCGATAATCGAGGTCACCGCTCCTGGTGTCAAAGTCACATCAACAGAGTCAACGATCACGGTATCTGAACCTGAGCAGAGTGTTGCATCATGGCAGGTTGAACTGACAAACACGGCTTTGCTTGCAACCAATGCCAGTCTCGATCATGGTTCTGTATATCGTCAATCGGATGGAACGCAGTTCGGCGATTGGTTCATTGGAACAAGTGGTTCCAATTTCTCTCTGGAAGGTAAAGACTCCGCCATCATCAACATCACCTTGGTCCACCCCTCTCCGCCTGAACCTGGAACATACATTCTGCCATTGACTGGAATCGATATTGACAATGCGATATCTTATCCTTTCAATCTTTATCTTGAGGTTCCTGAATTACCTGACCTTCGTTTTACGATGACGACTTCCAGTGTACTGGTATCTCCAGAGGAGCCTACTTCCTTCGATGTGGAAGTGCACAACGATGGTAATTCGAACCAAGGATGGAATCTTTACCTGGAGTCTCCATCTGGATGGCAGTCTGGATTCGATGATCTCGGTTCAAGGCCTGGTGCGCCTTCAGGCTCCACCGGCGCAATTACAGAAGGCTCCAGCCGGTTGATTGGAATCACCATCTATCCTCCTCAGGTGATGGTTGCAGCAGGTTCACAGATCCAGATAGAGATTCTAGCGATATCTCAGGCCAACAGTAGCAGAACCTGGGAATTGACAGTTGACATGGTCGTTGAGTCTTTGGAGAATGCTTCAGTGGAACTTGAGAGTACATACGGGGTTCTGCGCCCTGATTCCACAGTGAATCTCCAATTCACGGTATTCAATACTGGGAATGTCGATCTTGTTCTTTATCCAACAGCTGACCTCCCTGGTGGATGGAGCATAACATCAGCGATGCAGAGTATGGATGTAGATGCTGGAGATTCGGTAAATTGGTTGGTTTCTCTTGAAGGAAATGGGCAAGCCGTGGGTGGCGAATTCAATCTTCATCTCACAGGTGAGGAGAACAGATTCTCTTGGCTGGGTTCGCTGGAGGTAAAGGCATTGGCTGACCCGTCAGTAGAGTTTGCGTTCATCGAGATCGGTGGAGAACAGTGGGAGCATCCATTAGGACCAGGATCCCATCCAGTCGCCACTCCATTGAATGTCACTTGGTTGATCACCAATGATGGGGATGGAGAGTGGGAGCCGAGTGTCAGTCTCGATGTAGAGAATGGGATATTGACAGAATGTAGTGACCCTGGAATCATTGGAGCAGGGGATTTCAGTACAGTTACCTGCATGATCCTCCTTCCTTCAACACAACAGCCTGGTAGTCAGCCAAAGGCGACATTGGGATTGAGCGGTGATGGTATCACACGCGAGGATATCATTTCTCTATATGTGAAGGAGATCAAGGCTGTTTCATGGACTGATGTCAAGACTCCCGTTCTTCAGACCGGTGAGCAGACCACTGTTGAGATCAGGATTCGCAATGATGGAAATGTTGCACTCAGTCATCGTGTTGTCATCAATGACAAGCCTCCTGGATGGACAGTTTCCATCGATGGCTCTGGTCTGATTCAGATCGAGCCAGGTCAAGAGCAGACCATTCGGTTATCAGTATCTGCGGATTCTGCTGGCAGCGACAATATCGCTCTCAGTCTCAGCGACGCTTCTGGAGTATCAGGGGTACAACATTCCGTGGTATTGACTGCTGAGGGGCAGAGCGCTTCCGAACAGGCAGGAAGCGGTTCTGGGGTGTTGATCTGGAGCAGTCTCATGGTCATCATCATTGGAATTGCAGCGATATTCGTCATCCTCTTGCAACGTAAGCAGGAGAAGGGTTCAGCAGCATCTCCTGATCTTGCACTTGCAGCCGCAACTGCTCAAATGGTTCCAGCAGCAATCCCTCAAGTTGCTTCAGCACCATCAGTAGCTCCTCCGGTTGAGGCGTTCGTCCAGCAGCCAGTCCCTGATTCAGCCGCAGTCTCGGTACAGTGTTGGGCTTGTATGAATCCAATCGAGTCTGAATCTTGCCTCGCTTGTCCAGGTTGTGGAGCCCGTTACCATGGGCATGAGCATGGTTGTGGCAGCTCTGCATTGACCAATTGTCGAGGTTGTCAATCACCTAGTTCAACCTTCATTCATTCATGAAAGTCATCTGATGCCTACGGCATCAACAGTCCGAGAGGTTGATTATGGGTCCGCGGCTCCGAATGGTCATGGAGAATGAAAACCGTGGCAGGGATTCGGTTTTCCTGGTTCTTCTGATGTTGACTTCCATTCTGCTGTCCGCAGTTCCGGCAGCAGCTGTTGGTGGGAGAGATGCATCGATCATCCTTACTGCAAATCCGTTGGCTCAGGAGGTTGCCAAAGGTGAAACTGCAGAATACACCGTCACGGTGAAGAATTCGGGTTCAAACCCTGTGTCGGTCCAACTCTCAACATCTCAAGGAGATGGCTGTAATGGATTCACGAGTCAAGTGGATCAGATATCTGGTTCCATCGATGCTGGTGCTTCAGAGACCACTAATCTTAGGGTCAATGTCACTGAAGGTGCTGCCGAGTCTTGCGAGACAACGGTCACAGCAATCGCCAATGAACAGGTGACTCCACCTGATCAACCCGGCTCTCCGGCTCAGGAGGAGATCACGGTGACAACCAGTGTCGACGGTGATGAATCGAATGAGATGTGGGCTGTGGAACTTGAAACCGCACCAATCAGTCGTGACTGGGAGGGTGAAAACATGGTGACATGGGAAGTTGAGGTGAAGAACACCGGGCGGATGAATGCAACCATCAATCTAGAGGTTCGGGATGGAGAAGGCCCTGGTTGTGATCCTTTGGAACTTGAAGCGGAGTTATCGGAGACGACCATGCAGATCGATAATGACTCGTCTGAATGGGTGGACCTCGATGTTTCGGTTCCCAGTGGTCAACAAGCCAAGAAGCAATGTTGGAACATCCATGCGGAGGTCCAAGATGACCCACAACAGAATGCCAGTGATGACCTTGAGGTGAATCTGAATATTCCAGAATTGCATGAATGCACGTCTGAACTTGCTGATGGTCTTCTGAACATCGATCCGGGAGAAACGAAATCCTCCACGGTGACCTATACCAATACTGGAAACACTCAATGGAGCATCCAATCCTCTATTTCTGGGAGTAAGGCTGCATGGGTATCTTTCGATGGAGCATCATCGGGTACTCTTCCCTACGAAACTGCTGATGACACCAAGTCCTTTG
>Ga0315334_10001437_pt1 | contig 14673 bp, 9 predicted proteins | sample M150034915metaG_FD_205555 | JGI IMG/M metagenome (GOLD analysis project Ga0315334, IMG submission 205555) | Ammonia-oxidizing marine archaeal communities from Monterey Bay, California, United States - M1 500m 34915 | ecosystem: Environmental > Aquatic > Marine > Intertidal zone | place: USA... | reverse complement strand
GCTCCTGAAGTTAAACCGGATGAGGTCGACATGAATACATGGAGGCAGGACCATTGGACCATAGAACTGGATTTCTCAAACGCCCCAGGACCAAGAGATCCTTCTGAACAAAACAGCCCAAGACTGTGGCCGATAGAAACTACCTACACCGTAGGGGTATCTGTATGCGCCCCAGTGAATGCGAATGCAGGCCTAGGGCCGGCAGTAACAGTCAAGGCTCACCTCGAAGGCTATCCTCGTGTTGCTGATTCAGTAATTTTGTCAACCAATGTAATCCACGTATTCTCATTGGAAGCGAATGCCGAGACTACAGACATCTTGTCCAACCCTGGTGAAACTTGGATTATTCCTACTACTGTAACAAATACAGGAAATGGACCAGATAGATACGACCTACGACTTGGTCGTGTTTACGACTCAGCAGGAATTGCCGTATTGTGGGATATCGATATCCCTCGAAGCCTGTTAACAGAATTATCTCGCGATACTTCTCAAACTGTTGACCTGACAATAAACATCCCTCAGCAGGTCCCTGCTGGAGATTATACCGTAGTTATACAAGCATTCAGTGAAGAAGACTATGTCGATGACTCCGGCCACAGAACCCGTCTCCGAGATGAGATTATGTTCCATGTAACCGTGAACGAATTTTATGACATGCAAATCACAATGGATCCTAGCGTTGATAACGACGTTAAGACTAGTGCGCCGGGAAGAATTGTAGAATTTGTAGTGAATATCACTAACGCAGGAAACGTTCCTGACACGCCTTCACTGCACAACCATACGTCCTCCAAAGATGGTTCTACTGGCAATATAATTTGGAACACAATGCCTGGAATGGGTGCTTTATCCGAATGGAGTGTCGATTGGAAGATGGTCAACTACGTAGGTAGTGATTTAATCGTTGAAACCGAGTGTGTTGTTACAACTTCAACAGCAGATGAATTCCCTGATGATGTATGCGTATACATGAGCGACATCGATGAATGGCGTCTACCAGAAATGGAACCATATTCCACCCACACAATGATTGCTACAGTACACATTGCGACTGGAGCAAAACTTGATACCCGTTTAATCGGCCTCAAGGTTACCAGTATGGCGGGCGATATGGAGAATGATGGTGACCATGATGACAGCCCTGAGTGGGCTGGTGATCTACTGGATAGTAACGAGCTCATCGTTACTCTGCGTCTCCGTGCTCCAAACTTGGTAATAGCGGAAGTATCTGTTAAAGAGACTAGCAACGATGTCGATAAGACCATCGCAGTTCGAGTCATTCTACAGAATACAGGAAATGTACACGCCACTAATATCGAAATTATTCTTTGTGAATTTAGTGACGCTGATGATGAAGTTCTCAAGGAGATTCGTAAGAGTGGTTGTCCAGAAGACTCTATCGTAATGCGCACAACTGTTGGTGCATTACTTGCTCCTGATGCTAGCGAAGAAGCCCAAGAGATTGAATTGTACCTATTGTACCCTGTTTCAGCAGGTTCATACGACGTGGTAGTTGTTGTTGATCCAGAAAACAATATCGTAGAAGTAAGTGAATCAGATAACATCCGTGTTGTATCTGATGAACTTTCTAGCAATTCTCCAATGCTCGATGTAGCAGGCGAAATAATCAGCGATTGGGCTCTTCCATTCGGTGTATTGGTTCTAACCTTCTCACTATTCGGTGTTCTATACCTTGTAGGCCGTGGACGCAGAGCAGATGTGAAGAACCGCTTAGCAGAGCAGAGCAGTTTGGTTACGGTCTTAGAAGACGAGAATTAAACTAGAATACTCTAGACGCAAAAAGCATTGACCTCATTGATTTGTGGGGTCAATGCCTAATGCAGCCCACCAAGGTAATTCTATGGTTTGCGAAGCAGCAATGAATTGGCCCGACCGTTCAGCTAGTTGGCGTACCATTCTTGACCGAACTTCATCTATTAGCCTTTCACTTGCCTCAGCACCTAGTTGCAATTCACGTGCAAATTCTTTGAAGTTAAATTGAGAACGCGGCGCTTCAAGGATATTGTGAACCATCAATCGTTGTTCATATGACTCGAAATCAGAATCAACCGTTGTCGAAACCCTTTGCTTAATTTGCTGATGAAGAGCAATTAAGGCATCACGCTCAGCATCAATTTTTTCAATCGCTTCAGAAATAGCAGATAAATGGTGAGCCCCTTCTCCAACTCCAATTTTCTTCCTACCACTAACCAATTCAGCAACTTTGACGATGTTTCCATTCAGTTGGTTTGAGAGTTTTAGCGGGCCCCCCGCCGGAAGAATCCTCTGATTGCATTGGAATAGATCGGGGCCAAGGTCAATACGAATCGAGATAGCCTGTTGTACCGAATAGATATTCTTAGGCGGGCCACCTTTGTTGCTAGCAGCTTTCATCTTAACAACAAAGCCAGCATCTTCGAGTAATCTGAGATGTTTCATGACAGCTTGTTGTGAAATACCAATTTGGTCGGCTAGTTGCAAAGGGTAGTGGGGCTCTCTCACTAACCGTTCAAGGATAGCCCTACGAGCCTTGTTTTGCAGAATAGCGAGCGCCTGGTCGAGGTTAGCCATGACTTCACAACCATTGGTTACCTACCATCGGTTACCTATGAACTCGTCGGAAGAGCGCTCAAGCCTCATCCCAGTTCTTCCACGAGTCATCCTTTGGCGGGTTTTCTGGTGTGTGAGTACTTGCCTTGTTGATAGAGCCGCTAACTTTGGTGGTCGTAGGAGTGCGGATTCTAGTATCAGCATCTGCAAATGGCCCAGGAACGGCTTTTTCTCCACCTTCCGGCATTGGGACCTCTCCTCGTATCAATTTATACAACTCGTCAGTAGTGGGGATTTCATTATTAGGCGATAATTCATCATCCATTGGAGTCATTGCAGTAACAATGTGGTCTTGAGAGATATGAACTCTATTTTCCCGACCTCGATTTATTGAGATCAATATCCAGCCAAGTGGAACTAACATAAATCCAACGCAACATAGCCCACCAGTAATCAATACAGTCGGATCTGTTAGCATTTTTGTAACAACAGCATCACCATTGGTGAATAATAATGGATTTTTACAACCGTCATCTGGTTCACAAGAAATCGACACCAATATTTCAGATGTCTCTTTAATATTGAGTTTGGTTACAGTAACGAAATCAACATCTGTTTCTTCTTGAAAGTCGGTCCGACAGTCGTCAGAAACCGCCTTTCCAGCAGTGCCATTTTCAATATAATTGAATGAAACATCGTAGTCACTATCACTTTCTTCAACATTTACAACCCAACATCCTGGCTCAAGAGTGATAGTATTTATTTCTCCAAATTCAGCAGTATGTTCCGAAGTCTCCCTCGGGTCATAGAAATCACCCAAGTGATCTCCCGTTAATGCCAACGAAAGTGAGCCACAAAGCGCCAATACAATCCCTGCGATTAGAATCCACTTTGGCCAAGGGGATGTGGGTGTGGGAGGTTGCATCAAGTCGCCTAAAAGGGCATGAGACTTCAACCAAGCGGCTCAAGAGAGGCCCATTTCTTCTAATTTTTCTGGAAGATATGTGTCGGTTACGAAGTCAAGACCATATTTTGCAAGCGATTGCTGTTCAGCCTTCATTCCGATTTCAAGCATCATATTGATCTGGTCTTGCCACCATCCATCAGCAAACCTAGGGTCAGATAATTCAGCATTCAATGCTTCAATATCCTTCTTCGAAAGGTCGTCCGAAGGTAAATCATATGCAAGAATATCATCTGCTGTAATGCCGAGGTAAGAAGCAGAAGGCGTAGCTAAATATTCAGAAATATGTGCTGTTTTAATTGCCCCATAAGCGATAGAAGCGAAGATACGGAACGACCACGGGTCGCCATCGAGGAATACTACTACTGGCAAATTCCACTCTTCATTCATGCGTTTGATAATTCTACGAGTCGATCTAGCCGGCTGGCCCTTTAGATGTATCAGACCACAATTATGTTCCTCATCGAAACCATTCTCTACCAATCTGTCAAACATACCACCAGTCTCAATGGCCATCAAGAATTTAACATCATGTTTTTTCAACTGAATTTTCTCAATTTCAACATTGTAAGGTAAACCGTATCCTGAATCCCCAACATCATCTCGCGCGTTGATAGTCATCCACTGGCCCCGCCTATTCAATTCCATGAGGGTAATATCCCCAATCATCCTAGCCCCATCTTCCTCAGGTCTAAGTTTGAAATCTTCTCTCAGACAAGAAGTGACAACTTCAAGGTCCTCTGCTAAATTATTTGATTCGTTTTGACCACCGAACTTTCCTAATCCCCAACCTTCTGAAATGTAATACATCTCTCTCAAGGTTGATGATTTGCCAGCCTCTATCATCTGTTCAATAAATTCCACCACGTGTAGTGCTCGAAGGAGATTTTTTGCAGAACCTAGGCTTGTAGCATCACGGGTCGAACGTTTCTTTCCGTACTTGTAGACACCAAGTTTTTTATCGAAAGCGATATTGGTTTTTGTTCGAACTGGCAAAGTCATAGTTGGCGGTTCACCCTTTACAATTCGGTCATACATTTCTTCGACAACCAAATGGAGTCGTCGTTTTGTCAATTCAGGGTCGTTTACCCGTGCCATCAGACATCACCTCCAAACAGAGTTGTTTGACCAGTGTCTCCTTCGACCACACCTGGTTCAAATGAATCTCCCCCCTCTTCATTTTCAGGAATTTCCAAACCCGCTTGGTCAAGAATTTCCTCTTGTCTTCGAATTTCTTCGAGCATCTTTTCATCGAGTTTAGTTGCCCCAATAACATCCTGACTTCCTCTGAAAAAGACATCTGTTTCAGTCCAATCTCCCTTTTCTAAATTTGAAAGAGAATATTCGATAGTTGTATTTTCTCCAGGGTCTAGAGTTTCAATTTTCCAACCCCAGATGCCCATTGCTTCTTTACGCCCTCCGCGGGCATTCCCCACCATTTCTCCATCAGATTTCTCAGGCCAGTTGACCAGTATGGAATAACTTCTAGCCCTCGATGTATAATTGAAGAGGGTAATCAAAATATCAGTTTGCTTCGTATCTTTATTCCAGACAGTACTTTCATTACAGATTACAGCGCTCATAATTTTTGTAATCGAGCCAGATAAATCCGGGACCGGTCTTTTGAGAATAGATGCTGATTTTTCTGCAATCGCAGGCAAAATATCATTGATCAATTCGAATTTCTCACGAGTTTTAGCCATTTTCTTCTTCTTTTCAAGATGCTTCCTTAGCCCGCGCCCCATTTCTAGCATGGCCTTACGGGTTTCCTCGAAGACGAATTCATTATCCGAGAGAGCTTCTTTTGCTTCGGATGTAAATTGAACATTGGTGCTGGCAAGATGAACAAGCATTGCAGCAGGCCCTTTAGGAACCCCTCTCCCGCCAGCTTGGTCCAGCCCATACTGCCTCCAATCTACACTTTCAATCGCTTTAGTTAGTAAACAACCACCTTGTTGATACATCAAAGGAACACGATTTGCGAATCGCAAAACTTCAACAGGCTTGTCCGAAGCCATTCCGTCCCCAAAGATCAACCCCACTTCAACCTGGAAAGGGTTACCGTGACTAACCGACGGCGCGCGCGTCATGGTTGCAATATATTTTGAATCGATAGTTTTGGAAAGGCCTTTTTTGATTAACATCTCCTCAATAGGTGAGAGGCAATTAGTAGGTGGGCTCAGTAATTTTACAACCTTACCCGCAACACTTCTCTCACCTTGAAACGCCTCTAATAGGGCTCGCACATCATCCGGTTTCATTGATTTTGGCTTAGTAGATACGTCCAATTCTGCTGCTTCACACAATTCTTTTGCAGCTCTCATAGATACTCCCGAGAAGTTTTGGCGAAGGAAAACCGACAATCTCGAATCACTTGATTCTCTACACATTCTCTGTAATTGCCCAAGTTCAATTCCGTGAGGGTGAGGCTTAATCGCGTCTACCTTTCGTGGTAATCTTTCAGTGACTCTTGGCCAATGGTATCTTTCACCATCGGGGTCAACAAATGTGATTTCCGCGTGAGGGTTAACTATACTCGTCATGCGAAGATATTGGAATACGGATTGACGGCCCCGTTGATATTTTCCCTTCATCGTATTAGTGACTCTTACGCCATGTTCTTTCAATGTCAAGTCTTCATTTTCCCAAATGATGCGTGTTTGTTCACTTTTTACAGCCTTGTTTTTACGTGTATCCAAACCAATTTTCACACTGACAGCAGTGGGCTCTCCAGCAACCTTTGACAATACATGCGTCGGTTTACCTGTGGTTAGTTGTGAATACATTACAACGCCGGTAATTCCAATTCCTTGTTGACCACGACTTTGACGTATTGCATGGAACCTTGAACCGAATAATAGTTGACCAAACACCTTCTCAATACTTTTCTGAGGAATTCCCGGTCCATTATCTTCAGTGGTTAGTTCTAGAATATCCCTTTTGGTATCACTCTTTGAAATTTTGACACTGATGTTAGGTAGGATTCTCGCTTCTTCGCAAGCATCTAGTGAATTATCAACCGCTTCTTTCACAGCAGTGATTATTGAACGAGGTAGTGAATCAAACCCAAGGAAGTGTTTATTCTTCTCAAAAAATTCAGAAATTGCGATTTGTTTCTGATTTTTAGCCATTTTTTCTGCAATGCCTGACACGAGTCTCACTCCCCCATAGGTTCTCCTCAGTCCTAATGACTTCGGGCCTTGAGCGACCTAAGCCCATCGCCCAAGGTTCTTGAATGATAGCGTTCAATTTGACGAATCAAGCGCAATATGAGCAAGAGTGATTCGACGCAAGTAGACAATTATCCATACCGTGAGTAGAATCGAGAGCGAAATAGCGGCCCAATAGGTCCAGTCTCTTCCTTCATTCATAGCAACGGAAAGATCGGCCGCCTTAGACCCCCAGTACGCATAAAGTGCGCCCGGCACAATCATTCCAATATTTCCAACTAGGTAATCTCTCCAACTAACATCTGTCAGCCCATATCCGTAATTTAATACAGCATATGGAACAATTAGGCTAACACGAGTAAGTAAAACACACCGCAAGCCATCTTCACTTACGGCTTTCTTTAGGGCATTTAGAGTGGGTTTGTCATTCAATTTTTTACCAACTCGACCATACAGGTATTTCCTGGTTAACCAGAATGGCAAAATAGCGCCTAGGCAGGCGCCTACGAAAGCAATCGCCCATCCCCACCAAAACCCAAATAGAACACCTGAGATAAATTTATGAAGGCTCGCCGGAGCAACAAGGAGGGCTAGAATGATGTACAATAACAACCAAGCAAAAATACCAACCCAGCCATTTTCAGGAAACCAATTCGCTTTATCCACCAATGGCGACAACAGGGTCTGAGTAAGGTAGATTGCTAATGCAACGCCTCCGATTACACCGCCGAGGCCGAGGGCAGCCATACCTCGTTCTGACACAATACCACTTCAGTCAAAAAACCCTTTATTCCAAGCGGTAATATATCCCGTAAAGGCACTTGTTGCAACTGTAAGTGGGCTGGCAAGATACAACTTACCTGGGCCCGAGCGCCCTTGGAAATTCCGATTAATGGCAGAGACAGTGACTTGTTCGGGCGTAATGGATACGCCAGGGCCAGCGCCAATACAAGCCCCACACCCCGGGTCGATTAGATTCACACCAACCCGCTGGAATAGGTCGTGCCACCCCTTTCGTACAGCCAAATCCTTCACTTGCCCGCTTCCGTATTGGATGTAAAAATCAACATCCTCTTTTACGACTAGTCCAGCCCTTTCTGCTGATTCGCAAACCATGGCATAATACGCAACATCGTCCTCTTTACCAGCGGTGCACGACCCACCATATGCGATATCGATAGTTACCTGTCCAATATCAGAAATATTAGCGCCATTGGTTGGATCGGACGGCACACCTTCGTCAGGATTTCCAGGATGTGCGACCATAGGCACAATTTCTGAGATGTTAATCACATGAATACCTCCATCATATTTGGCTCCAATATCAGGCACTACGGCCATCTCTACCATACGGGAGCGCTCCAATCCCTGCCACTTCTCCATCCAATCATACAATGCGTCATCAGGCTCACAAATTCCAGTATGCCCGCTACATTCAGTGGCCATATTGCAAAGGGTAGCTCTTTCATCAATAGATAGCGAACGAAGACCTTCCCCGCCAAACTCCATTGACCGATTTAGGGTCAATTCTTCACGAGCATGGTCCGATAAGATATACAATATTACATCCTTAGCAGTGCAGCCGTCACTCAAAGTTCCGATGAGTTCGAACCTTATCGATTCAGGTACTTTTACGAATGTGAATCCAGAGTAAATAAGACTCGCATATTCAGTAGCACCTACCCCGTAGGTTAGGGCGTTTGACGCACCACCCATACATGTGTGAGAATCAGTAGCTTGTATGAAATCCCCGATTTCGATAAATTCTTCTCGAGCAACCTGATGACAAATGCCCGGCGACACGCCACCCTTAGCAGAGTAATCTCGAACCCCAGTGTGCTTCTGGAATTCAACCTGTAAATCTCGTAAAGTTTGGACTTTTTGCATGTGCGGCACGAATTTAGGATTATGTGCTGCGTACAGCAAATGGTCCTCAAAAACTGCGAATTTACTAGGGTTTGGAAGAGAATAATCCACTCCGTATTCATCCCCTAGGAACGTATGAACTTGTGCGGTTGTGAACTCATGGCTATAGCCTCCTTGAACTTGAGCTATGACTGGATCGCCAGGCTTTACACATTGCTCAGGCGCCTGGCCTACTAAATTTCGAGCAATAATTTTCTCAGCCATGGTCATGGGGCAAGGGGGGGAATTCAGAGGGGGAAGTGAGATTCCACCACCTTTCAACTTTGATGCAAAGGGAAATAACCCCCCGTTTTCAATAATTAATTTAGTTACAGGGTCATATTGTGAAGTAAATTCATCAAGCGAAACACCCTCTCCATTCTGTAAACGCTCAAGGATTTGATAACCACCCATCAATTGTCCTAGGTTGAGATTATTTCGTTCATGAATTGGTGCAAAGGATGAGGCGATAACAATTCTAACCCCTGCCCATCTTTCACACTGCGCTGCAGTTTCACGTGACGAGCCAGTTCCCTTGCGCTGACCCGAAACGATCACTTCGAACCCACCATTGATCAGGGCGTTTTCATTGAATACCCTCATCCCTCCATGCATCAATCCCGCATATGCATTCTTTGCAATTTCCGCAGGGTCGTAGTCAAAACAAACCCAAGCAGGCGTCATCACATCCGTGTTGATATCATCCAATAAATCCTCAGGGGAAATGTCGCTCATTTTGAGATTTAACCCATCGTATAATTGACGTTTGATAAGATCCAAATCTTTGGTTAGAAATAGGACTCTTTTGCCAGAGGCTAGTCTGACTTCTTCTGGTGGCCAAATCTCAGTCATCCCTCTCCCCCATTCCCTTTCAAGGGGCAACGAGGTATAACGGGTTCGGATTGCCTATTTTCTTATGATTGCATACTCTTCACTTCTTGGTGACTTATTAATCACAAATCTTCCCGGAAAACCCTTCGAAATTTATTCGGCCGAATGAAAAATTCCTCACTAATTATTGAACACCATTTATTAAAACCTGCTAAACGTCATACAGCGAGCCAACCCATGTGAAAATACACTTAACCGTGCCGCCAAATAGTTTAAATAACCCCCTCCGAACGACTAGATTAATAATTCGGTAAAACCATAATTGCTAATACCGAACGGAGGGATACAAATGGAGAACAATCAACATGTAGAAGATATTGTAAAATGTAGTGACTGTGGAAGCCGCGCATTAACCCGTGACGAGACTCGCGGTGAAGTCGTCTGTGACGATTGTGGACTTGTCCTTGAAGACAATGTAATCGATCAAGGTGCAGAATGGAGAGTATTCTCTCCAGAGCAAGGCGACCAGCGTGCTAGAACCGGTGCACCGATGACTGTCATGCTTCACGACAAAGGATTGTCGACCGATATCGATTGGCAGAACAAAGATTATTCTGGAAAGACTATCAATTCCCGTTACAGGTCTCAATTCTATCGTATGAGAAAGTGGCAGAAGAGATCTCGTGTATCGAATGCAACCGAGAGAAATCTGGCAATGGCTTTAGCAGAATTAGACCGTATGGCAAGTCGCCTCGAACTTCCAAAATCAGTTCGTGAAGCAGCTGCTGTAAATTACAAGAAAGCGGTTGAGAAGAGATTGATTCGCGGACGTTCTATCGAAGGCGTAGCAGCAGCATCTTTGTATGCAGCATGCAGGCAATGTGGCGTCCCTCGTACCCTTGACGAAATAGGTCAAGCAAGCCGTACTGGCCGCAAAGAAATCGGACGAACCTACAGATTCATGGTTCGTGAATTAAAGATGAAGATCATGCCAACAGGGCCTGAAGATTACATCTCTCGTTTCTGTTCAGGACTTGGTTTGGATGCAGAAGTTGAAGCCAAGGCCCACGAATTGATCAAAGCCGCCCAAGAAAAGGAATTGACAAGCGGGCGCGGTCCAACCGGTATCGCCGCTTCGATTATCTATATTGCAAGCGTACTTTGTGGTAAGCGCCGAACACAGCGCGAAGTCGCAGAAGTTGCAGGAGTAACCGAAGTAACAATTCGTAACCGATACAAGGAACTGATTCAAAATCTTAACATTGAATTGGATATTTGAGGTTGAAGAACCAATTCCAATCAGGAATTGAAACACTGCCTAGGCGATTGATATGAAAAGTAGACGCAGAGTATCTGAGAAAGTTCTCGAATCATTAGCCGAGCGTTTAGCGATTTCATTGGAAAAGGGAACTTCTGTATGGCCTCTGCCTCAGCCTCCTCTTTCCGATTCGGATTTCCCCCCTGTACATCCAAAAGAACCACAAGCGGTTATAGAGATGGGATTGGGATTATTGCATGCCGATAAAGGCATGTTCGATAGACATCTCTCAATCGTAGTGGATTTAATTGTCCCACATAGGATGAATCTCACAGACGACCCTTTCGAAATACACGAGAGGTGGCTACTGAGGAGATTGGATGTTCTTACCGAGAGATTGTTATTCGCAATTGCAACCGAATGGTTAGCACAAGCCCTTGACCATTCAAACCCGGCCACCGATAGATGGTGGCTTGCAATTGCAATGATTAACGGACTTTGCAATGAATCACACGGACTACCTGTCCATCAAGGATATCATTTGGTTGAATCAATAGCACTAGCCGAAAGGCCAGGGACATGGCATACACAACCGGAAGCAACCAGGGCCAACACAGATTGGAACCCCCACGGAATGGTCCCAAGAACAACCTCTGTGGTTGCTCATGAGGCGGGTGCAGATGCTGCTAAGTGGATGATGATGCAATTAGAGAACGGCTCTGAAGAGAGGCGTAAATTGCTAATCGAATGGTGTCGTCTTTTACTTGAGCGTAAAGAATTGATTGAACCACTCGGAATATCTCAAATTCTTATTCGAAGGGCTAGCGATTCTTCAGAAGAGGTTTCGAGTCGGGTTGTAGTTTGTCTAGCCCGATTGATTGAAGGTGACAAAGATTCAGGTTTAGAATGCATTCGCGTCTTACACTCACGAGATGATCTACTAACTCGCCGAGCAATGGGGGATACATTGACTCGTCTATTCAGGCGCATCACCACCGATGCAATTCCTTTGCTAAACGATATGCTTGAGGATGAAGATGAGAGTGTTCTAGCTGCTGCAAGCGCAACAATTGGCGATTTACGATTTCTGGACAAGAATTTGTGGGCTGATAAAATTAGGGAATTGTGCGATCACAAATCTCAGATAGTTCGCAGAAATTTAGTTTATACAATAAGAGATTACTTGGAAGAATTTTCTGACGATGAGCGGAAGATTATTCCAAAACTTTGGGAAGGTGGCGACGAGACTGTACTAACTCGATTACGAGAGATGTTGATGCGTATGGATGAAGTAGATGCAGACCGCTTTGCAATAACAATTCGCTCTCTTGAGCACCTAGACATCAACGGACTCTGGGCTCCTATGAAAATACGAGATGAACAACGTGTGCTCCAATGGCAACAATGGTTAGAGGGCAAAGCGGACCAACCATCAACCCCGGAAGTTACAGAGATACATATCTCGGATATGACCGAGGGCGAGACGCCTGATTTAGATGACGCCCTCAATACTCTCGACGACATGGGATTTTTAGATTGACACAAACCCTTTGAACGCGCGCTATCTTCACCGGATATGCGCTGTGCACTTCTATTCACCACAATCCTTCTTTTTGCGATTGTCCCTTTCTCAAACCCGGTCACAGCAGACGGTTTAGATGAAAATCCAGGAATTACAATTTCCGCATCATTTGATAATTCTACTGAACTGACCACCATTAACATCACAATGCCATCAACCAATAATGCAACCCTCCTAGATGAAATGAAAGACACGACTTTCTCAATTTACAGAATGTTTGCAGGAGAGTGGCCAATAGTTGCTGAAACAATTGTATCTGAAATACAATTTTGCACCCAAGGTTCGTCAAATTCTGAGTGTTCAGGAGGTAGTTTCGAAATAGAACACTATCCTTTACTAGTTCATCATACCGCCCTAAATTATCAATATTTACTAGCATTCAACAATGTCTCCATACTAAGTAACACATTAGAAGAAATAATTACCCCTAGTTTCGCAGTAGAAAACTTATCAGGCACATATTCCGATGATGTGACAACCCTTGCATGGGATTATCCAGAATCGATTGCAATGAATCACTCAATAATGATTTACAGCCACGATTCTCCCGCAACACGAGAGAGCTGGAATGGTCTAACAAAAACAATCGTTAGTAGCAGTGTACCGGCTGGAACCACTAGTTACGATATCAACTACTCTGGAGAATCGGTTGAAAGAGATATTTTCTATTCGGTCACTCTATTGTACGATACATCTGAAGATACTAGATTTATAGGAAGTAACACGCTTACTAATTCTCTTTGGGAAGACAATACAGCACCGCTATTTGTTGGGGAATTGGATGTCACATTCAATCCGGATACAGAGGTGACAACTATCGATTGGGGAGAGGGAATTTCTGATGAGGATTTAGTGATAAATATCTACCGTTCAGACATGGAGTTACTAATTTTGGACTCAAACAGTTTGACCGCCACAGTGGATGCAAGTTCATCTTCCTTTGATTTGCCAATTCCAATCGGGGAGCACCGCCAATCATGGTATGCGATATCCTTAGAGGATAGCGAGGGTAATGAAGTTCAGACATTAACGGAATCTTCGCCAGTGGCTGGCCCAATCATCGAGACCACAATTTCATCAAGCACAATTACCAATATTTTAGTTGACAGAAATATTGATGGATCAATCACACTGAATTGGGATGAAAGCATTAGTGACCCACATGCCATTGCAAAGGTATGGCGGTCTATCACAGGCCCAATAGATTCGTTTGAAAACCTTGAAGAATTGATTTCTACAAACGTCTCTAACCAACAATTCACCCACGACCCAATTAATCCGGTAGATGAGGCATGGTATGCAATTACAATCGAAGCAATATGGGGTTCAAGCGCAATCCCATGGCATGATGAGACATTAATCGCAGGTGTAAACTCAATGATTACACCAATACGCGAGACAGAAGACATAGTGGTGGAGACAACCCCTAGCATATTGGCCCAAGTCCAATCTACTACCGGTGCTGGTGGTAGCATAAGTGATGGTTCTTTGATTTCTTTGGGAGACATGTATGAGGGCGACATAATCATTATTTCAACATCGGTAATGGTTGACAAAATTTCTTGTAACGATATGACTCCACAAGTAAGCGCAGTCTTTTCACATTGGGCACTAACTTTCGATGCAAATCAATCGGATGAAACATGCCTAGGAACAATTATTGATGGAGAAAACGAAATTGGTTTTACTCTAACTTGGAACTATATCGAAACAATTGCAAATAACAGCAATGAAACTAGCAATGAAACCAGCAATGATACTAGCAATGATACTAGCAATGCAACTAGCAATGAAACCACTAACGATGATGATGATAATGAGCACCAAGAATCAGAAGGTAATGGTGAAGTAGGGGAAAAAGGTACAGTTGCAAGTATCATTTTAGCTATAATAATCCTAATTTTGCTAGTTTATCTATTAGTAATGATGCGTTCACCTAATTACGAGGAAGAAGAGTGATTACTCTTCTTCATTGGATTCTTGAATAACTACCGTATAATCACCTGCTAATGGTCCGGCAGAAGAGAGCCAAACATAGACGCCATTTGTTGTAATTAACAGGCCAAATAATGTAAGAACCAAACCACCAGGTTCAGGAAAAAATTCTATCCTGCCTACAGCGTATGCAATACCTAGGATGACCAAACCAGTAATCACTACAAGAGTGGATGTACGTTCAGGGTCTTTCCACAAATTCATAGTAGGAACTACGCCCTTTATTCCAAAGGTTATTCTGAACCACGCCAGATAAAGTAGCAACATCCCAATGAGGCCAATAGTTCCAGATGTGAAAGTAGAATCATTCCAAGGGCCAGCAGGAGAGATATCTGTGAAGGTGATACTTACCAAAGCCAATCCAAGTACGGCAAAGAGTCGCCACTCTACCTTTGCGCCCATAGTGGTGCTACGG
>Ga0315334_10001436_pt1 | contig 14675 bp, 13 predicted proteins | sample M150034915metaG_FD_205555 | JGI IMG/M metagenome (GOLD analysis project Ga0315334, IMG submission 205555) | Ammonia-oxidizing marine archaeal communities from Monterey Bay, California, United States - M1 500m 34915 | ecosystem: Environmental > Aquatic > Marine > Intertidal zone | place: USA... | reverse complement strand
CTTTGATAATATGCATGGTGATCATCAAGCTTTGTGGGTAAACCCTAATAGATCCGGTCATCTTATAGCAGGTAATGATGGTGGTTTGAATATTTCATATGATGATGGTAAGAATTGGATGAAACATAATAGTACTTCTGTAGGTCAATTTTATGATATAAATATTGATATGAATGATCCATATAATGTTTATGGAGGATTTCAAGATAATGGTGTATGGATGGGGCCTTCTAATTATGAGGCAAGTTTAAGATGGCATAGTTCAGGTCAATATCCTTGGAAATCGATATATGGTGGAGATGGCATGCAAACAGAGATCGATTTTAGAGATAATGAAACAGTTTATACAGGCTCACAATTTGGAAATTATGCTAGAGTTAATACAAGAACAGGTGAAAGAAAGAGAATTACGCCATCACATAAGTTGGGGGAGAAACCTTATAGGTGGAATTGGGAAACACCAATTTTTTTATCAAGACATAATCAGGACATTCTTTACATGGGTTCAAATAAATTTCATAGGTCTTTAAACCAAGGAAATGATTTTGAAACCTTATCAGCTGATCTTACAAATGGTGGCATAAAAGGTAATGTAAGTTATGGTACTTTAACTACTATTATTGAATCTGAATTAAAGTATGGTTTGATTTATGTTGGTAGTGATGATGGCTTAATTCATGTCTCAAAAGATGGTGGTTTTACATGGAAAAACATTAGTAGTTCTTTACCTAAAAAAATGTGGGTAAGTGGAATATATCCTTCAAAATTTAAAGAGAGTAGAGTTTATTTATCACTAAATGGTTATAGATGGGATAATTTTGAATCCATGGTATATGTTTCTGAAGATTATGGTTTTAATTGGAGTAAGATAGGTCACAATATCCCTGATGAGCCAGTTAATGTAATAATTGAAGATTTAAAGAATGAAAAACTTATATACGTGGGAACAGACCATGGATTATATGCATCTTTAGATTATGGAAATTTATTTTTTGCTTTCAGTGGTGGATTACCAAATACTCCAGTTCATGATTTAGTTATTCATCCAAGAGAAAATGATTTAATAGTAGGCACACATGGAAGGTCAATTTATGTAACAAATATAGAAGTTCTTCAAAAATTAAATCAGAGTATATTAGATAGTGAACTATATATTTATGATTTAGATAAAGTAAAATTTTCATCTAGATGGGGTTCAAAAAATTGGTATGGGAATACGACAGAACCAGATATTGAAGTTATTATTTTTTCTAAAAATAAATCTAAAGTTGATTTTCTTGTTAAAAATGACTCCAGAATCATTTTTAACAAAACTTATAACTTGGATAAAGGATTAAATTTTATTAATAACAATTTATATGATAAGGACAATAAAAAGTATATTGAAAAAGGAGAATATATTATTCAAGTAAAAAATAATATTTCCTCTAATGAAAATAAATTGATAATTAATTAAACTAAGAGTAACATGATATATTTATTATCCTTTTTGCTATTTTTTAATCAAAATGATTTTAAATAAAGTCTATTTATATCTATTAAAAATCTCTAGTGAATTGTTGTATGCGGTCTCAAAACGCAATGGGTTTATTTCAGAAATAATATTTTTTTCTGAAATAAATGAAATTAATTTTTCAGTTGGCATATTTCCTACCAATTTGTCAGAAGCCATAGGACATCCGCCAAAACCTTTTATAGCGCCATCAAAACGTTTACATCCAGCATCATAAGCAATCCTTACCTTTTCATGCCATGATTTAGGATTTGTATGTAAATGAACTCCAAACTCAATTTCTTTATACTTATTTGATAAGTTTTGAAATAATTTTCCGATAGATTCTTTATTAGCACAACCTATAGTATCGCTTAATGAAATTATCTTAATTCCCTTACCTATTAGTTTTGAAACCCAGTTCTCAACTATTTCTAAACTCCAAGGATCACCATAAGGATTTCCAAAACACATAGACAAATAGACTACTAATTCTTTATTCTGTTTAAGGCATATTTCTTTTATAGTCGTCAGTACTTTTTCAGATTCTTTTATTGTTCTATTAGTGTTTCTCATTTGAAAATTTTCAGAAATTGAGAATGGATAACCTAAATAGGAGATTTTTGAAAATTTACATGCTTTCAAAGCACCCCTTTCATTAGCAATGATGACTAATAACTTAGTATTATTAGATAAATTAATTTTATTAATAACTTCAGCTGTATCAGATAATTGTGGTATAACAGCGCTTGAAACAAAGCTTCCTATATCTATAGTGTCAAAACCAACATCTACTAATGATTGCAAATATTTAACTTTAAGATCTGTTGGAATAAATTCCTTAATGCTTTGCATTGCATCTCTAGGACATTCAATAATCTTGATTTTTGACATTTCTACTAGCTAAGAATATTTAAAATTAGCTTAATTTTCAGAAAGAAGTATAATAATTGCTATTGAAATTAATACAATGATATTTAGCCATTTTAACAATTCCGTATAGAATCTATATTTTTTAAAGTTTTTATAGATCAAAGAAGAAAAAAATGCAATAAAACTAAAAACAATAAAAGTAATTAACATAAAGATCCCTCCTAATATATAAAACTGAATTACAGGACTTATGGAATCACTAAAAATAAATGTTGGGAAGAATGCTAAAAAGAAGATTAAAACCTTTGGATTTAAAATATTCATTAAAAGTCCATTTATAAAAACTTTTAACTTATTAACCTCATATTTCGAATCTTTAAGATCTTTTATTTCATTGTCAGATTTATAAACTTTTATTGCAACAAATAGTAAATATATTGCACCGAGATATTTTAATATAGATAGGAGAAAACTATTATTAATAATTAGAGCTGAAACTCCAAAGGCTACAAGAGATGTATGAATAAAACACCCACCTACTAAACCTAAAATGAATAGAATCCCTAAAGTTCTCCCATATTTAGCGCTAAATGTTAAGACAAAAAAATTGTCTGGTCCTGGAGCCAAGGCTAGAAAGAAACTAGCAATAGCAAAAGAAATTAATATAGTATCCAAACTTATAATTTTATCAAAAATTAACTATTTTTACTGTCAATCCATGAATAAAATGAAAAAAATACTATTTATATCAGCGCTTTTATTTTCTCTAAGCTCTATTGCTCAAAGTATTAATGATTTCTGTGGGACTGAAGTTCCTGAAAATTATTTCAATATTATGGATGAAAAAAGAGATATTATTGAAAAATATGAAAGGGAGTATTATCAGTTAAAAAAAAATAGAACTTCAACGGCTATAACTAATGTACCTGTTAAGATTCATATTGTAACCCAAGGAAATGGTATGACTTCTATTTCTGATTCAGATGTTATAGCTGAAATCGAAGAATCAAACTCATTTCTAGTAAATTCTTTTTTAGAGATGACTATATGTGACAACATCAACTATATTGCGGATAATAATTTATATGAATTTGATACTGCTGATCAAGGGCAACTTTATTCTTATCATGAGCCAAACATCTTAAATATATATTTTGTAGAATCTATTACCTCAGGTGGCAATGGAATCTGTGGATACACTTATCTTCCTGGAAATAATAGTCAATATTATGATGTAATTGTTATGGATAACCAATGTACAACTAATGCTAGTGGAGACACATTACTTCATGAATTTGGACATCACTGGAATTTAATTCATACTCATGGAGTGGAGAACGGGACTTTAACCGATGAACTTGTAAATGGTTCTAATTGTTCTACTGCAGGAGATAGATTATGTGATACTCCTGCTGACCCACAATTAAGTGGTAGCAATGTAAGTAATGTTAGCTGCGCATATACTGGGACTGACACTGATGCACAAGGGCAGCCTTTTGACCCAGATACATCAAATATTATGTCTTATTCTCCTCAGTCATGCACAAACTCATTAACTGATGGTCAACTTGCAAGAATGTATGCTGGTTTTCACACCTTTAAATCATATTATGAATGTCCGTCATTTAATGTAGATTTTACCTCAGTTAAAGATCAAGACTGCGACGATAATATGAGTGTTGATTTTACAGACACAAGCATAGGAGCAGTATCTTGGCAGTGGGATATAGACGGTGATGATGTAATAGACTATACTATACAAAACCCATCTCACACATATATTCCTGGAGACTATGATGTTACTCTAACTATTACAAATTCATCTTCATCTTCAATAACTAAGGTTTTTCCAAATTATATTAGCTATGATTCAAGCATATATGAGACAACTAAAGTATTTGTAATCATAAAAGTAGTTAATGGAGTCGATCAAAATACATGGGAATTTACAGATAGCTCAGGAACAATAATAGATTCTGGAGGACCTTATAGCTCTTCTGGTGAATACACACATGAACTAGATGTTGTACAGTCTGAATGTTATACATTTACCATTTACGATACTCAAGGTGATGGTTTGTCAAATAACAATAACTTAGCAGGTGCTGCAGGTCAAGAATGGTATGAATTAAAAGTAGACGATGGTATTCTTATTCATACCAATACAGATTTTGGCTCTGAAGAAAGCACACAAATAAGCACCCATTACCTAAGCTTATCAGATTTAGATATTAATAATTTTAGTGTTTATCCTAATCCTTCTGAATATTTACTTACTATTAAAACAAATGGATCTAATATTCCAGAAAAATATTCAATAATTGATATTAATGGAAGAATAGTCCTAGATAAAATTGTTTATTCAGAATCTGATTTATCTATCTCTGTAGGATCATTAGAATCTGGAGTGTATTTTCTAAATATAATTGCGGAGGGTAAAGAAGAAACTATAAAATTTATAGTAAAATAAAGTTAGCTCATTTGAACTAATGCCTTATTTATAGATCTGACAAGTGACGGTCCTTCATAAATAAAACCAGTGTATATTTGAACTAGATCAGCACCAGCATTAATTTTATCAATAGCATCCTGGGCGGAGTGTATGCCTCCTACTCCAATTATTGGAATTGATCCTTTAGACTTTTCTGATATATATCTAATTACCTCATTTGATCTTTCTGAAATTGGCTTACCACTCAATCCTCCAGATTCATTCATATTTTTAGATTTTAGACTATTCCTTTGTATAGTAGTATTAGTTGCTATTATTCCATCTATTTTTAAAGAAAGGACTATATCAACTATATCAGAAAGATTATTCTTTGATAAATCGGGCGATATTTTAAGAAGTATTGGCTTTGGTTTTTGTTTTTTTATATTCTCATCCTTTAGAGATTTTAATATATCTATTAAAGGCTTTTTATTTTGCAACTCTCTTAAATTTGGTGTGTTAGGAGAACTTACATTCACAACAAAATAGTCTACAAAATCGTGCAAATAATTGAAGCATAATAGATAATCACTAACAGCCTGGTTATTTGGAGTCGATTTGTTTTTTCCAATATTCCCTCCAATTAATACATTTTTATTTTTCTTTAACCGAGTAGTTATTTTACACATTCCATCATTATTAAAGCCCATTCTATTAATTATACCTTTATCATCAACTAGCCTAAATAATCGTTTCTTTGAATTACCTTTTTGAGGTTCAGGTGTAATCGTTCCAATTTCTATAAATCCAAACCCAAAACAATTTAATTCATTGTAGAGTTTTGCATTTTTATCAAACCCAGCGGCTAATCCTACAGGATTATTAAATTTTAATCCAAAGATTTTTTTATGTAATTTTTTATTTTCTACTGAATATATCTTCTTTATGATAAAACCAATAAAAGGAAGGTTTAAACTTATTTTAAAAAAAAGAAAAGTAAAATTGTGAACTTTTTCAGGATCAAATAAAAACAAAATAGGAAGAATTATTTTTCTATACATTCACAACAATGAACTATGAAGCAAAAATATAATAAAATGGTTTAACTAAAAAGTAAGTAATTAAGTTATTGGCTACTAGTTTTTTTTAACTTACTAGTTAAATCCATAGAAATTGCTGATTTATCAAACTTAATCTTTCCAGCCATCGTTGCAATTATACAGGTTCCTTCTTTATGATTTATATCATTTATAGTTCCATAAATACCACTCTTAGTAACTATTCTATCGCCTCTTTTAAGTTCAGCACTAAATTTTTTTTGTTTTTTTGCCTGATTCATTTGTGGTCTTATCATAAAAAAGTATAGAACCACTAAAATTAAGACAGGAAAAATGTAACTATCCATTAATTAAATTATTGAATTATTGGCCCGGCAGCTGGTGGCTTTGGGGTATTCTTAAATTTTTGATCCAGCTTAGGATTATTAATAAAAGCTGTTATTTTGACTGTTTCTCTACCTGTTTGAGTATTTGCAGTAACTGTAACCGTCTTAGAAGTTTTATTAACACCCTTCCCATTAAATTTTACACTAAATTGAGAAGACTCTCCTGGATTAAGAGGTTCTCTACTCCAATCTTTAGGAACTGTACAACCACATGTACTTTTAATATCTGTAATAACTAAAGGAGCCTCACCTGTGTTTGTGTAAGAAAAGACAGTTTCAACTGGTATTCCATCTTGAATCACACCAAAATCATGGAGTGTCTTATTAAAAGTCATAACCGGAAATTTTGACGAGGAATTATCTCTTACTGATGCCTTTTCAACATTTTCAGACTTAACCTTGCCAAAAGGATCATCTCCACAAGTAAATAGGAAAAAGAACGATAATAAGAATAGTATATTTTTCATTTCATATAAGATTAAATATTGCTGTAAAAGTAAAAAAAAATGTCATTCCTGCAAACCTCTTCCTTCTTTAATTATTTTACCACTTTTTATAAAATCCTTTGCAATACTATCAAGTATTCCGTTTATAAATACATTACTTTTGGGTGTTGAATATTCTTTTGATATTTCTATATATTCATTTAATGTTACTTTTATTGGAATCGTTTTAAATTCAATAAGCTCACAAAGGGCCATATTTAACATAACATAATCTAATCTTGCTATTCTGTCAGCATCCCAATTTTTGGTTTTTTTTGAAATTTCATTATTGTAATCATTGTAATTTTTTAAAGTGGTCTTGAGTAAATCTTTTGCAAAAACCTTGTCCTGATTGTCTTTGTATAGTTTGGGCAAAAAATGTGTTTTAGAATTCGTTTCTTTTGACTTATTGATTAATTTTAAAATAATAGTATTTATTAATGGAAAATCATCTATCCAATTAATATTTCTGTCCTCTAGAAAACTATAAAGCTTATCATTTGTAACAATAATTTTTTTATAAAATTCAGCTACAAAATCTCTATCATTTTTAAAAGAAATTTCATCACTTTTTATATAGTCAGAAAATAGTTCACTCTTAATTAACTTTTCATAAATTAGATCAATATATTTAAAATCCAAACTCCACGGATTTAAATTTCTTTTATTTATTTCTTGGTTGAATAAATGATCTGATTTTAATAGATTTAATAACTGGTTTTTTATAAATTTCTTATTATCATAAATATTATTTTGATCAGATAAGAACTTTTTTTGAGAAATTAAATATTTTTCTTGTGCTCTATTTAATATTTCTATAAGTAATGAAATTAAAATAAGATATAAATTATATGAAGAATCTATGCTTTCTAAAAGTTTTTTCTCTGTCTCTTTTGTATATTCGAAATCAGAAATTTTTAATGCGTAGATAATTTGCATTATTTTTAAGCGAATATGTCTTCTAGTTAGCATTTTAAAGAACTTTTAATTAAATGAAATTATAAAAATTTTAATTTAATTTTAACGCAAGATACTATTAAAATTTTATTAGAAAGAATTTAGAATAAGTGAAAGAATTAAAACATCTAAATAAATATTTTTATAAATATAGATTAAATCTAATACTCGGAGTGATAATAGTAATAATTGCTAGAATCTTATTATTATTTACTCCAGGATTGATTAGAAATTCAATAAATGTTATAGATGAGTATAGGAAAAATATTATAATTGATCAATCAATAGTAGAATATGAGCTTATTCAAAATATTTTTTTAATTCTTTTAGCTGCTGTTTTATCAGGATTTTTTACATTTTTAACTAGACAAACTATAATTAATGTGTCTAGATTTATTGAGTTTGATTTAAAAAATGAAATATATAACCAATATCAAAATCTATCTATAAATTTTTACAAAAGAAACCAAACAGGAGATCTTATGAATAGGATTAGTGAAGATGTTTCTAGAGTAAGAATGTATGTTGGTCCTGCAGTAATGTATTCAATAAATACTATAACCTTATTGATAATCGTCATTTTTTATATGTATAGGCAATCTCCTGAATTAACCTTCTATACAATATGTCCTCTTCCAATTCTTTCTATTACTATTTACAAGCTAAGTAAATTAATAAATCAAAGGAGCACAATTGTTCAGGAATCTCTTTCTAAACTATCATCATTCTCTCAAGAAATTTTTACTGGTATTCAGATAGTAAAATCATATGCAATCCAAGATAAAACCTCAAATTCATTTAACGATTTATCCTCAGAAAATAAATTAAATCAAGTTAAGTTAGCAAAGGTCCAAGCACTTTTTTTCCCATTAATGATATTGTTAATAGGTTTAAGTAATTTACTTGTTATATATGTTGGGGGGAAACAGTATCTCGATGGAACAATTAGCAGTATTGGGATCATAGCTGAATTTATTATATATGTTAATATGTTGACTTGGCCAGTTGCATCAATAGGATGGATAAGCTCCATTATTCAACAAGCTGAAGCATCTCAAAAAAGAATCAATGAATTTTTGAAAGAAAAATCAGATATAAAAAATTATAAAACCAATGATACATCAGAGATTAAAGGTGAAATTATTTTTAATAATGTAAACTATAAATATGTAGAAACAGGAATAATAGCAGCTAATGAAATAAGCTTTAAAATAAAGCCAATTGATACATTGGGTATTACAGGAAGTACGGGGTCAGGAAAATCTACTCTAATGAATCTCATTTGTAGATTGTATGATATTGATAGTGGTGAGATATTAATTGATAAAACGCCTATTAAAGAAATAAACTTAAAGTCTTTAAGAAGTCAAATAGGTTATGTCCCGCAAGACACATTCTTGTTCTCAGATACAATAATGAACAATATTAAGTTTGGTATGAAAAATGCAACTGATGATGATGTAGTTGCTGCTTGTAAAACTGCTAAGATTCACAAAGAAATTTTAAGTTTTGAGAAAGGCTATAAAACAGTTCTAGGCGAAAGAGGAATAAACCTTAGTGGTGGACAAAAACAGAGAATATCAATTGCAAGGGCGTTAATCAAACAACCTAAAATACTAATTCTAGACGATTGTCTTTCAGCTATGGATACTGAAACTGAAAAATCAATATTAAAGTCCTTAAATAGGCATACTAAGAATATTACAACAATAATTGTTAGCCACAGAATTTCTTCAATAAAAAACACTAATAATATAATTGTTCTTAAAAATGGAAAAATAATTCAAGAAGGAAATCATGATCAGCTAATTAATCAAAAAGGATACTATAAACAACTGTACAACAAGCAGATAATTGAAAAAGAAAGTATAGAATAAGTTGTGTTCTTGATTTTTTTTTAAGATTTTTGAAATCTAAAGACTAATAACTAATATAAAAACTGATGATGAATTATAGAGAAGAAGAGATTTTTTCAAAAACAATGAGAGCGGGTAGAAGAACATATTTTTTTGATGTAAGATCTACTAAAGCAGGAGACTATTATCTAACGCTAACTGAAAGTAAAAAATTCACAAATGATGATGGGTCCTTTCACTTCAAAAAACATAAAATTTATTTATATAAAGAAGATTTTAACGAATTCTCTAGTAACTTAAGTGAGATGACTGATTACATAATTAAAGAGAAAGGTGAAGAAGTAATTAGTGATAGACACCAAAAAGACTACCAAAGAGAAGAAAAGCAAGAAACTGCATCAGAAGAGACTGAAACTACTGAAGAAGATCAAGAATCAGGGAATGAAGATGAAACAAAAAATGAGGCTAAAGAAAGCAGCGAAACAGATGAAGAAAATTCAGACAATGAAGATGATAAAGACTCAAGCGAATTTACTGATGTAAAATTTGAAGATATCTAATACAATACTTCAATTATTTTATTTATTACTTACTCTAAATACATGTTTATGAGGTACTTATTTTTGTTTACTATTTGTTGTTTTTTCAATTTACAATCACAAAATTCATTAGTAGATTTAAATTATTATTTTTCTAATCAGGAAAACACTTTTGATGAATCAATTCCAACCCCTGAAAGTATAATTGGTCATCAAGTTGGAGAATGGCATATCACTCACGACAAGCTTGTTCAATATATGAAAGAGCTTGCTAGATCTTCTGACAGAGTTACAATTCAAAATAGAGGTTTAACTTATGAGGATAGACCTTTGATTTTACTTACTATTACTTCTAAAAATAATCATAGTAATATTGAAAAAATAAAAGAGAGCCATATGGCTCTAAGCAATAGTAATGATATAAATAATTTTAACAATTTACCCCTAGTAGTTTATCAAGGGTTTTCTATTCATGGTAATGAACCTAGCGGGTCTAATGCTAGTTTATTATTAGCTTATTATTTAGCTGCATCTAAAAGTAGTTTTATAGATGATTTATTAGAAAAAACTGTAATACTTTTAGATCCATCATTTAATCCGGACGGGCTACAACGTTTTGCATACTGGGCAAATACAAACAAAAACTACAATTTAAATCCAGATCCTAATGACAGAGAATATAACGAAGCATGGCCTGGAGGTCGAACCAATCATTATTGGTTCGATATGAATAGAGATTGGCTTCCTGTTCAACTCCCTGAATCTAGGGCAAGAATTAAAACGTATAACGAATGGCTTCCAAATATATTAACTGACCATCATGAAATGGGAACAAATGCAACTTTCTTCTTCCAACCTGGAATTCCTTCAAGAACACATCCTCTTACGCCAATTTTAAATCAAGAATTAACTCAAAAAATAGCTGATTTTCATGTAGAAGAATTAAATGAGATAGGATCCCTATATTATTCAAAAGAAAGTTTTGATGATTTTTATTACGGGAAAGGATCTACTTTTCCTGATATAAATGGAGGTGTTGGAATATTATTTGAGCAGGCTAGCTCAAGAGGTCATATTCAAAAAAGTGCGAATGGGATACTTACTTTTCCCTTTACTATTAAAAATCAATTGACTGCTGCTATTTCTACTTTAAAAGCAGGAATAGCTTTAAAAGAAAGTTTGCTAGAATATCAATATAACTTTTATAAAAACTCAAGAGAAGAAGCATTAAAATCAAAAAACAAAGGCATCATCTTTGGAGATAGCAAAGACAGAGCTAAAACTATTCATTTAGCTGAAATTTTAAAAAGGCATGAAATAGATTTCTATAACCTAAAAAAGGATTTAACACATAAAGGAAAATATTATAAAAAAGATTATGCATTTATAATTCCAAAAAATCAAAAAAAATCAAAATTAATTAATGCTATGTTTGAATCAAGAACTAAATTCAAGGATAGCTTGTTTTATGATGTTTCTGCGTGGACCCTACCCCTTGCATTTAATTTAGATTATGACATAAATATTGATATGAATAATGCAGGTGATAAAAATCTAGAATTTTTAACTAATAAAGGAGGGGTAACTAAAAAAACAAATTATGCATACTTAATGGAATGGCATGAATATTACACACCTAGAGTTTTAAATGAAATTTTAAACAATGACATGATTGCTAAAGTAGCATTAAAAAGATTTAATATAGATAATAAGACTTTTGATTACGGGACAATACTAGTGCCGGTATTTAATAAGGAAATTGATAGCACTTATAATTTTTTAAATAAACTTGCTAAAGAGAACTCTATAACTATTCATGGAGTTAATACAGGTCTAGCTGATGGTATAGATTTAGGAAGTAATCATTTTAGAAGAATATCTAAGAAAAAAATAGCCCTATTAGTAGGAGACGGCTTTAGTGCGTATGACTGCGGTGAAATATGGCATTTATTTGATACTAGATATAGCATTAAACTAACAAAACTTGATGTAAGAAATTTATCTTCAGCAAATATAAGTGACTATTCAACTATTATAATGCCAAGTAGTAGAGGATTAAATAGTAAAAACTCTGATAAAATAAAAAAATGGATAGAAAATGGAGGGACACTTATTGCTTATAAAAATTCCTTAAAATGGGCGGAAAAAAATAATCTTGTAGAATATAATTTTAAGGAAACTGAGCGTACAGCAAAAAATATTTCCTTTGAGGAAAAAAGAAACTATTTTGGATCACAAGCAATTGGAGGTGCAATCTTTGAAGCAAATATTGATAGAACTCATCCTATAAATTTTGGCTTTAAAAATAATTCTATTTCACTTTTTAGAAATAGCACACTATTTATTGAAGCTGACAAGGATAGTTATAATAATCCTATAATATATTCTGAAAAGCCTCTATTAAGCGGTTACATATCTGAAAATAATCTTAATAATTTGAAATCAACTGTTCCTTTAAAAATTAATAAACTAAATAAAGGAAAAATTATTTCAATTACAGATAATACAAACTTCAGAGCTTTCTGGTACGGTACTAATAAATTATTAGTAAATGCTATTTATTTTAGCGATCAGTTCTAATTTAATGAATCCTTAGCCCATTCATAACTGTATTTTCAGGAGAAATCAGTATTACATCTTTTTCATTTACAGCGCCTAAGACAAGGCATTCGCTTATAAAATTTGCAATTTGTTTTTTTGGAAAATTTACAACCGCAATAACTTGCTTATTAATTAAATCCTCTGTTGAATATCTATGAGTAATTTGAGCAGAAGATTTTAAAATACCAAGTTCACCAAAATCAATTTGTAATTTAAATGAAGGCTTTATAGCTTCCTTGAAAGCTTCAGCACTTAAGATTGTTCCAACTCTAATATCCAGATCTTTAAATGCAGTAAATAAAGGACTCATACCTGATTATTTAGACCTGTTGGAAATAAAATTTTTCACGAAAGTAACAAGTGCAAATGCAGTAGTTAGCATCATTATAATTACCCTAACCATTCCGATGTTATTACCGCTTTCCATGGTTCCAGTAAGAGGCTTTATTAACCCTCCTAAAATCAAGAAAGTCAAAAGAACAACTAAATGGGCAGCTGTTTTATTATTCTCCTGTTTTAAGCCCGGGTTTAGTACTAGGATTATAACTCCAAATATTACAGGGATCAAGGCAGTTATTGCATAATTTGAATCAATATATGCCCAAGCACCTAATGAAATTAAGGTAAGGGCATTAATAAAACTTGCTTTATGTGGTTTCATAATTTACTTTTATTTAAAATTACAACAATTTATTAAATTTGTAAAATGGCAAAGACACCTTCAAATATGGTTTCATTAGGAACAAAAGCTCCAGATTTTAATTTACTAGATGTAACTATTGATTCATTTAAATCACTTGATGAATTAAAAGGGGATAAAGGAACAGTTATAATGTTTATATGTAATCATTGCCCATATGTGAAACATGTAAATACAACCATTGTTGAAATTGCAAAAAAATATTGGCAATCTGGAATTAACTGTGTAGCTATTTCAAGTAATGATGTTTTAAATTATCCTGAAGATAGCCCTGAACTTATGAAGGAAAATGCAATTGAATATAATTTTTGCTTTCCCTATTTATACGATGAAACTCAACAAACAGCAATAGTATATGATGCAGCATGTACACCTGATTTTTATGTTTATAATTCTGATTTAGAGTTAGTATACAGAGGGCAACTAGATGATTCTAGGCCTGGAAATAATATTGATTGTGATGGCACTGACCTTGTTAATGCAATTAATTGTTTGTGTAATAATGAAATTAATACCCGACCACAGAAGCCAAGTATAGGATGTAACATAAAGTGGAAGGTTAGCTAATACTAACTAGCTCAATATCAAAAATAAGATCTGCATTAGGTGGAATTATACCTCCCGCTCCCATTTCACCATAAGCTAAATTTCCTGGAATTAAAAATCTTGCCTTTTCACCAACACTCAACAAACTTATTCCTTCATCCCATCCTTTAATAACTTGTCCTATACCAAGTTTAAACTCAATTGGCTCATTTCGTTTATAAGAGGAGTCAAAAACTGTTCCATCAATTAATTGACCCTTGTAATGAACTTTAACTGTGTCGCCAACTTTTGGTTTATTTCCATTATTTTTTGAAATTATATTATACCGTAACCCAGAATCAGTAATCTTAAATCCTTTTGAAATCTCATCAATTTTTTTGATGGTTTCTAATTTTAATTTTCTTTCTCTTTCCTCTTTTTGATTATTGAAATCAATGAATGAATTCAATGAATCAAAACTTTCAGCTTTATTACCTACTTTAACAATCTCTAATTTTAAAATTTTATCTCCTTGCTTAATAGTATTTACTATCGAAATCCCATCTATTACTTTACCAAAAACAGTATGCTTATTATCTAACCATGGCGTTTCGATATGTGTTATAAAAAACTGACTTCCATTAGTCCCAGGACCAGAATTTGCCATTGACAAAATTCCTGCAGAATTATGCTTAAGATCTTCATGAAATTCATCGTTGAATTTATATCCAGGATCTCCTGTACCATTTCCAATTGGGCAACCTCCCTGAAT
>Ga0315334_10001435_pt1 | contig 14680 bp, 10 predicted proteins | sample M150034915metaG_FD_205555 | JGI IMG/M metagenome (GOLD analysis project Ga0315334, IMG submission 205555) | Ammonia-oxidizing marine archaeal communities from Monterey Bay, California, United States - M1 500m 34915 | ecosystem: Environmental > Aquatic > Marine > Intertidal zone | place: USA... | reverse complement strand
TCTCCAGCCCATACATAAAAAACCGACAGCTGAAGTGATCCAGCTATCGGCTTTTGTGAAATAATTGTGGATCGAAATTAATCGCGACTACGGCGACGTCCACCACGACGGTTATCACCGCCGTCGTCTCGATCTCCACGGCGATCATCGCGATCTCCACGGCGTTCATCGCGATCTCCACTGCGTTCATCGCGATCTCCACGGCGATCATCGCGATCTCCATTGCGTTCATCGCGATCACCACTGCGATCATCGCGATCTCCACTGCGACCATCTCGATCACCACTGCGACCATCTCGATCACCACTGCGACCATCTCGATCACCACTGCGACCATCTCGATCACCACTGCGACCATCTCGATCACCACTGCGACCATCTCGATCACCACTGCGATCATCGCGTCGACCACGTTCTCTACCACCGCTGCGTCGGTCACCACCACGGTCACCACCACGGTCACGTCCACCACCACGGCGATCACCGCCACGGTCTCGTCCACCACCACGTCGATCACCACCTCGGTCACGGTCGCGTCCACCGCTGCGTCGGTCACCATCTGAATTATTACTATCAGCCGAAGATTCTTGGCCGCCCCAGGCATCTTCTTCGCCCAGTTCTTCTAGAGCCGCGCGACGGCTTAACTTAACGCGGTCATGGTCATCGACGCCAATACATTTAACTTTCATCGTGTCGCCTTCGCTGACGAGCTTCGATACATCAGAAATGAATTCTGTTGAAAGTTCACTGACATGGCAGAGACCATCGCGTCCGGGCAAGATTTCGACGAATACGCCGAAATCTTTGATACTCGAAACTGTACCATCATAAATTTTTCCGACCTGAACAGTGGCAGTATAACTTTCAACCAATCGCATGGCTTCATCAGCCCATTCTGCGTTGGTCGAAGCAACTGTTACATTACCTTCATCGTCAACTTCGATAACTGTCCCAGTGGATTCCTGAATATGACGGATATTTTTACCGCCGGGTCCAATCAGAGCACCAATTTTGTCTGGGTTGATCTTGGTACGCATTAGACGCGGAGCGTACTCTGACGTTTCCGCACGTGGGCTATCAATAGCTTGAATCATGTTTTTCATGATTTCAATTCGAGCAACACGTGCTTGAGCCAAAGCATCACGAATAATCTGTTCGCTGATACCGTCGATTTTCAGATCAAGCTGAATACCGGTAATACCATTTTGCGTACCAGCCACTTTAAAGTCCATGTCGCCATAATGATCTTCATCACCTTGGATATCGGTTAACAGAATATTCTGATCACCTTCTTGAACCAAACCGATGGAAATACCAGCAACAGGATTTGAAATAGGTACACCCGCTGCCATCAAACCCAAGGTGGTGCCACAAATCGTTGCTTGGCTTGAAGAACCATTGGATTCCGTGATATCAGAGATCACACGAATCGTGTACGGGAAGTTATCCGGATCCGGTAGTACAGGTTTGATACTTCGTTCAGCCAACATTCCGTGGCCAATATCTCGACGACTTGGACCTCGGTTGGGCTTAGCTTCGCCGACGCTATATCCCGGGAAGTTGTAATCGAGCATGAATTTTTTCGAGTAGTTCTCGGTCAATCCATCAACTCGTTGTTCATCTTTGCCTGTTCCTAAGACAACAGTAATCAAAGCTTGCGTTTCACCGCGTTGGAATACAGCAGAACCGTGAACGCGTGGCATTACATCAACATAAGATTCAATGTTACGTAATTCATCGTGTTTTCGTCCGTCTGGGCGAGTACCACCGATGATCAACTCACGCACAACTGCTGATTTCAGTTGCCCCAGAGCTTCTTGTAAATCAGATGCACAAATCGCATCCTCTGCTTCTGCATCTGGAATCATTTCTTCAACAATGCGAGCTTTCAATGCCGACACAGCTTCTTTGCTAGCAAGCTTACCAGGAGTTAGCTGTGCTGCTTTGAAATCTTCGAAATACTTCTCTTTAACTTTATCAAACAACCCATCATCTTCTTTGACGACAAATTCTTGTTTTTCGACTGTGCACTGTGCAACAAATTCGTCTTGTAGTTCACAGATTTCCTTGATGCTTTTGTGAGCAAAAAGAATTGCATCAACCATTTCTTCTTCTGGCATTTCCCGAGCGAAACCTTCAATCATCAAGATTTCTTCGGCACTTCCAGAAACGATCATATCGAGATCGCTCTCTTCAAGCTGCTCAATGTTTGGGAAAGTGATTAATTCACCGTCAATACGACCAACACGTACTGAAGCGATCTGACCTTGGAACGGCAATGGGGAAATTAACAACCCAGTGGCAATTCCGTTCATGGCCAACACATCAGCATCATTCAAGGCATCGCTTGCAACAACTGTGGATTGACACATTACTTCTCTGTCGTATCCCTTAGGGAACAACGGACGAATGGGACGGTCTGTTAAACGTGAAGTCAACGTTTCTTTGGTAGAAGGTCGTCCTTCGCGTTTAATAAAGCCACCAGGGAATTTCCCAGCGGCTGCTGTTCGTTCACGATAATCACACATCAACTGAAAGAAATCTAAGCCGGGCCGTCCCGCGCCTGATGAAATTGCACTTAGTACAACTGTTTCTCCGTATTGTGCGATAATACAGGCATCTGCCTGCTTGGCGATAAATCCGGTTTCAAACGAGAGAATCTCGTTTCCAATTTTTCGTTCTACTTTTACCTTACTCATTCCTAATTCTTCTTTCTTCTGCCTACACAAAAATATAGTTTTCTATCTGTCTGTCTTTCCTACATCTCAACAAGTCATCGTTCGCTTGCACAAAGAATGCACAACTGCCGGAACAAACATGACGTTTTATTACAAAAAAGCTGAACTTCAACACTGAAAAATGAACTGCTCTGGCGATAGGTGGATTCTGCAAAGAACCCAGTGGCCAAGCGAGCAACGAATTTATTTTCGAATGCCAAGTTTACCAATAATATCAAGATATCGTTGTGGATCTAACCGTCTGAGGAAGTCCAACAAGCGTCGGCGATTACTAACCATTGCTAATAAACCGCGGCGGCAAGCATGATCCTTCTTGTGACCTCGCATGTGCTCAGTCAAATTATTGATGCGTGTGGTGAGAATTGCAATTTGTACTTCCGGTGACCCCGTGTCATCCGAAGACTTTTGAAACTCACTAATTAATTCCTGCTTGCGCTCTTTTGTAATTGTCATCTAAGTTTTTCCTTGCTATCACTCTACAAAAATCGTTAAGTGAGCATAGCGTGCAATGCTTCGCACCAGTTTTACCCGAGAATCTGTAACGCCAACCATTAGCACCCCTTTAGGCTGCCAACTCATGCGTGTCAGATTGCTTTCGAAATAATCCAGTACGAAAAGACTTGATACTTGTCTATCAGACCCAATACTATTAAGGATCTGTAATCCGTTGAGTTTAGCAGTAGCTTCGGGATTTGCAAGTGCTGAAAGATACCGCAAATGCTGATTATTTCCGCGTTTATTCGGTGCCATATATTAGTAAAAACTACGTCAACGGTATTTCGCAACTTAGCAAGATACTCTTTTGCACATCGAGGTCGTGTTGATAGGAAAAGGGAAATTCCCACCGGTCTTGTAAAACAGCAGCCATTTCCATGAAATCGCCGTCATAACGCCCTGTTGAGATTGGTAAATCAACGAACTGCGACCCTTTTCCAAATCCACCCCGTGCCTTTTCAAGTGTTAATTCCAGCTTCGGCACCTCCAATGGTCGTAAAATAATCGTCCCTTCGCTGCCGACCACTACAAATTGTCGCCTCCGAAAGCCGTCGACTTCCAGCACAGCCGACCGAATGGTTGCGGTGATCTGCGGATAATCAAACACAGCCAACATATTATCCACCAATTTGTCTTTACTACTGTAAGTCTTCCGTACAAACGGAGTCACTCGATCCGGAGTACCAAACGCAACATGTAGTTCATCAATCAGATGACAACCAAGTTCAAACATCGTACCTCCGGCATACCGCGCCAGTTGCTGACGTGTGGCGTCATTCACCTTTTTGCTCATCACTCCATCGACTTCAAAAATGTCACCCAACAACCCTTCCTTAACCGCCTTGAAAATAAACTTGAAGCCAGGATTATATCGATACATATATCCCATTTGCACCAAGCATTTATTCTGTTTTGCGGTAGCTATCAGCTTTTGGAACCGTGGGTAACTTGACCCAGCCGGCTTGTCCAAGTGAATATGCTTGTTTGCATCGACACAAGCCTGTCCAGCAGCGAGCAAATCTTTGACTTCTGTTTCAACGCATACCAATTCTAAACCCGAAACATTTAACAGCTCTTCTTGCGTCATCCGCGGTACGTTTTTGTAGACCGGCGTATCTTTAACTTGGTTCCACCGTTCGTTATCCGGCTCGACAACTCCGACAACATCATACAACTTGGGGTATTTGCGAAGCGTGCCAATCTTGCCGCTCGCGTGCGCATGCTTTGTCCCAATTTGCCCGACTCGCAGCAGAGGTCCGTCTTCTAAGGATTGCGCCACCCCACACATTCCCAGACCACCTAATGCCGCAATCGCATTTAAAAACTCACGACGATTGTTCATCATTATTTTCCTCATGCCAATTCGGCATTCCTGAAAGCCCCATATACCTTCGCTCCGTCACGATCAGCGGAAAGGTACTAACGAGCGATTCAATATCCAACGGCAATCCCATCTTTGCGTGGTTCCGTAGCCCCACGCAAGACGCCATTTTCATGATCAATTAATATCCCTTGGTATCCACCAAACCCTCCGACGCTGCGACGGACAACATGCCCACGTTCCTCCAATTCTTTGATAACTGGGTCGCCGATCCCCGTTTCAACTTCCATCACCCCGACACCCTTCGCCGCTTCTCCTCGAGGTGTTGCGCTCCCCACATGGCGAACACGAGCCAAATCACCAGCTTGTTGCACATTCATTTTAAAATCGAGCATATTTACCAAAATTTGCACGTGTCCCTGCGGCTGCATGTCACCGCCCATCACGCCGTAACAAAACATCGGTTTTCCTTTATGCGTCACCATCGCGGGGATAATTGTATGGAACGGACGTTTGTGAGGATCTAATCGATTGGCATGTTCTTTATCCAATGAGAACAACGCCCCCCGATTTTGTATTGCAAAACCTAGTTTTGGTGGAGTCAGTTTCGAACCAAACCCATAGTAATTACTCTGTATAAGTGAACAACAATTTCGGTCTTTATCGACGACTGTGATATAGACTGTGTCACCATGCTGTAATTTAGGCTCACCGGCCGGGACACAGGGGTTTGCTTGCTGCATGTCAATAAGCACCCCGCGCTGCTGGGCATACTTCTTGGATATCATTTCCTCGACCGGCACAGGTACTACATTCAAATCGGCATAGAATTTCGCTCGGTCCGCAAACGCTAGTTTCTTGGCTTCTGTGAACAAATGCAGCCAATCGGCACTACCCGCTCCCATCGCTGACACATCATAAGGCTCGATCAGGTTAAGCATTTGCAGGGCAGCAATCCCCTGACCGTTAGGTGGTAATTCCCAAACATCATAGCCCCGATAGTTTGTAGAAACGGGATCAATCCAATCCGCCCGATGGTCATTGAAATCTCGTAGTGTAAACAGCCCACCAACCTCATCGCTAAACCGCACTAATTCTTGAGCAATCGTCCCGCGATAAAACACGTCTGCACCTTGATCGGCAATCAGTTGATAGGAGTCCGCTAAGGCTGGCAATCGAAACACTTCAGCAAACTTGGGTGCCCGCTTTCGATCAACGAGATACGTTGTTGCAGAACCTGGGTCTTTTCGCAGATCTCCTTCCGCACTTTTCCAATAATGACTGATGACTTGAGTCACAGGAAAACCTTCCCGAGCGGTAGCAATTGCTGGCAACAGTAGCTGCTTTAATGTACGACTACCAAATCGCTGCTGCAATGCCTGCCAGCCACTAACACAACCAGGCACCGACCATGTGAGAGGACCTTTGATTGGAATTTCTTTTAATGCACGTTCCGCATACAATGATCGTGTCGCCTGATAAGGACTGCGACCGCTGGCGTTAAGTCCATACAATTTTTGTGTCGCGTTATCCCAATAGATACAAAATAAATCACCACCAATACCATTGCTCATCGGTTCCACCACACCCAACATCGCGTTTACTGCGATCGCCGCATCTGCCGCATTTCCGCCAGATTTCAAGACATCTAAGCCAGTTTGAGCAGCCAGCGGGTGGCTTGTTGCCACCATGCCGTGCAGCGCCACCGCGACGCTATGACTTTGGTTACTAGGTCGCACCGGCCGGTCATAGCCAGCTTGCTGTGTTTCATCAGCAGCTTGTAATTCCAGCGTAGGCTCAGTCATAACGAGTACGGCAAATAATGCGAAAAATAATTTGAGAATTCTCATTCAAGATATAATTATCCATCGAGTTTTTCAAAAGCAGGTAAACACTTAGCTTACCAAAAAACGCGGTTGCGTAGGGGGGCCGCTACCATTTGTATTTTACATGATTTAGACTATTGAATTTGACAATCCACCCCCTCGTAACGAACAATAGATATAGTAAAACAGGACCTTCTGATTGCTTTGCTTCCTAACCTTCCATTCCCCGTTTGCTGCCAAGACTCCACAACGTGAATTCGGACTCTCAACTCGTTCTATCCGCTCAACAAGGTGACCCTACCGCCTTTGGTGACCTAGTTCGGCGCTACCAGCAACCACTGCTGCGGGCAATGCTGCCTGTCACCGAGAATCACGAAGAAGCGCAAGACATCGTCCAAGAAGCGTTCATCCAAGCTTATCGAAACTTGGGCTCTTTCCGGGGTGACTCGGCGTTCTTCACTTGGATCTATCGTATCGCATTCAATCTGGCCAAAGCCCGCCAGCGAAAAAAACGGCCACTGAGCATCGACACAACTTCCTTGTCGCTGCCCAGCGAAGAACCGTCTGCGGAGAACATTTTTGAGAGTTCCGAATTTCGCCTCATCTTGCGAGCGGCCATTGCTGAACTTTCGACCGACCACCAACACGTGATTATTTTGCGCGAACTTGAAGAACTCGATTACGATGAGATCGCTCAGCGACTCGATTTGTCCGTCGGTACGGTTCGCAGCCGACTGCATCGCGCACGCGCACAACTCAGGGAACTGCTGCAACAATGGTTGTAAATCCATCCAAATCGATTTTGAAGCTCACCATTCCTTGTTGACTTGTGACATAAACAGTGCCACCGCGACGAGCAACCGCCGCATCATAAATTTTACGTACTTGACGCGGCAAATTGCGGTGCCCCGTGCTAGCCACCACCACCTGCGGGTTTGACCAATTTGCCATTTGCAACGGCAAACTATGCTGGCTCCCATGATGCGGTAACATCACAATCTCAAACCCACCTTGCTCTCTCGCGACTAAACGCTGCACCCCCTGCTCTTCAATGTCTCCTGGCAACAACACCCGCTGGTTACCCAACTGAAGTTGCAATACTAAACTCGCTTCATTATCACTTTTGTGGCGTTCGCCCCGCTGCGGTGACAGCACAGAAATATCACCCGCCAAACCAATCGACCATTTATCACCAACGGTGACCGCCTGTACATCTACCTGGTGCCGATCAAGTTCCGCCCATAATACTCCCACAGCCATCGTGTTAGCTGCTTGTCTGAGTTGCCGGTGCATTCGCGGAGTCGTCCGCACAATCGAAATGCGAAACCGCTCGGCAAGATATTTCACAGCGTTAAAATGATCCAAATCAGCGTGGGATACATAAATACCGCTGAGCCGGCTATGCCCTCGTTGCCACAACACATCAGCAATCAAGCGACCTGCATAGTTAGACCTCGTTAAACTTCCAGCGTCGTACAGCCACACTTCTCCATTGGGATACTCAAGCAAAACCGAAGTACCATGCCCCACGGCAATAAAGTGCAATCCCAAATGTTCTTGTTCAATCCCCTGAGAGGTGAACCCAACTCGTTGTGGGCACCAACCAATGCTCAGCACCACAAATAGTGCGACTAATGCATACCCGATCTTCTGCAACCGAGGCTTCCGCGACCATAACGCTACGCCGCCCAGCATCAAATAAAAACTAACTACCCACCAGCGGGTCGGCCCGGCCGCCCACCAATACCCTATCTCGGCCTGAGCAGTCGAGGTTACGATCCAATCCAATAAACTAATGGACCCTTGGCACAACCACCCCAGTGCTGTTCCAACGAGTGGCACAGGGGCTAGGAATGCGAGCAATAATGTCAACACAAACGAAGTGATGATTGGTACCGCTAAAATGACATTGAGAGCAATCCCGACGACACTGATGATATGGAACCCATGCGCAACTAATGCAATGCACACCATCCACATCGCAATCGTATAAGCAAACGATACCGTGACTGCCTCAGCAAACCAAAAAACGCAGCGCACCGGCCACGGCTGCAACCGCAATATAAAGCGTAACAGTGAATGGTCGTCTGTGGCATGCCGCGTATTGATCTGTCGCAGCAACGAACGACAACCGAACAATGCCGCTGTCGCTAAAAATGACAGTTGAGTTCCAATTTGAAACAACGACGAGGGATTGTGGGCGAGGATGATGATGCCAGCAAGCGCTAAAGTATTCGCGGGAATAACCACACGATACGATAAACTACAAATGCAAAATGTAGAAACCAAGATCGATGCACGCACCACTGGCGGTCTTGCACCCGTTAAAACGGCATACACCCAGATGGCCAATACCGTTGTTATCAAAACCGTGCCTCGCCACCGCGGAAAAAACCGCAGCGGAAAGGTTAGTACCAATGCCAGCATGCCAACATGTAACCCTGAAATGGCAAATAAATGAATCGTGCCCGTGCACATAAACATCTGCATTCGCTGAGCGCTTATTTGATGTCGCTCACCCAATAATATTGCGGCGGCGACTGCACGACTATCTGCGTCCAAACGGCGTTCTAGGTTGCCTAACATCCATTGCCGAGTAGAGTCGAACACACCCAGAATTGAAAATGCTGTATTCGCATGTTGTCGTTCAATCGCGCTGGGGGCCTCGCAATGTGCCTGAAAACAACGGCGAGTATCCCAATAGAATTCAGCAGCATCCCACCCTCCCGGATTGATCCCGTTTTGGTAACGATGAAAGCGACCAAACATAGTCACTAAGGCTCCACGTTGAAAATCCTTGCGAAATCGAACAGCATCCTCAGCGCATGAAATCCTGCAATAGACCATCCCGCGACCACTTGTCCTGACCCAGACGAATTGGCCATTCACCAACTGGCGGACTCGATTAATGCAGAACCAAAATTGCATCCTCGGTTTGGAGATGCCCGCTGAAAGCACATCCGCCTCAGTCGCCGGCACATACACCGCAGCACTCATCAACGATCCCTCTACCGCTAATGCCACACCATTGTGCGGCAACTGACGTGAAAACTCGTCGGGAGGCACAATCCACCAGTCGAAATGATGTAACAACGCAAAGACAACGCAAATAAAAGTTGTCGCGCACACTTTCCGTAACCACGGTGAAAATCCAATAATTGTTGCAATACTACAAACAACAACCACGACCCAATAAGTCGCAGCGGACTGTGGAACGTAGCGATCCATCACGATACCGAGAATTGCAGACGCTAAGACACCAATTAACGGACAAACTTCGCGTTTCAAACATTTCCAAGAGCTCATCAAATCACCTCGTGAATCAAATAGCTTTTACGCCATTACAACCTCACCCCTGACAAACGCCTGACACACCCGTCGATGACAGCCCTGATAATTACAACACCACACAACTTTCACATGCGTGGTACCCGTCCCACAAACGACAGACGGTTCGCTTTGATTCGCAAACACGCTATATTAAAGCAGTAATTCAACACCTCCATTAACAACCGAGAATTCAGTCGATGACATTGAAATCCGCTACTCTAAGCCTGATTTGTTTAGTGACACTAGTCACCAGCACGGCGCTTGCCCACAAGCCAACAGATACTGCTGCATCCAAGATCAAACGCATCACTAATCACTTAAAAAGGAAAGCTTCCTTGCCAACTCCTCAATACCCAACTGCCAATCGTGATACAACAACTGATGATTATCACGGCACAACCGTAGCAGATCCTTATCGTTGGCTTGAAGATACGGAGGCAGAAAATACGAAACAGTGGGTCACCGCCGAAAACAAAGTTACCTTTGATTACCTTGAACAAATACCAACTCGACAACCACTTGTCGAACGACTCACAAAACTCTGGAATTATGAACGCTTTGGAAGGCCCGTGCACCGTGGAGATAACTATTTCTTTTCTCACAACAACGGCCTGCAAAACCAAAGCGTTCTCTATGTCACTAGTTCATTAGAGGCAGAACCCCAAGTCCTGATCGATCCAAATCAATGGTCCGCTGAAGGGACCGAGGCTTTGGCTTCGTGGGTCCCCAGTCCCAATGGAAAACAGCTTGCATACGCCGTCGCTAGTGCAGGATCGGACTGGCGGGAGTGGTTTGTGCTCGACGTCGCAACCGGCCAGAAACATTCCGACCATATCCAGTGGTCGAAGTTCTCCGGCGTGTCGTGGGCCAAGGACAATTCCGGTTTCTACTACTCTGCCTATGACAAACCCGCAGAAGGCGCGGAATTCACAGGAACCAATTATTACCAAAAGCTGTTTTTTCATAAACTCGGGGAATCGCAGAATCAAGATAAACTGATCTATCAACGCAGTGACGAAAAGGAATGGGGGTTCGGTGGTTACGTTACCGAAGATGGAAATTACTTGATCATCTCCGTTTGGAAAGGCACACTACGCAAAAACCAAGTTTTCTATCTTGATTTAAACAACGGCAATAATAACATCGTGGAATTGATCAGCGGATTTGACGCGGATTATAGCTTTGTGGGTAACGCTGGGTCGACATTTTGGTTCATTACCGATCTCGATGCCCCACGTAAACGTCTCATTAAGATTGACGTTACAAGTCCTGACCGACAACATTGGTCCAATGTCATCAATCAGACGAAGCATACCTTAGAATCCGTGTCGAATGTCGGGCAGCGATTTATCGTTCAGTATCTCGAACATGCCCAGAATCGCGTTTATGTATACAGCGAAACTGGCGAAAAGCAGCGTGAGATCGAATTGCCCGACGTCGGTTCAACCGGTGGCTTTGGCGGTCAACGGGCAGATGCAGATACTTTCTATACGTTCACTAACTTCGTGACGCCTTCAACCATCTACCACTATGACATCGCTGCGGGCAAATCGTCAGTTTATCGTCAACCTAAAGTTGATTTCAATCCTAGCGATTACGAAACGACGCAACATTTCGTTACAAGCAATGATGGAACCCAAGTGCCCGTTTTCGTAACCTCGAAACGCAACCTGCAGCATGACGGGGCGCACCCAACAATTCTCTATGGTTACGGGGGCTTTGATATTTCACTAACACCAGGCTTCAGTGTATCGAACCTCGTTTGGATGGAGATGGGCGGAGTTTATGTGGTTGCGAATTTACGCGGTGGTGGCGAATATGGTAGCGATTGGCACGAAGCCGGAATGCTCGACAATAAACAAAACGTATTCGACGATTTTATTTCATGCTCCCAGTGGCTGATCGACCAAAAGATCACCAGCACATCCAACTTGGCAATTCGAGGTGGCAGCAATGGCGGCTTACTAGTAGGCGCTTGCATGACACAAAGGCCTGAACTTTTCGGTGCAGCGTTGCCAGCGGTCGGAGTGATGGATATGCTGCGATATCACAAATTTACTATCGGTTGGGCCTGGGTCAGCGAATATGGAAGTTCCGCTGACAAGGAGCAATTTCAAAACCTCCTCAAATACTCGCCCCTGCACAACCTCACGGAAAAAACTCACTATCCAGCAACCATGGTAACAACCGCCGACCACGACGATCGAGTCGTCCCTGGACACAGCTTTAAATTTGCGGCTCAATTACAGCACGCTCATCGCGGCCAAGAACCCGTGCTGATTCGTATCGAATCAAGTGCGGGTCACGGTGCCGGCACACCGACGACCAAACGAATTCAAGCGGCCGCCGACATGTGGGCGTTTCTGACCCAAGTTCTCAAACACAGAAATTGGAAACTGGAATCTTCAAAATGATGAATCTCGGTCTTATCAACTCCGCTTGGGTACAAGCCGACAAAGACGTCGCTTATGGCCTGCAACAAACAAAAGACATCGGCTTTGATTGCGTTGACATTTTCATTGACCCACTCGATGCCAGCGCCGAAGAACGCCGTTTCATAAAAGATGAATGCGATCGGCTCGAATTACCGATCCCATCAATTTGCTGCGTCGCTGTCGGGCTGATTGACTTCAACCCCAGCGTCCAGCGATTTCATGTGGATCGCGTGAAACAATACTTGGATCTCGTCTACGAATACGAAGCCAATAATCTACTACTTGTGCTTGGTGAATATATCTGGCAACAAGAAGTCATCCCCCCCGCAGAACAATGGACGTTGGCCGTACAACATTGTCGATCGCTGGGCGATTATGCCCAAAACCTCGGAATCCAAATCGCCCTGGAACTCGAACCTTTCAAACTTTCATTGCTCAACAACGTCGACAACATGGTACGTTTCATCGACGACTGTGACCATGAATGCGTCAAGGCAAACATCGATATCTCACATCTTGTGCTAGCAGGTGATTCTGCCCAAGAGATGCTGCGATTGAAAGACAAAGCGATCCATGTGCATATCTCCGATTGCGATGGCATAGTTCATGGCGATCTTCCTCCGGGTCGTGGTGTCGTGGATTTTCCGCCGTATCTGGCAGCATTGCGGGAACTTGATATTCCAGGAACTGTCTCTATTGAACTGGAATACTCTCCGGAACCTGATCAAATCGTGCAATGGGTGACCGAGGCCTATCAGGCGACGGCTCAACTGATGGCGGATGCAGGCCTGCGAGCACCACACGCCTAAAGGACAAGTCCAACATGAACCAATCTGCTGTACAAACCGCTCATTTACCTCAATTACCTCAAGACTTGTCACGGCCAATTGGCTGCATCGGTTCGGGGTTTATCATGGCCGATTGCCATCTGCCGGCCTATCGCCAAGCGGGGTTCAATCCAGTCGCCATTGCCTCACGCACTCCAGCGAATGCAGCGGCCGTGGCCGACCGCCATAACCTCACGGCCTATGACTCATATCTGTCAATGCTCAGTGATGCAGATATCCAAGTCGTCGATGTTGCCGTGCCTCCAGACATGCAACTGACAGTCATCCGTGACATCGTAAAACATAGTCATAAGATCAAAGGGATCTTAGCGCAAAAACCGCTAGGCGTGGATTACCAGCAAGCTCACCAAATCGTTGACCTCTGTGCTCAAGCCAACATCGTTTTAAGTGTTAATCAAAACATGCGGTATGACCAAAGTGTACGAACATGCAAACACCTACTCAACGAGGGACTACTCGGCGAACCAGTGTTTGCCAGCATCGATATGCGAGCGATTCCTCACTGGATGCCGTGGCAAGAACCATTGGGGTGGGTAACTCTTCGCATCATGTCGATTCACCACTTGGATACCATGCGCTATTGGCTCGGTGACCCGCAGCGAGTTTACTGTAGTGTCCGGCCCGACCCACGGACAACGTTTGCACACAATGACGGTATCTGTTTGTATATTCTAGAATACGAATCCGGAGCTCGAGCTAGTTGTTGGGATGACGTCTGGACGGGACCGGCGCGTGAAGGTGCAGCTGCTGACATCGGCATAAACTGGCGACTCGAAGGTACCCAAGGCACTGCCAAAGGAACGATTGGTTGGCCCGAGTATCCCACACCAACACCCAGCACACTTGATTACACCACCATCACAACCGGTGACCAATGGATACAGCCACGCTGGGAAAAAGTCTGGTTTCCCGATGCGTTTGTGGGCACGATGGCACAACTACTTGTTGCCATAGAAACCAATACGGAACCCGCAATCAGTGCCCAGGACAATCTAAAAACCATGGCCTTAGTCGAAGCTTGCTATCTCTCTGCTGCCGAACATCGCGCCGTAGAAATCAGCGAGATCCATTCGTGTTAGTTCGTAGCCGCGTCTTCAATTTGATGTACGAACAACTCGTCGTGACCCAGCGGGCCATATGTGCTACTAGTAACAAACACGATATAATCGTCCGTTTCCAATAATTCGTTCGCGCGACCCCACTTTTCAATCGCCGTTCTCAGCGCCTCGCCACCATCTAAGGGCATGCCAATCACGGGGATAATGCCCCAGAACAAACACAACTGTCGTAACGTTTGAGCGTCTCCGCTAACGCCCACGGTAGGTATGAAATCACGTTGTTTGGCTTTGATTCGTGCCGTGTTCCCGGTCCGAGTGGCTACGACTACTAGCTTCGCATCCAGCCGATCCGCAATTCGAGCGGCACCGAAAACAACCGCCGACGTCACCCGTTGAACGCCTTCGGCCATCCTAGGTGCCCCACTCCCGACGCTTTGCTCCAACGTCGATTCGGTATTAACCATAATACGATTCATCATCTTTACGGACTCAACAGGAAAGCTGCCAATCGCCGTTTCACCTGACAGCATACAAGCGTCCGCTCCATCCAAAATCGCATTAGCCACGTCCGAAGCTTCTGCTCGAGTGGGTCGTGATGAATTCTGCATGCTGTCTAACATCTGAGTCGC
>Ga0315334_10001430_pt1 | contig 14696 bp, 12 predicted proteins | sample M150034915metaG_FD_205555 | JGI IMG/M metagenome (GOLD analysis project Ga0315334, IMG submission 205555) | Ammonia-oxidizing marine archaeal communities from Monterey Bay, California, United States - M1 500m 34915 | ecosystem: Environmental > Aquatic > Marine > Intertidal zone | place: USA... | reverse complement strand
CCACCAGATGCTTCGATGCCATGCAACCAGCCACGACTTATCGGCAGCGGCCAGTTCAAAACCGACGGCAATTACTGAGCCGACGGGAGAGAAACTATACCACTGGCTGCCCAGCAGGGAAATACGTGCGCCTTCAAGCAGGAACCCGGTGGTGCCAATCAGTGCCAGTAGTGTCAGTGCGGGACCATAGCCGGTTACTTGATCAGGCATATTGCGATTATTAAATCGACGGCGTGCCGCAACGCCTATACCCACAAGCATCAGCACTCCGAAAATATCAAGGGTCAGTGAGAACAGCAGATAAAAGATCCCATGCAGAAATGAAAGCGGCGTGGAGTGTTCGAGAAAAACGAGATTGGTGCCGACAAACAGAACGAAAAACCCCCAGAAAATGGCGACATGGGCAAGCCCGGTGGTCGAGGTATGAAGACGCGGTTGAATAAATGTGTGAAGAACGAACCCTCGTAGATGATCAATGAGGGCGCCGGCAGGAAATTTCCACATAGGGAGAAAAGGGCTGCAGCGACCCAAAAACCAAAGGCGCGCCCGAATCAGGATGCCAGCAGCAAAAACCGCCAGTGACAGCCAGGCTATGGTGTAAAACACCGCCTGGTGGATTGCGGGGATGTTTCCTAGTATTTCGCGACCGGCGTTCTCTATAGCATTTTCCATAACTGCGTACGAAGTTTCTTAATCCTTGTCTGGCATGCATCCGTTGCAAAATATATCGGCCGCTTGTTCACAACGACTGGCGATAGAAGCCTTGTGACCGCTGCGGATAGCACCGAGAATTGTGTAGAAGTAAATGCCGGTGAGCATTTCTGCTAGTTGCCAGGTATCCAGAACCGCTTTGATTTCGCCACGTTGCTGCTCGGCCGCAAGGTGTTCTGCAAGCGCAGATATGAGCGCGTCAGCAGGCACTGATGTACCCGGTAGCGCTGCTGTCTGAGAGCGCATTACATCAAGCACCACGCTACGATGATGACGTGGGTTTTGATCAAAAATACGCCCGAATTCATGCAGAGATCGTTTTATCTTTTCCCGAGCATTGCGGTCAGTCACTGAAAACTCGCGATCAAATATACCGCGAGCGTAGTTGACGGTATACGCAGCGATCTCATGCAGAACATCTTCCTTAACCGGATAGTGGTTAAAAAAGGTTGCGCGGCCGATGTCCGCCACCTCTGCGATCTCGTCAACAGTTGTATTCTCGTACCCATTCTTCATAAACAGATCAAGAGCACAGTTGTATATGTGTTGTTTCAGAGCCTTTTTCTTGCGTTCACGACGATCTAGCTCCGGGGGATTGGCCGCCTCGAGTTTTCCTGATACATCGGCTTTCTGATTCAACGTTATTCTTTCCCTGTTATAGATGAATTCATGTTGTTAGTGCGATTTTGTTATACTTGTATGCCTGGCTTCAACGGCAATTTTCACAAAACTATGCTTCACCAGCGCGAATATTTGAGCATTATTTCGCGATCGACACACAATGTACTGAGCTCCTGCGGGTTCAAGGCTGCTAGGTGACATATTTTCTAAAATCCGGTGCCCTTTTCTCGTTGAATGCGTTCACGCCCTCTTTCGATTCTTCTGTCTCATAGTAGATTTTCAACGCGTGCATGCCAAGCCCGCCAATGCCTTTAATGTTGTCACTGTCGGCATTGAAGGATCGCTTGGCAATGCCAATAGCTGTCGGACTGCGTTGCACAAGTTCCGCGCACCATGCGTCGATTTCCTCATCGAGGTCTTCATCTGCTACAACCTTGTTCACCAATCCCATCTTTTCTGCCTCGAGGGCAGAGTACTGTCTACACATATACCAGATTTCCCTGGCTTTTTTCTCTCCAACTACACGGGTCAGATAAGCTGTACCGTATCCGGGGTCCACCGAGCCCATCTTGGGACCTACCTGCCCGAAGATGGCGCTTTCACCTGCAAGTGTCAGGTCGCATACGGTAGCCAGCACGTTGCCACCTCCAATGGCATAACCCCGGACTTTTGCTATTACCGGCTTTGGTACGTCACGGATCATGTTCTGCAGTTCTTCGACGGGCATACCGCCGGTGCCACGAACATTTCCATCACCATAACCTCCGTCGTGGATTGATTGATCACCACCGGTGCAGAAAGCTTTGTTGCCCATCCCAGTCAGAACAATCACGCCAATCTCATTGTCCCAACCAACACTCCCGAAAGCATCAATAAGTTCCACCACGGTTCGAGGCCGGAAGGCATTGTAAACCTTCGGGCGATTTATGGTGATAGTGGCAACATGGTTCTGCTTATCAAGAATAATGTCTTCATAACTCATTGTAGATGCTTCCTTACTCTTTGTTTTCTAGGGGAGAAGGTATCTTCATGATTTTTTGATTGACCCTAGTCTAAAAGTATACGATAGTATTATTATAAATATAAGTATAGGTTTTGATGTAAGCGCAGGCAACCGTCATGGGGGAACCTGAGGTGAACGGTACTGAAGACTGGTATGAATCAAGCAACAGGTCCTGGGGGCAGGTGCTTGCTGAGAGCGTAGCTCGCCACCCCGAGCAGGAAATTATTGTTTGTGGTGAAGTAAGACTGACTTACGAAAAGTTCTATGAACGGGTTCAGAGTTTTGCCAGCGGGTTACTGGACATAGGTGTGGTAAGGCCTCAGCATACAGCTATCTGGATGACCAACTGCCCTGAGTGGATGGTCGCTCAGTTTTCTGCTTATGAAATTGGTTCACCGCTGGTGCCGATCAATACGCGAATGGCGATTGATGAGGTGTCTTATTCTCTCAAGAAATCTGATACAAGGACCCTTATCGTCGGATCCCGATTCATTGGCCCGCCCGAGAGTGGTCTGGAAAGGCTGAAAGTCTTGATCCCTGAGGTTTTTGAACAGGACAGAGAGCAACTGAGCATCGATAAGCTCCCGGACCTTGAGCGCGTTATCTATTTTGGAGAAATGACTGATACCCCAAGCGGTGCCTATAACTTTGCTGAACTCGAGGAGACCGCCTTCGGGTCTAGGGTACCACAGCATGTTCGCAACGCCGTAGATCCGTCAGACGTCTGTAACCTGATTTTTACGTCAGGTACAACTGGATTCCCCAAAGCGGGAATGTCAATGCACCGAAACAACCTTGCGGCAATGATCGAGTGGGTTCGCAGAAGCGATCTACGCCAGGGAGACAGGGTCTATCTTGGCGTACCATTTGCAACCAACTTCGGCTGTGCTTATGTATCCCAGGTCAGTGTGCTTGCAGGCAGCACGGTTATTGCTCATGAGGTTTTTGAGCCTGCCAAAGCGCTCGAGGCCATCCAGGATGAAAAAGTCAGCTGGTTCCCTGGTGCGCCGACAATGTACATCATGATGCTAGATGACCCGGCGCTCGAAAGAGTCGATATTGGTTCTCTCCGAGCTGCCATCGTTGGCGGTGCTCCTTGCCCGCCGGAGACTATTCGCGCTATGAAAGAAAGCATGGGTTTCGATTTCGTTGTTCATTGCTACGGACTCAGCGAGTGCGGCGGGCTTTCCACATCAACATTGATAGACGACAACATTGAAAAAATCGCTAACACGGTCGGCAAGAAATTCGACACGGTTGAACTTCAGATCACGGACCCCCTCGATGGTCAGGCCATGTCTGCAGGAACCCAGGGAGAAATATGGCTGAGAGATGTCAGACCGGGATCATGCGTAGGCAAGGGTTATTACAATATGCCTGAAGCAACGAGCAAAGCGATTACTGAGGATGGCTGGTTCCGCACTGGAGACCTTGGTGTCATGGGTCCCGGTGGCTATGTCAGCATTACCGGACGTGCAGGAGATATGTTTCTTGTGGGCGGGTACAACGTTTATCCTGCTGAGATAGAAGGAGTACTGCACACACACTCTTCGGTCAAGATGGCTCAGGTTTTTGGTGTGCCTGACCAGGAAAAGCGTCTCGGCGAAGTGGGTTGCGCCTGCATTGAGCTCAAGGAGGGCAGCGAGGTAGACGAAGGCGAAATCATTAGCTTCTGCAGGGAAAAGCTCGCCAACTACAAGGCGCCGCGGCACGTTGTTTTTGTCGCGGCGGAAGAATTCCCACTGACCGCGTCTGGCAAGGTGCGCAAATTCTTACTCAGGGTACAGATCATAGACAGGCTGCGGCTTAAGGAATAACGCCATGGATTTTTCCATACCAGACGATCTGATGGACCTTCGCAATGCGGTGCGCGAATTTGTTGACCATGAAATTATCCCGAATGAGTCCCGCATCGAGGAAGAGAATAGCGTACCGGTTGAACTTCTTCAGAAGATTAAGAACATGGGGCTGTTCGGCCTGACGATCCCACAGGAGTACGGTGGACTCGGGATCGGGCCGATGAGTTATACACTGATCACCGAGGAATTTGGTAGGGCTCACAGCGCGATCCGTGCGTTGATTGGAATCAATAACGGTATTGGGTCTAAGGCACTTGTACTCTCAGGCACAGATGCGCAGCGTCAGGAATACCTGCCGAAAATGGCTTCGGGTGAATTGATTGCCGCTTTCGCTGTTAGTGAACCGGGTGCTGGTTCGGACGTTAGTAGTATCCGGACAAATGCCCGGGTAGATGGAAAAGGATACGTTATCAACGGTTCTAAGCACTACATCACCAATGCCCCTATCGCAGACATCTTCACCGTGCTGGCTGTGACTGACAAAACGCTGGGGAGCCGGGGAGGCATGAGCACTTTCTTGGTAGAGAAGGGCACCCCCGGTTTCTCGGTGGGCAGGGTACAAGACACCATGGGCAGCAACGGCTGCCAGCGAAGTGAACTGTTTTTTGAAGATTGCACGGTTCCCTCGCAGAACAGGATTGGCGAAGAAGGTAAAGGGTTTGGCACCATCATGGCCTGCCTCGCGGAAGGTAGAATTACCTATGCAGCTTTTTGTGTGGGTACTGCACAGCGCTTGCTGGACATGTCCGTCGTCTATGCCAAGGAGAGGGAACAGTTCGGACAACCTATCGCTGAGTTTCAGGCGATTCAACATATGCTCGCAGAGATGGCGACTGCGATCCATACAGCGCGCACCGCGACCTGGTTTGCAGCCTGGAAGTGTGAGCAGGGTGAAAACTGTGTTCAAGAAGCATCCATGGCCAAACTCCATGCTTCTGAAGCAGCGGGTAAAGTGGCAGACAGTGCTGTGCAGATCCATGGGGCCATGGGTTATTCGTGCGACCTGGCGGTAGAGAGACTGTATCGGGATGCCAGACTTTATCGGATTGCCGAAGGGACTTCGGAAATTCAGAAAAATCTGATTGCCCGGAACCTGCTGGCATGAACTCGTATGAAAATCTGTATTGAGGAGACCTAACTGATGAGGTGTAGAATATGAAATTCTGGCTAGGGCTTTATGGTATGCAGAGCCCACGAACTTATCCCCGCTCGTTGGCGTGGAGTTACGCCGAAGTGGTGCGTCACGCTATCGAAGCTGAGAGGCTTGGCTTTGAGGGGATCGGTATCACAGAGCATCATTTCTGGTACGACGGCTATTGCCCGTCTGTTTTTCCGGTGCTTGCTGCAATAGCTAGAAGAACCAACAGGATAGAGTTGGTTACTGGTGCTTTACTGCCATTGCTCCGTGATCCTTTGCAGATTGCGCACGAAGTTGCCGTCATTGATCAATTGAGCCGGGGTCGCATGACTGTTGGCATGGGTTATGGCTATCGGCCTGAAGAGTTTGAAGGTTTCGAGATTGAGATGAAATCAAGAGGGCCTCGTTTTTCAGAGGCGGTACAGGTCATGCGTTTGGCACTGTCGGGGTCTCCCTTCACATTTGAAGGCAAGCATTTTCAATATAACAATGCCTGTTTACCGCTTACTGCCTATAAAGGTCGATGCCCCGATATATGGCTGGCTGGTGGTAGTTTTACGGCTACGGCGAAAAGGGCTGGCAGGCTGGGTGTGTCCTACTGGGTGCCTGGAACAGGCACTCCCCTGGAACTGGTCGAAGAATTGATCAATGCCTACCGCGAGGCCTGGAACGAAGCCGGGCATCCACCCGGGGACATGCGTTTTGGCTTGGCAACGGATGTTGCTATTGCGCCATCCCAAGAAGAGGCTGAGGAAATTATCAATCAAGATGTATTGCCGGTTGTCGCCGAACAGCTGGCAGGTTTCGGTTTTATCAAAGATGAAAACGGGGTTCCCGTGCGCGAAATCCCTGATGGGCACCCGATATTCGACATGCTGCGGAGTACTTTCTGTACCGGGACACCTGCGCAGGTAAATGAAGCTGTTGAGAAATATCATGCGCTCGGCTGCAACATGTTCATGGCTCGTATTGTTGAAGCAAATTTCCGCCGAGATCGGATATTGTCGGAAATGAAACTGTTCGCCGATACTGTGATGCCTCATTTCTCTGAGAGGGCTGGAACATGAAGCTCGGCGTAATGATAAAACCCAACAACAAAGGCTTGGTGGCAGATAACTATGATGGGATGCTGGACCTGATCACCAAAGTTGAAGATATAGGTTTTGCAACGGTATGGATTGCTGGACACGAGATTTCGCTGGCTGCGGCAGTAGCTGAAGTCACCGAAAGCATTGGTGTCGGTATCATGACGAAACCGTTCTTGGTACATCCCATGAAAACAGCAGAAGATGCTGCTGTGCTCGATCTGATGAGTAACGGACGGTTGCTGCTAGGTGCAGATACTGTTGCCACCTCAGAGGAGCTGGCTGCGAGCGTTGTCAAGCAGGAAGAGGCCTGGCCGAGGTTCGGTGAAGCTTTGGATATTATCACGAAGTCCTGGAGCCACGATGGCTTCGCTTATTTGGGTGATCACTACCATGTTCCTTTGCGGACTACTGTCAGCTCAGATGATGGTCAGCCCTTTGTAAGAGAACCGTCCGAACCATCTTTTATCCAGCCGTGGCAGAGAGCGGGCATGCCGTTTGAGTATGTGTCACTTCAACCCAAGCCACTTCAGATCCCTCATCCGCCGGTGTTTGTGTCAGCGCATAGTGAGAAAGTTGCGCGATGGGCAGCGAGCAGGGGGCATTCACTGATCCTTGAATCGGACGATGCCGCTTCGCTTTCTTCAGCATACTGGGAGGAACTGGAGAAGACCGGTAGGCGTAGGGAGGAAGTCACCCTCGCGGTTGCCGCGGATATTCATGTTACTGAAGATGAATCAACAGACTTAACATATTTGTCAGGTTCTCCGGACAAAGTGGTGGGTGATATAAGGAAACTGGTGCAGGATACAGGTGTGTTTCACCTTCTGTGCCGACTCTCTGGCGATATGCCGACACAGGAGGCTAGCTTGCGAAGCCTTTACTTGCTGGCATCTGAGGTCAGACCTAATCTGGAAATGTAGTGGAGGCTTGTTATGGCAGATAATTTTCCGATGATTTTTTCGGAGTTTGAACTGGGCCCGGTAACGCTCGCCAATCGGGTTTATCACTCACCGGTGACACTGAACTATCTTGATTGGAACACCGGTTTCCCGAAGGAGGAACTGGCCTACTACTATGCCGAACGGGCTCGAGGTGGTGTTGGCCTGATCATTCAGGGCGCAGTAGATGTGCACCCGGCATCTCAGTACTGGCCGGTCCCCCACTCACGATTGTACGACGAAGCGTCCATCCCCTCGTTCAGGCGTATCGTGGACATGGTTCATGACGCTGGCGCCAAAATTTTTATTGAATTGTTTCACGTTGGTCAGGCGAGTAATACCAGAACCTATGGTGCTGCATCGGTAGGGCCATCCAGTATCCCGTCCATGGTTGCCGGGACAACGCCTAAGTCAATGGAGCTTGATGATATTGAGGAGGCGATTGCGGCTTTTGAAACGACGACCAAGAATGCCGTTGAGGCAGGCTATGATGGCATTGAACTGCATGCCAGTCACGGCTATCTGCTGGAACAGTTTCTCTCGCCGTACTACAACAGACGTAATGATGAGTATGGTGGTTCGCTCGAAAACCGAATGCGAATGCTCCTGGAGACGTTGGAGCGGTGCCGAAACATTGCCGGTAAAGATATCGCAATGGGTGTTCGTCTGGTGGCTGATGAATTGCTACCAGGCGGGCTGACACTGGATGACACCCTAGAAATCGCAGAACGTCTTGCCGATACTGACATGATTGATTTTCTGGATATTGATGTCGGGTCTCACCAGAACTATCACGTCACCATGAGCCCCATGTACGGGAGTCCTGGCTATAATTTGCCCTACAGCGCTGCGATTCGCGAGGCAGTCGACCCCTTACCAGTGCTGTGTGCACCAGGCCGGTTGGTTGATCCCGCTGAAGCCGAGAAAGCACTTACTGAGGGTCAGGCCGATATGATTGGGCTGGGGCGTGCATTGATTGCGGATCCGGACTGGGTTCAGAAGACCCTGGATGGCCGCGAGAGCTCGATTCGTCACTGTGTCTTCTGTAATCAGTACACGATGGGCAATCTTTACAAGGGCTTGCCTGTTGGCTGCATCCAGAATCCGGTAACCGGCCGAGAAGCAACGCGCGGTTCGGGGACCTTGGTCAGCGTCGTACAGAAAAAGAAAGTGGTTGTTATAGGCGCAGGTCCGGCGGGAATGGAGGTGGCACGACTCGCTAGTCAGAGAGGCCATGATGTCAGCCTCTATGAAAAAGAGCAAGAACCTGGAGGGCAGATCCTGTTGGCAGCGAAACTGCCGGGACGTGATGCCATCGGTGGTGTTGTTCGATGGCAGCAGCAGCAACTGGAAAAAGCGGGCGTAAAAATCATCACAGGTTGTGAGGTATCAGCAGACCAGGTAGGCGACATGGATACCGATGCAGTCATTGTTGCTACAGGAGCGTCTTATCTGTCCACGGGTATGTCCGCAATGATTCCCATGCCCCTGCCAGGGTCAGATGTTCCCGGCAGGGTGGTTACACCCGAGATTGTTCTTAGAGGGGAATGCGAACCAGGTCCGGTTGTTGTTGTTCTGGATTCAGACGGGCATGTAACTCCTCCCGGTATTGCTGAACTGCTGGCATCAAGAGGCCATCAGGTCTCTATTATTTCAGCAGCACCGGTTATTGGAAACAAACTTGTTGAAGAAATGAATATGCCCTATGTTTATGCCAGACTGGAGGAGCACAACGTCGAGCTGCTGAGCAGTACTTGGGTTACTGAAATTCGAGATGGTGAGATGGATATTTTTAATGTATTTGCTCCGACGAAGCAGAGAACCATTAAGGCAGATACCGTGGTGATGGCTGCGGGCAGGGAAACTCACGATCAACTCTATCACCAGCTCAAACCATTTATCGATGAGGTGCATCGAATCGGGGACTGTATCTCCCCAGGTGACATTGGGACGGCCATGCTGAGTGCTGATACTTTGGGCAGATCACTATGAGCATGCGTAGTAACGGAGCAACTAACAGGCGGCTACTCGAAGATGTCGTCATTGTAGGAGGAACTCGGCTCCCCATCGGTAGGTTTGGCGGCAGCCTCAGGGATCTTCCCGTCTATGATCTGGGAGCTATGGCTATCGCCGAGGCTGTCAGGCGTTCGGGGTTGGGGGCTGAAGCCATTGACGAAGTTTTCATTGCCCACAATCGACAGTCCGGCAATGGTCCTAATCCAGGGCGAACAGCTGCTGTCAAGGGCGGTATCCCTACCTCGGTCCCGGCGCATACCATTAATATGGCATGCCCTGCGGGTCTGCGCGCTGCCATAGAAGCAGCCCAGGCGATCATGCTCGGCGAATGTGAATCTGCAGTTGTCTGTGGCATGGAGAGCATGAGTACGATCCCACATATTCTTACTGGCGCAAGGTGGAAGTCTGCAAGGACCGGGAACTTGGTCATACAAGATGAATTTTTTGGTATGGCCGAGCCATTATCGGGTATGAATACCATCGAGCTTGCAGAGCATACCGCCAGGAAATTTGGTATCTCCAGGGTACAGCAGGAACGGTTCGCACTGGAGAGCCACCACAAGGCGGCACACGCATGGGACAATGGCTGGTTCGACGAAGAAGTGACCTCTGTGGATATTGAAAATGCTCATGGCGAACCGGTGACTTTTTCTAGGGATGAGTGCTTTCGTGGCGATACCACGCTTGAGCAGATGGCCAAACTTAAACCTGCTCAGGAGGGCGGTAGTGTTACTGCAGCCATGGCTTCCGGTGTAACAGATGGTGCTGGTGCTCTAGTGCTCACTTCTCGAGATAAGGCCGCTGCTGCCGGGCTCTCTCCTATGGCCTCTATTGTGGCGTATGCACAGATCGGCCTCGATCCGGCAGACATGCTGGAGGGTCCGGCTCTGGCTGTTCCAATGGTGCTCAAGAAAGCAGGTTTGGCATTGGATGATATGGACCTTATCGAAGTTAACGAGGCATTTGCTTCCCAAATCTTGGCGAACGAAATTGCACTCGGATGGGATCGGGCCAAGCTGAATGTCCACGGGGGTGCAATTGCACTGGGGCATCCAACAGGGTTCACTGGCGTCAGACTAATGGTTTCGCTCTCCCATGCTCTACGCACTCATGGAGGCACTTACGGGCTGATGGCAATCTGCGGGGGTGGGGGACTTGGCGTTGCCATGGTTATTCGCAACGAGTCATGACAATCAAACAATCGGGCAGGTGTTAAATAAGAAGTGGAGAAATTCTCGAATGAGTCACAAAGAAATATTGCTAGAAAAAGATGGGCCTGTTGCCACGATTACACTCAATCGACCAGAGGCTCTAAATGCAGTTACCTGGTGTCTGCTTGAGGAAGTGGAACTTGCTCTCAAGGATATTGCAAAAGACGATGATATTATCGTGGTCGTTATCACTGGTGCCGGCAAAGCTTTTTGTGCCGGTATTGATATTGATGAGGTCAAAGATGATGACATGTTAGCCTCTCGTGCGATCGCTAGACGCATTCACGAGACTGATCGTGCTGTACGAATGCTGACAAAGCCTGTGATCGCGAAGGTCAGGGGTCCCTGCCTGGGGGCAGGTCTGGAGCTTGCGGTTTCGTGCGACATGATCGTTTCGACAGAAAATGCCCGATACGGCTTACCGCATATGAACATTGGCATTCCTTCAATCGTTGAGGCGGCGATACTGCCCCAGGCGATCGGCATTCAACGTACCAGAGAAATGTGTTTTACCGCGGAATTCTGGGATGGTGTGAAAGCAGAACGGCTCGGACTCGTCAATCGTGTCGTTGCGGAAGAAGAACTGGACGCAGAAGTAGAAAAGCTCACTAGCAGACTGTCCGGATGGAGCCCTGTTGCGATGTCCGTACAGAAAGAGATTATTAACAAGTGGATGGATACCGATCTGCAGTCAGCCATCGACTTTTCTATCAACTCAGTTGCTATCAATTTCGGGTCAGAAGATCAGAAAGAGGGCATGTCGGCTTTTCTGGAAAAAAGGAAGCCAGTGTTTAAGGGCCGCTAAGCGGAAAAGATAGGAGAAAAAGAATAATGGGGGATTTTGAAGGCAAGGTTGTCGTCGTTACCGGAGCAGGCAATGGCCTGGGAAGGTCTCATGCGCTTGAGTTTGGCAAGCACGGAGCCATGGTCATCGTGAATGACTTGGGGGGAAGCACATCCGGCACAGGAGAGAGCGACATTGCTGATCTGGTAGCTGAGGAAATCAGAGCAGGCGGTGGTCAGGCCATTGCTAACAAAGCTTCTGTTGCGGACAAGGCGGGCGCGAAAAGTATTATTGCCGATGCTGTCGCCAACTTCGGTACAGTTGACATACTTGTCAACAACGCAGGAATCATCAGAGACAAATCGTTCAAGGGGATGACGCTCGATGATTGGGACATCGTAATGAATGTTCATATGAACGGAACCGCCTATGTCACTCACGCGGCCTGGCCGATCATGTACGAAAAGAACTATGGTCGCATCGTCTGCACCTCGTCCGGGTCCGGTATCTGGGGTAACTTTGGTCAGGCGAACTATGGAGCTGCAAAAATGGCAATGCTGGGTTTTATGAATGTTCTAGCGCTGGAAGGTGCCTCGCACAATATTAGGATCAATTGTCTTGCCCCTGTGGCTGCGACGAGAATGACTGCGGCATTGCTGGGTGGACCTTCGATGGACGTTGACAATCCCCCACCTGAACTCGCACCATCTCTTGTGACCCCAGCTGTGCTTTATATGTGCTCTGAGAATTCGCCTACCGGGAAAATCTTCCAAGCGGCTTCCGGTCGATTTTCAATGGCGGCTATGTATACCAACGAAGGTGTTGATTTGGGGACAGATGCCAGCCTTGAATCATTTCTTAATAATGTCGATGGGATATCTGATATGTCAGAAATCGAAGATGGAGTTTCGAGGCGATCGAGACTGCGTGGTTAGAGTTGCTTGATCAACAGAGCCTTTACTTTGTTGGAGACATAACAGGACATACTTTTGAGATATATAGAAAAAAGCTAAATAACATGCACTTATAACGAAAATTTAATTCCTTCCCCTCCGCCACTTTGATGCCCAGAAGTCTTTACTAACGGTTAGCGCGGAGGAATTGACAGATGATAGATGTAGCCCAGGACGTCCAAACAGCCATTGCCTGATGCCTGATGTTGAAACCTGTCAAAGTAATCTAGCAAAGGCATTTATGAGAAGAGACAATCGGCCACTTTGGTGGTTCCAGTTACACCAATGGTTAGTCAAGCTGCGAGTGACACATTTTATCCGGCCACAACTCGATGGCTGTGGTAAAGACCTGCAGGTTATGTATCCAAGCTTCCTGCAACTGTCAGGACCCGCTATCGCCTTCGGCAATCATGTTCATATCATGGCACTGCCTGATTCGCCGGTGCGCCTGTCGGTGTTTGAACGGCTGGGAAGCATTACAGTAGGTGACTACTGCATTATCAACCCAGGTGTGCGCATAACCTCAGCTTCCCAGATCATCATGGGTCACAGCTGCCTGCTGGCCATGAACTGCTATATCACCGATGCCGACTGGCACGATGTCCAGCACCGGATTTACGCCCCCGGTGAAACGCGTCCGGTAAGGCTGGGTGATAACGTCTGGATCGGTGACAGCGCTATTGTCACCAAAGGTGTCACTATTGGCAGTAACAGTATTATCGGTGCCGGCTCGGTAGTCACCAGGGACATCCCCAAGAATGTTATTGCTGCGGGTAATCCCGCGCGGGTCATTCGAGAGCTCGATAGCGATGATCTGACTGACCGGGCGGCTCTGTTCAACATGGCTGAGCCGTATAGCCAGTTCGAAGCGCGCCACTACCAGCAGTTACTTACCGGGAACACCCTGTCAGGATGGCTCAAGAGCCTGCTGTTTCCCAGCAGACAGGACTAGTTACTGGTTATCGCCATAGTTCACCCTAGTTCACCATAGTGCGCCCGACGTTTCTGCAGCAGGCGCTCGCGGTTGATGACATAACGCTGCGGATCGGGTGAAAGCAGGTTTTCCGCTGCCATCAGACAGCCCAGCTCAGCACTGTTCCTGAAGGACATCGATTCTGCCATGCCACAGACGAAGCCTGCTCGGAAAGCATCACCACAGCCGGTTGGGTCGATAATCTCATCGATGCTGACGGCGGGCACCTGTTCATGGTTTGCCTTCTGGTATAAATCCACAGGGGATTCGCCCCGGGTAACGATAACCAGGTCCATCATGGCAACGATTTCCTCGTGAGTAAGCTGGGCATTGGTCAATAGAATGTCGTACTCGTGGCTATTCACCATGACCAGCTGGGAAAGGGTCAACAGTTCGACAATAGCCTCCCTGCTGAACTCGGCAATACCCTGGCCCGGATCAAAGATGATAGGAATAGCCAGTTTGTTCAGATCTCTTGCCTGGCGCAGCATGATATCGGCATCTTCCGGGGCCAGCAGCGCCAGGGTAATGGCGTCTATCTCTGCTATCTCGCTGGGTAGTAATCTCGCCGGTGAAGTAGCAGCGCCGGAGTAAAAGCCAGTAATCTGGTTACCACGGGGATCACTGATCAAGGTGCAGTGGGCGCTATGCTCAAAAGCCGGGTCCACGGCAATGTACTGACAATCAATACCCAGCTTCTCCAGATGCTGCCGATAGCCGCTTTCAAAGTCTAATCCAGCCGCCGACAGGGGCAGGCAATCGATCCCCAGCAGGGCTAGACCGTAGGTGATATTCATGCCGCAACCACCAAAACAGGTATGATAATCAGTAAGTTGCAGCGAGATGTTAAGCGACTGAACCTGGTATTTTTTCTGGTAGTCGGCAAACGAGCCCTTGTAGCCCAGTATGTGATCAATGGCCAGGCTACCGCAGACTAGTACTTTGGAGACTGAACGACTATCCATGATCCACTGCAAACTGCTGGCAGAGGCTAATCAGCCTTTCAATATCGCTATCATTGATATCCTTGTGAATCACCCATCGCTGGCGCGTCACCAAGACATCATTGGCTTGAAGATAATCGCTTAACTGTTTGAAATAGCTTGGCTCCAGGTCTAGGAACAGCATATTGGTGTCTGGCTTGGCTTCCAGTTTAAACCCGGCAATCGAGCTCAATGCCATACCGAGTTCCTGAGTTCTGGCATGATCTTCACCGAGCCTTTTTACATTATGCTCCAGGGCGTACTGGCCGGCGGCAGCCAGGAAACCGGTCTGGCGCATGCCGCCGCCCAGCATTTTCCGCCAACGCCGGGCCCGATCGATGAGGTCCTTGCTGCCTACCAGCACAGAACCTGCCGGCGCCCCCAGCCCCTTGGACAGGCACAACGATACCGAGTCAAA
>Ga0315334_10001429_pt1 | contig 14698 bp, 18 predicted proteins | sample M150034915metaG_FD_205555 | JGI IMG/M metagenome (GOLD analysis project Ga0315334, IMG submission 205555) | Ammonia-oxidizing marine archaeal communities from Monterey Bay, California, United States - M1 500m 34915 | ecosystem: Environmental > Aquatic > Marine > Intertidal zone | place: USA... | reverse complement strand
TATATTACCATGTTCATCTTCATTAAGAAAGTCGTCACAAATTTCATCCAACGCATCAGCAACTTCAGCAAATTGACTCATAACACGATAGTCACGAAGCCGTCTGTATTTGTCTACGTCAAGCGTAGCATACATTAACTCGTTATACATCTTATCAGCTAAGAACGAGCCTATAGGATGATCACCTCCCGGCGTCTTAGGCGCAAGAATGGAATGCTGCGCTAATAATTCTTTGCGTAATGATCCTGCTTTATAGAAATCTTTGAACTTAGGATTCTCCTCAGTTACATCATCTATAATTGCTGCAGGAGATCTATAGGGTAAATTGTTTTGAATAAACTTCTGTAACCCTCTTCCAAATGTACCTTTTTTTCCGTCGTCCATTATAATATTATTTATGCATAACTGTTAAGTGTCAAACACTCTCGTAGGAGGTGAATTTGTAGAACCAGCTTGCCAGTACATTTTACCACCTATCATTGCTGTTACTGCAGTTTGACGAGACTCTACAACTTGTATGTCAACATTCTTATATCCTATATCTAAATCTTCACCTCTATATGCGGATAAATTAAACATAGATGCTACATTATCTATTCTATTACACATTATATATTGCTTGTGATCATTAGCGCCAAATAAAAGCCCAATAACCTTCCATGCGGATAATGAAGGTACACCTTCATTAAATAAAGCATATACGAGAGTACCAGAATCACCACCAGAGCCCGCGTCCACTTGACCTCCACTTACATATATTACTTCAGCCAAATCAAGATAGCCTTGGTTCCAAGAATAATTAACCCAAGCAGTACCCATAACGTCAACAGCATGTAACTGTTCCTCACCGCCACTGAGCGAAGTTCCAGGCCAGCCTACCGGGCCATCTGTTCTTCCTGATCTAAAGACAGGAGCTCCTTCATTTGGTTCGCCTGCGGCTAAACTATCTATTTCGTCTGTAGTTGCCCAACCCATTGCGGAAATTCCTTGATAAGTACCGGCCATGTCTTCATCTTGTCTTTCAAGTCCGTACTGCTTCCAACTTTCAGTTTTACTAAATAGATTTGATACTGTAGGATCTAATGCAAAAATCGCTACATCTATTTTATTAAGACCCTGCCCCTGATTAATAAGAGGATAAGCTCTTTTTACTGTACCTACCTTTACGGTATCTAAGACTGCTTTCGAAGTGCTCCATATACATGCGGCCCCGCTTTGATAAACTGGGTACCTTGTTTCTCCTCCGGGTGGGATCGCTGAACTAGCTTGTGCCGACGTCAAAAACGACTCGTTAGCTGAAAGTATTGACCAATAAGATACTCCATATTGATTAGTATATGCAGACACTGCGTCATATTCTATTGTCTCGTCATCCCAAAAGAATTGATCTCCTCGTGCTTGATGAGCTAGAACATGATTATTACTAATACCTACTACAGTATTATCGTCCAAGTCTATACACAACCCTCCGAAAGTACCAGAACCAACATTACCAAAATTATAATTGTTCCCACCGGGTTTGCCCGCGCCGGTCCATACGTTGTCATCATCAGAAGTTGATATATAACTATCATACCCACCTATAGGAAAAATGCTACATGATATACCTCCCGATAAAGGTCTCTGTGGAGATCTACTTCCACTTACTGGCATTACCCAGCTAGATGGATCGTGCCATGGATGCCACGATCCAGACACCGGATGGATGTCTCGAAGACCTTCAGTACCTATATCATGCAAATGAGGACTTGTGGATTGGTGAGAACCCTCATGCGCAACTGAAGCATCAGTATCAGCTACTTGAACATCTGTTTTTACTGGTTCACTTATACCAGGTATAGTAATACTTTCTGGAAATAAATCATTACTATCAATCTGATCTAAAGATAATTTCTCTTTTGTTAATAATGTAATAGCTACATCACCTGTTCTTTCGCCATTTTTTGTCTTATGGCGCCAGCCTAGAGCCTTCCAGGTTGAGTTAGAACTATGCAGCGTATTGATTTTCTTTTTTATAAGTTGTAATTGTTGTGGACTATACTTACTCATAACTTACATATATTTGATTTTGATGCGATGACGAGTATTGGTATCCCTCCGTCGCGTATTCGTCTCCACGACCAGACCGAGTTTTAATATTTATAGGACCGGTGTAGGCAGCGTTGAGCGCGAACCCAGCTGCATTAATTGGTATTATATCTATAATACCAGGCGCACTTATCGTCGGAAACGTAACAGACATACTATTATAGCTATTTAATGTATAAGTTGCCGCGCTTGTTCCAACAGTTAAAAAGACTCCGCTCAATGGCGGATCAATTGTCGCACCACCAGATAAATAAGAAAGAGCCGATACTCCAGTTAGAGCATAAGTACCAACTGCATTCAATCCAGCTAAATCTTCATTAGCGAATGTACTTAACAGTACTCCTTGTACTGAATCAAAATTATAACCTTCAAATATTCTAACACCAGAGAAGCCGCAAGTAACCGTTGTATATGTATTACCACCGGTAAACTCTGGTTTACCGTATAATACTGTATTATCAAATTCAGCAGTTGCAGTAACACCAGTTAACGTAGAATCATATTTTATAAATTTACTCATAATTAAATGCACTTACTGGAATAAAATTTTGATCAATAGTAAAGATGTTCTTAACATCTTCAGGACCACCTTTAAACATCCAACCCTTCATAGTAAAATTTGTGTTAGCAATAACTCTAGCTGGTTGAGATCCAGATACTTCAATAGGATAATCCAAAGATAAAGTACCGTCCCATAATATTTCAGTCCTAATCTCCAAATTGTTTGCTAAATTTTGTGACGATGGTACCTTCCAACTTATAATAATATAAGGGTTATTATAAGGAACAAAATTGCTCAAAATTTGATCCATATCAGTTTGAAACTTTGTCATTATAGACATACTAATTCCTATGTTAACAGGAATTGGTGTCTGTAACCAATCAGAATCAAATGCGCCGGCGCTAACGGAAGGAGCTTTAGTATAATAAAACCCAGGTATCTTATTAAATACTCTCTCAGGATCTCTTGCAATCGTAGTATAATGAACTGCAATCGTAGGAAGCTTTAAAGACTGAGCTTTATTAACTATATCATGTAACGCTCTCTCTTTAGGGCCATAATAAAAACCGACTTTAAGCTGATCAACAACAGTTTTATCTTTATTATATCTATTGATAATAACTTCATTAAAGGCAGTAATAAACTGCCTAATCATATCTTTCAGCTCAAAACCATAATATTGGCTTTTCATTATAAATATTTATTAAATAAACCGATCTATAAAATAGTTTGGTAATAAATTTGAATATTCTGGTAATAACTTTCTCATGCTTCCTGCATCAATAATATATGTAGTACTATAATCATTTTCGTCTCTAGTACACCTTCCACACTGTTGAATAAATGTAGTAAACATTTTATTTGTATACCATTTATAATCGTTTTTTGACATCTCCTTTACTCTTACATCTCCTAAATCAGGCCACGGACATTTAATAATTATACAAAAACGAGCAGCATCTCCTTTTAAATCAACTCCAAAATTTAACGACGGGCTCGCTAAAACAGTAGGTTTAGAGCTATTGGAGTGCTCAGTTAATATGTCTGTATTATCTTTGGCGCCTTTTATACGATATAATACTCTATCATCTTTTAATTGATCTTTTAACTTCAATGTTAAAACATTTGATTGAGTATGAATTAATCCTTTTACATCATTATGTTCTTCTAAAATTTCCTCTACACACTTAACCACCTTAGGAAAATATCTATCGATATTCTTTTTTGAAAGTTGAAAGGTACCAAATATGATCGGAGAAAGAGATGGATCAAACGCCGAGGGTAGATCTATATATTTAAAATCTTGTTCTGCTACTCCAAGATTTCTCATGACACGTCTATAATCAACAAGCGTCGCAGACATGAGAAGAACTTTATCGGCATATTTAAATAAATGCTGTGCTAGTACATCAATCTTTTTAGGTATTAATTGTATATATTTTTTATTATGAATAAAAGTTTTATTAATAATATATTCTGATTGTTGCCAAGTATCAACAACAAGAGATAAATCTCTTTTTAAATCAGCAATAAATTTAAATTCTTTCTTTACTGCATCACTTATTGTATCAGAATGTTTTTCAAGTATTCGAAGCAACTCAATATACCGATCTTCCAATTCAATCTGTAATTGAATTAAATTATTATGAAACCGTTTCTTATTAGATGAATATAATAAACTAAGACCAAACCTATTTAACTTACCTAATTCAATACTACAACTAAACCGATTAACGATTATATTTTCTAATTCAGAAGCTTCATCACATACGATAAGCTGTCTATATTTTAAATGATCTGGCTTGTGAAAAAAGCTAGAATAATTTTCTACGCTTATCTTTGCAGTAATAGATTTATTTTTAGTTTCGTAGTAATCACATCTATTACAATCCCAACATTCTCTTTTTAATTTAGAACTAAAAATACACGGAGCTGCATCAGCAAAACTTCGCTCATCGAAATTACAAATATATGAACCCTTACCTTTAAGCGGAGTTATATCTTCAAAATCTCTAGTATACTGATCCTGTAATGCTTTTGTTGTTGTTAATATAGATGTACCATATTTTTTATTCTCAAAATCATCTGCATATTCATAAACTAATTTACCATTTTCCCAAGAAGTTTGAAATGCTCTATAATCTGAAACTAGGTTTGATAATCTAGATGGAAGTTTTTTTAAGCCATTAGCAATTGTTTTCGCAATAAAGCTCTTTCCACAGCCTGTTGGTCCTTGCATGACAACAAACTTACATGAGTTAAACCCTTCAATAATATTAGGTATAGCATATTGCTGACTTGAAGATGGTATATATCCTTTCGGGAAATCCTTAATGCCCATTTGTAAATTATAATATCTCTATAGAGAGAAGCAAGTCATAATACCTATTGCGTTTATTTTTAATAAGCCGATTCAGCCGCGCTTTCCATATAATATCATCTCGATGAATATGTTGTAAAGTGTAATCAAAATAAACCATTTTTTTATCAGTAATAATATTAAAAGGATATAATAACTCTATCTTTTTATTATTACTGAATAATAATTTAATATTAAAATCTTTTATATCGTACAGCATAATCTGTCCAATACCGAGAGTTCGTTTTTTAGACATAATCTTTACGTTAGTAAGTAACATCCTTTTTAATATATTGTCAACGGTTTCGTATGTCATGTATTCATAAAGGCTATTTTATCGCCCGGAGTCATTGGAGCAATTTTTTCATTTAAGTATGTCCAGAACGTTTCATCTGCTTCTAAAGTACTAATTAAATCTACTGTGTCGCAATTTATAGTCCTATAATCTTGCATTAAAATATCCCAAACTACAATTAAATTTTCTTGATTAGGATTATAACTTGGAGCTTGTCGCGGTGGATCATAATTCAAAACAGTTCGCCCTTCAACCGAATTTAAAAGCTGTACATTATTAGTACATAACATTCTTCTAGAAGCTGGTCGACCAGGTTTAAGGTTTCGTCTAACGAACTTAACCTCACATACCTTATCTAATAATATAGCTTTAAGATTTGCTAGGCTGGTTATCATCGTCATCTAAGTCTTGACAAACACCAAAAAACCGTTGTTCACTTAAAAAGAGACAATCTCTAAGAGCCTTTTCATACCCAACTACTCGAAGATTATCAACCTTAATGCCTTTATCGTCCGGGAAACAAACAACATCACCTGGTGAAGTATATTTACATAATGGGCCGACAAGAACGACTCTTGCTAATCTCCAAGTACGTTGAACTTGTGATAAGGGAATATGTATACCGTTTCGTATTACAGATCGACCATCGTCTGATAAATCAACATATTGAGCTAAAACAATATCATCCATAACTTTACTCAACTTGTAGCCTTGAAGACTAAACGTATCAGTATCTTGATATGTATCTAAATCAATTAAGCTACGTTTCGCGTCATGATCAAAGGCGTCACGTTGACTGTCAGTTAGATCTAACTTATCTAATTGCGACTCATACGCTTGTTTCATTTTCTTTTCAGCCGATGGAGCAGTTTTCCTTTTTATCTTACTCATACTTTTTTATATTTATCTTAAATGTTTCTGAATACAAATTTACCTCTCGCTGTGATAGCTCGTATCGCCTGCAAACCGTTTCATATGCTTTTTTATCCTTTTTTATTTTCTTTGTATAATTAATATATTTTCTCTTTGTCTTTGGAATTAATGCATGTAAAAAAGTATAATGATCAATATTAATACTAAATATTGATCCATATAAATTAACACTATTATTGATTAAAGGAACAAACCGAGCGTCAGCAAATGTCACATACCTATTCACTATATACGGAGAATAAATCTGCGTAGATGTAATATCTATATCAATTTTACTCTTTTCAAATAAAATATTAGTTACAAAATCAAAAAAGTTATTTGCTTGCTTCATATTATAAACAGTCTAGGTTCTTAATAGTACTTTCGTCAATTTTTTGCAAAAAAATTTTAGATTACGGAACTGAACTAAAAAAAAAGAATTGAAATTGCCAAACCAAGGAAAGTCCCCAGTTTTGCGAAAAAAATTTAGACATAGAACTGAAACTCATATAGTTAATTTTGTTGTCGCAATAAACGCGTCATCCGTCATGGAATAGTACAAATCTACCACAATTTTCATGAATTCCTCCACTTGATCATCGGTTAAATTGGTGGAAAACGCAAAAGACGGTGCCTTTTGCCCTGCTGTTACGTTAATTGCAGTGTGACCAATAGCAACATTGTCTTTTGAATAGGTTATACTCACACTACACTTGCCTTTTGGCTGAATAATGCCGTGTTGCTCGAATTCTTTGTGTACAATCAGATCATCTCCGTCAACTTCGATCGGAGCTTTGAGATACCTCGTTGATAACAAGTTCGCAATTTGTGTATTGAATAATCTTTGAAAGAAAACAGCACCGAGAGGGCATAAATTAGGATGCTCCCAACAAAAATTAACAGCGTCGTCAGAGTAAATGAAATCATTGTTAAGAAGGTCTTCATTGTCAATCATCCCCTCAGTTTCTACCTTCATTGGCGCCCGAAACGCGACAATATTCCCGATCGGGAGAGTTTTCTTTCGAAAATATTTATAAGCAAACCGTTTGTGGATCAAATTTCCATCATACAGATCGATATCTTTTAAAATCATATTATTATGATAATATATCTTATAAAAAAATCAACGTCTTACTGTAAATATCTATATGGCTATTCTTTACGAAGCTACAGATTGGCATGAAGGAGATTTTGATCCTGCGAATGTTACATTTGCAGAATGGGAATTTATATATGAACACGGTGGGTGGTATAAGCAAGGATCTGGTCCCGGGAGCCTTTTAGAAAACAACACTGAACTAGTAGAATGGTTAAAGAATTTTATTACTGCAAATAATGCATCAAGTATAATTGATATGGGATGTGGTGACCTTCAATGGATTATTGAAGTGTTAGATAATATATCATACACAGGAATTGACTGGGTCGCGGATGTTATAAATACAAACAAACAAAATCATCCAACACTTACTTTGTCAACTGAAAATATTATGAGCGATACTTTTGAAGCTCCGGATGCAGATATTTTAATATGTAAAGATGTATTACAACACATGCGGTTGACAAGTAATACTTTAATTAATAAAATAGAACAAATAAATTGCCAACATAAAATTTTTATCCTCCCGGACTGGGATTCATTAACACAACATCTAACAGGAGCTGGATATACTTTTTCTCAAACATATTCAGCTGATGAAGAGAAATCTATATACTTAAAGTCTATTTAATATTGTGTAGGGTCAAATGAAGCTCTCTTATATCTTTGCTGACGAGTAGTGAACCGTTTACTAATTTGTTTTTCATTATCTATTTGACTTTCAAATATAGTATTTATACATAAAAATGGATGAAAGACATAAGCATTATAAAATTTTCGAGCCCAAATTGATGCAGAGAGTGTCGCAATAATTCCATCAGATGGAAGTACGATAGGGTAATTAGTAGCTAATAAATGTTTTGCAATACTAGTAGTTAGAGAATAACAAACTGTTCCTCCGTGCTCCCTATAGCCATTATAAAAATAATCATTAACTTGGTTTCTTTTTTTAGCTAATAGTGGTTCTCTTTTACCATCAAAACTACGCCAAGAATGAAAATGAATTATGTCCCAGTCTTCAGGCATATATTCTTTCCATTCTAAAGCGTTATTACATAATTCTTCATCAACAATTGCATCATCTTCTATAACAAGAAATGTATTTACATTATCATCTACAGCAGTTTTATATGCTTTAATATGACCATACGAGCAACATATTTCTGATAAAGATAATGGATGAGGAGAGCCTGATATATGCTGAGTGTTATCATATTTAGCGGCTTCTTTTTTAAATATATATTGAAATCGAAACTTCTTTCGATTGTTTTTTCCTTTAATAAAAAAATCACTTGGAATAATACTGCGAATAAATTTATAATTTTCAATATTACATTTTCGAAAATGGTCTTGTATATACTCTTTTCGAGCTGGATCGCGGCCCCAAATTACATATATTTTATCAAATAATGTATCGAGCATTACGAAAAATATTATCGTAAAAGTGTTTCTTTATATCCTAACATCTCCCATGATTTACTTTCGGGTGACCAATACACAACAATACCAATTGGAAGCTCTGCAGTATCAACAAATTCGTCGTTAACGATACCTTTTTTAATTTTCGATTTTTCTACGAGAAAAACTTTGTCTTTAAAATAAACAGACTGACACTTACGTTTATATTTCATCTCAAACGCTTCTTTATCAGGAGTTTTAGTCCAATCCCATATAAGCGGATTCCAGAAAACTGACAAATCAGATTTAATTTTTGCTTGAAGTGTTTTTGTACCTAAAAATGTAATTTCTTGTACATATCCTTTATCCGGGTTATACTCAACTCCGTTGAAATAAACAGATACATCCGCAAGATCACTCATCGGATCTTTAACTTCATCAATTTTTTCCGTTATAGCTTTCTTAGTCTTAGTCTTAGTCTTAGTCTTAGTCTTCGGCGCAGTCATAATTACTATTGAAATAAATGTTTATTATTGTAATTAATTATACATGTTAAATGATCTTGCAACTAGGTTTTGCGATCGTCCGTGGACTTTTTTAGAAATACAGGAAAAAGCTTTGTATAATTGCTGCCCACGGTGGGTTAACCTTAACAAAATAGGAGAAATTACTCCAGAGTTAGATTTTGAAAAAGAATGGAATAGTGAACGGAGTAAAGCGTTCAGACGAACTATTCTAGATGGTTCTTTTAGTATGTGTAATAGTGAGGAGTGTCCTAAAATTCAAAATAAAACTTTACCAAAACGTGCTGATATATTAAATGGAAAGCACGGTGAAAAACTAAAACAAATTGTAGAATGGGACCTCGAGGTATCTGATCTACCGGCGACTATTAATCTATGTTATGATAGGTCTTGTAATTTAGAATGTCCTAGCTGTAGAAAGAAAAAAATATTTTATAACGAAAAAACCTTTCCTCGGCAATATGAACAAGTATTAAAAATTAACGATAAACTATTACAAATGATCCATAGTAAACCTCATGATGTTCGTCTTAATATAACAGGGTCAGGTGATCCATTTGGATCGCCATCATTTTTTCAACTAATGAAAAAGATTAAACCACATCTTAATCCTAAAATTGCATTAACACTACAAACAAATGGCGTGTTATGGGACGAAAAAAGATGGTCAAAACTAAAAAATATACATACATTAAACATAAGCACTATTATTAGTTTAGATGCTGGTATAAAAGAACATTATGATAAAGTTAGAGTAGGAGGAGATTGGGACCGATTAATGAAAAATTTAACTTTTATAAAATCTCTTGATTTACCATGGGTTAGATTAGATATGTGTGTACAGAAAAACAATTATCAAAGCATACCTAAATTTATTGAAATAGCTAAACAGTATAATTTTAACTCATACACATCGAGAGTATTTAACTGGGGTACGTTTAATCAAAAAGACTTTGACGGGCATAATATATTTGACCCTAAACACCCAGAACATGAAAAACTATTAAACATAATAAATAAAGACTATCAATATGACAAACACGATTGGGGTAACCTAACAGATTTTATAACAGATTAATGACAATTGAAATAAAACGGCGTAGAGATTTACCTAAATTAATTACAACAGACGAACCAATAGGGATAGAATTAGGAGTAGCGCGCGGCAATTACTCAAAAGATATAATTAATAGGTATAATTTTAAAAAGTTTTATATGATAGATTGGTGGAAGAACTCAAACCATGTTCAAAGCTATTTAAAATTAATAGAATTTACAACAGCAATCAAAAAACAAAATGAAGGCACTCAAATTTGTGTATTACGAGGAGCTTTTAGTGAGTTTGTAAATTTTTTTGAAGATAATTATTTTGATTTTATATATGTGGACGGTATCGCTGATAATGGGCAACTGGAAGGACAGACTATAAGAGACTGGCTACCTAAAGTTAAACCTAATGGTATTATTTGTGGGCACGATTATTGTAATGATTATCCGAAAACGAAACATTATGTTAATTTAGTTGGAGAAGAGAACAACTTTAACGTTAATGTTGTTTGTTTAAATGACAACCATCCAAGTTGGTATTATACGAAAAAATGAAATTAGCAGTATTATTATATGGTCAGCCCCGGTTTTGGGACTTAAGTTATAAAAGTATCATACAAGAGACTACTTTTGATAACTGTACTACAGATTATTATTTTCATTTTTGGAATAAAATTGCATATCATAATCACGATCATGAATATGAATTAACTAATAAAGATAAAAAAAATATAATAACTGCATATAAGCCAAAAAATTATTCATTCACTGATTATACCCTATTAGAACAAACTTGTGAGGAAGTATTTGAAATTGTACAAAAAAAGAAAAAAGAATTATCAGAAGATCAAGGGCTTAGTAAAAGTATTTTTGAAACATGTAAGCCAGAACATTTGATTTATTATCTCGGTCAATTCGTATCTTTAGAACAGGGAGCAAGACTAATAGAAGAAGAATATGACTATATTTTTAGAATAAGAACTGATGTATTATTTGCTACTCCTGATTTATATGATAATGAAAATGATTATAAACAAGACAAAGAACTTTTTTATCACAGACTATACAACCGTGAGCAAGGTATCTTTTGTAAATACGGAGATCTGCAAATCTGGAAAGGTGCTCAAGATGTATCAGGAGATCATACAGATCATCAACCATTAAAACGTACTACATATGAACAATTTTCATTTTTAAATAATAAAATATATGCTAAAAAACGCGCTAGTAAATGTGATGTTTATAACTCTAAAAAACAGTATTTACACATGAAAGATTGGTACATTGTTGGTAGTGGTCTAGAGATGCTGCGAAGTATAAAACAATATATTAATACTATCATAATTATGATTGAAAAATCGAGAAAATTCCTTAAAAGAGATGGTATTGATATTAACTGGGCTGCAGGTGAACTCGTTTGTGGTGAAGTTTTAGGTTTAAACGGTATAAATGCAGGAGAACTAGGACATGACTTTTTAGATAGAATGACTATACCTAATCGAATATTAAAAATTGCTAATAAAGACACAAAGCAATGTATTTTAGACAGACCTCACGTTAGAGTCTTAGCGGATTCTGATATACCTTTAAAAGAACAATATAAAAACATCATACAATGACGCGAACTAACGAAACAGAAATACAAAAATATAAATGGTTATCTGAAAACTCTAAAAATTACGGTAAAACATGTCATGGAAACAACATTGTTCCGTTAATACGCCAACTGAAATACCGCGATTCTATATTAGATGTAGGTACCGGTAACGGACAGCAATGTTTAAATTACAAAAAAATATTTAAAAACGTATATGGAGTTGACTGGGTAAATTGGTCAACTAGCGATATTACTCCTGCTATTTTGAAAGAAAATAATATAGTCTTTTTTAATTGTCACGCAAATAATATACCATTATCAGATAAATCCGTCGAAATAGTAACGTCATTTGATTTTTTAGAACATTTAATACCAGAAGAAGTGGATAAGGTTTTAAGCGAAATGACTCGTATAGGTAAACATATAATGATTCATTCTATTAGTCACAACCCTAGTGTACATAAGCGACGATCATTACAAAATAAATTTGGAGACGGAGAATTACACGCCACGATACAAGGAACCAAGTGGTGGTTAAAAAAATTACAAAATTATAGTTCTTATGTGTATAAAACACGGTCTAAGTATCTTTGTATATTATGAAAATAGCAATATTAATGTTCGGACAGCCACGATTTTTAGATCGTACAGTAAATTTAATTAAGGAAAACTTTGATTTACCGAACCACACAGTTCATTATTTTACATATTTCTGGGACCATATGGGGTATATGCCAAAAGTCAAAGAACTTCAGTATAATAAAACACAAATATATGACTTAGTAAAGAGTATACCTGGAGCAACATTACCTACAAATCCATCTCAAAAAAATATTGTTATTACAGACTATGAAGAATTAGATTCAGTGTGCAATAATATACTTGAATTTATACGTTTACATAAAAGAAACCTACCAATCTCTAGACGATGCGAAATTGCTGATTTGAGGTATAAATTCGGACAGCATTGGAGTATGAAAAAATGTTTTGATAGGATAGTTTCCTATGAAAAAGAAAATAATTTTAAATATGATATTATTATTAAGGTGAGAACAGATATAGTATACAGTGTAAAAGAAAATTATAGGGACGAGGAGGAATATTATAAAATCAAAGACGATATGTACACTAATTTAGATTTTAATGTACCTATGGTGAAGTGCACAGCTTTGCGATACGTAGATCTTACAGAAAGGCTTAATGGTGAATCAACAGAGCATAATATACCGATGCGTGCATTTTATAATAATCATGTTTTGTTTCATAAGAATGAAGATATAAAATATGATCCATTAAATGAAGTAGGATGGACTAAGCACACAGAGAACTACAAGCAGAGACTGGCGTTTAATGATTGGACTTTAATAGCCAATAGAGAAGGAGCAGAAATAATGTTTGGTAATTGGTTTGAAAATTATTTTCTAACTCTAACGAAAGATATAAAAAATAATAATAAAAGTGATTGGTTTATATCACAGTCTGATCATTGTCTCCAAGGACAAATAGCTATAAATTATAATTTAGCCGTCCGAAAAATATCTCCAAGAAGAGATATAAGATTAATACATCCTAATATAGCAAACGTAAAAAGAAACATACAAACTCATGGTAAAGTTAAAGCACGATCAGAAGAACAAATAAGAGGAGATATTATGAGACACAAATTTAAATAACTGTGTGAATGCTCCTACTTTTAATAATAATATAGCTTTATGTTTGAGTACTGAACCTAGATTTTGGGAGGTAACTGCTGAAAATACAAAATACATAAAACACTGGGCTAAGGAAAGAGGTATAAATCTGCATGTTTTTATACACGTATGGGATGAATTATCAATAAGATATGATCAACAGGAATATAAGCAAATTTTTAAAACTAAAAAATATGAAAAAAAGGACTTTGTTTTTGATTACAATATAGAAATAAATAAACTAATTGATGAGTTTCAACCTACAGATTGTTTGGTGGAGAATAAAGACATATTAGACGAATATACAGAACAGTTTATTATACAACCTCATAAAAAATACATACAAAGTGAGGAATGGGTACAAGACGAAAAGCATTTACAATTTAGAATAAAATATACTAACGAGCCATGTATATCTCAAATATATAGTATGTTAAAAAGCTTCCAACTTGCAAGCAATTATGCAAAAACTAATAATATACAATATGATATTATTATTCGTAGTCGACTTGATCAAGCTTTATATCAAATATTAAACAACGACCCGCAATATTGTTTGGCTCGAATAAATAAACTTAAAAAAAATTCTATTAGATATAATTTATTATGTCCACGCCTATGTGTTAACCCTGGTAGAAATTTATGGATGGAATATGCTGTGTTTTTAGGTTCTTCAACGTTTATAAATACTACAGCCTTAAACAATTTTGAAGAAAAATTATATAATATTACATTACCATATATAAAAGATAAAATACATGAACGAACATCCCACTTTGTCGTCCCAGAATATATTATTCAATATATGAAACCTGGTATTAACGGAGGAAACACAAAGCCCGGTATGTGGAAATATAAATTAAATCATTTAAGTCGACAAATTTATACGTCACATGAATATAGATCTACTGCATATAAATTACATCAACTTGAAATTATGAGAACTAAGAAAATGTACGAGCATTTAAAATTTTAAATGGAAAAAATTTGTCATATAAGAGGTAATAAAAATTACTGGGATAATTTAAATATATATCCCAGATTTAAAAGAAAAAAACACCTATACAAATGCATGTGTACTATAATAAAAATATGGGACGAAACTTTAAATATACCTTATTTAGAGTTTCGAAAAAAAATAAGAGATATAGTAATAGAGAATATAAAAACGAGTAATTATTTTGAT
>Ga0315334_10001428_pt1 | contig 14707 bp, 13 predicted proteins | sample M150034915metaG_FD_205555 | JGI IMG/M metagenome (GOLD analysis project Ga0315334, IMG submission 205555) | Ammonia-oxidizing marine archaeal communities from Monterey Bay, California, United States - M1 500m 34915 | ecosystem: Environmental > Aquatic > Marine > Intertidal zone | place: USA... | reverse complement strand
GAACGGCGGCGGGCTAATCATCTGTATCACGGAGGGAATACCCACTTTGGACATGGTCAGGGTGTTGGCCCACATCAACCAGAGGCCCGGGGTCAGGATGATCGGACCGAACTGCCCAGGAATCATCAGCCCAGGAGACAGTGGTGGCTGCAAGGTCGGCATTATGCCCGGTCACATCCACGCCAAAGGGCGAATAGGAATCATCTCAAGGTCAGGAACCCTGACCTATGAGGCAGTAGCGCAGACTATGGGCGTGGGCGAGGGACAGACCACTTGTGTCGGAATAGGCGGTGACCCGGTGAGTGGTACGGGATTCATCGACTGTCTAGACGCATTCGAGAGCGATCCCGAAACCAAGGCCGTCGTGATAATCGGCGAAATAGGCGGAACTTCTGAGGAGGAAGCAGCCCGGTGGGCTAAGGCAAACTTCTCCAAGCCACTAGTTGGGTTCGTCGCTGGAGCTACAGCGCCTCCGGGGAAGCGGATGGGCCACGCCGGGGCGATAATCTCCGGAGGAAAGGGTACTGCTGAGGAGAAGTTCGCCGCATTTGAGGATGCAGGCATTCACATCGCCAGAGACCCGTCGAAGATAGGCGAGGCACTCCTCGGTGCCCTTGTGGAAGCAGGTCTGCGAGAGTCTTAGGAGTGGAGCCATCTAGCGCGGTGACGAGGATTGAGTCTCATGGTAGAGTTGCTTGGCTCGGAGTTAGACACAATCCTAGAGGAAACATCGCGTTCGTTCTATTTGTCTTTGAAGGTCTTGCCGCCAAAGATACGCTCACAGGTCAGCCTACTATACCTCTTGGCACGCACCTCGGACACCATTGCTGACTCCGAGGCGGGTGAGCCTGAAAGCAGGTTAGAGGCACTCAAGCAATACAACGACCACGCCCAGGGACGGTCCGACGTACTTCCAGACCTCTCCGAACTGGCCCAGATGCAGACAAACTCCTCCGAGAGTAGGCTGCTTGATTGCATGAGCGAGACAGTGGCTTCCATTGACCGCTTCCCTGATTCGGACCAGTTGCACATCCGTCGTTGCCTGGACATCATCGTTGGTGGACAGAGCCTCGACCTCGAGAGGTTCTCACATGCTACCGAGGGAAACATTGTGTCACTAGTCAATGATAACGAGCTGGATGACTACGCCTACAGGGTAGCAGGAAGCGTTGGAGAGTTCTGGACTCGGATGACCCTCAGTCACCTTTTCCAAACCAATTCTGAGACGCGTACGGCCTTATTCAATAACGGAATCCGCTTCGGAAAGGCCCTGCAAATGATCAACATCCTTCGCGACATCCCTGAAGATCTCAAGTTAGGTCGATGCTACATGCCGAGCGAGGTCATGAAAGAGCATAACCTGACGACTGAAGACCTACATGATTCAGCCAGTATGGACCGATTCAGGCCCATGTTCGATGAGTACATCGGCATCGCGTCACAGCACCTAGGCGCCGCCGCAGAGTACATCGGAATGCTACCGCACGGCCAGTTTCGTCTACGGGGGGCTTGCATGATGCCGGTGCTGATCGGCCAGCGAACTCTGGCCCTTCTCCTCCAGAACAACGTATTGGACGCGGGAAACCGAATCAAGGTAACCAGAACTGAGATCAAGCAGATGCGGAACAGGACCATTCTAGCATTACCTCTCGCTGGTAGGAGTAGGAAACTGCTCGAGTCCCACTAAAAGCCTGACTGAGCAGCGACCCTGCCAGTATGGAAATACGAAGCGACACCCAATCGCACTCGGGAGACATTCAAGTGGCGTCCATGACCGCCCGCTTTTGGGAGAGATATGGCTCAGAGTCAGGAAAACCGCACCGCGAACATTCCCGGAGACGGGTTTGAGCGGAGCCTCTACGATTCGGATCCCGCGGACCACGACCAACCAATCGACATAATCAGGGCTGCTGTCGATTTGACCAAGGAAGCCGCCCATGCTATCAGTATCACTGCACTTGAGGCAGTGCGCGAGGGTGCCCTATTCATGGGCGTTATAGGCTCTCGAGGGGAACTCGTGAATCCGTTCAAGCACATCGATGCAGCCATCTGGACGGAGCCCGATGTTCCGGACCATATGATTCAGACCGCCTATGATTTCTGTGAGGAACTCACCAAGAGGGAGGCAGGCAACTTCTATCATTCGTTCAAGTACCTCCCGGAGGACAAGCGCCGCTCTATTATGGCATACTACGCTTTCTGCAGGAGGGCCGACGACATTGCCGACGGCGATTACGTCGACGTGTTTCCCGGAGGATCTTCCGACGACCCTGAATCGTTGGAATACAGGGCAAGGATTGAACGGCTCAGCCCCGGGAAACCAGTCATCGACAGATCAAGCTACAACGACAAGATGTCACAACTCTTCTACTACCGGAAGAAACTGTCCACCGCTTATGGAAACGTCACCTCCACAGACCCCATCTTCATTGCCTTGAAGGACACCGTCAGGAGGTTCGGCATCAATCGGCAGCTCCTCGATGATATGATTAGCGGTATGGAAAATGACTTCCACCGAAACAGGTATCCGACCTTCGAGGAACTCTACTCTTACTGCTACAGGGTGGCATCTACTGTTGGACTGGTCTGCATTGAGATTTACGGTTACGACGATCCCCGAACTCGGGAGTTCGCAGAGTCATGGGGAGTCTACATGCAACTAATCAACATCATTCGCGACGTCCAAGAGGACGCAGAACGAGATAGAATCTACCTGCCCATCGAGGACCTAGCGCGCTGGGACATTACTGAGGAAGATATCAAGAGCGGAAAGGAGCTGCTGAAACACCCGGGTTGGGCACCCTTTGTTAAGGAGTATATGGAACGGGCAGAATTCTATAGGGAGCGTTCGTTCAAGTTGCTACCGCACCTCGACAAATCCTCTCGCTATTCTCCAGCTGCCATGACATCTTTTTACAGTTCCATCATGAAGAAGATAATGAAGCGCGATGGAGACGTCTTCACCGAGAGGGTTCAACTTTCAAAGCCCGAGAAGATGTTCCTCGCAGCCTATGTGTATGTGAGGTTCAGGTTTATTGGCCTCTGAGCGAAAATGCGGCCGCCTATGGCAGCCGCATGGAAGATGTATTGAGAGTAAAGCAGGGAGACAGTAGCATGAGGGTGGCGGTGCTTCTCGAGGATCGGTGCCAGCCAAAGAAGTGCAATTCCGAATGCTGGGCATTCTGTCCCCCGGTACGAAATGGTATCGAATGCATCGTCTTTGACGATGATTCTGGCAAACCAATCGTGTCCGAATCCCTTTGCATAGGGTGCGGCATATGCGTCAACAAGTGTCCTTTCGATGCTCTGATTATCACAAATCTCCCCAGCGAGCTCGAAGGCGAGATGACACATCGCTACGGTGAGAACGGATTCAGACTGTTCCGCTTGCCAACGCCCAGAGAGGAGAAAGTCGTGGGTATTCTGGGGCCCAACGGCATGGGTAAATCGACTGCAATCAACCTCCTTTCTGGTACTGCCAGACCGAATCTCGGCGACTGGATAGCCGGTCCCAAGGAATGGGAAGATATCCTCACCTCTTTCCCTAGAGGCGAGCTGAGGGACTACCTGCAACTGATCTCCGAGCAGATGGCTACAGTGGCCGTTAAGCCGCAGTACGTAGACAAGTTGCCCAATATCTTCGACGGCCTCGTCAGAGAACTGCTGGACCAAGTAGACGAGCGGGGCGAAATGACATCATTCGCTAACGCGCTAAACATCGAGCACATTCTCGAGCGCGACCTCCAGGCGTTATCGGGAGGTGAACTACAGAGGGTCGCTATCTGTGCAACATTACTCAAGGAGGCCGACGTCTATTTCTTCGACGAACCCTCCTCCTACCTCGACATCCACGAGAGGATGCGAATGGTACGCATTGTCCAGAAACTCGCAGACAGGGGCAAGCGAGTAATCGTGGTCGAGCACGACCTCGCTATCCTAGATGTTCTCTGCGACCTCATCCATATCGTCTACGGGGAGCGCGCTGCGTACGGCATCTTCACTCCCGCGAGGTCGACCAGAACCGCAATCAACACCTATCTCGATGGCTTCTTGCCTGAGGAGAACATACGTATCCGAGACAAGCCGATACAGTTCCTCAAGGGCCGCGTCAGGGGCGAGGAGATGGGCCAGGTGATGCTTCGCTGGGGCGACATGGAGAAGACCCTGGGTGAATTTCACCTAACCACCGGCGAGGGGCAGATTAGATCTGCAGAGGTTGTTGGAGTGGTAGGAGCCAACTCAACGGGCAAGACGACATTGGCTCGGATGTTCGCGGGGGAGATTGAGCCTGACCAGGGGTGGTGCACTATGGATTCAGAGATTTCTTACAAGCCACAGCACGTTAGCACCGATTTCACGGGTACGGTTATGGAATGGCTTGATAGTGAGATAGGCCCCTCTTGGAGGTCCGGCGAATTCCACACGCAGGTGATTAGGGCTCTACAGATAGACCAACTTCTCGAACTCAAGGCCAAAAAACTCTCAGGAGGCGAGATGCAGGCCGTTAGCATCGCGATTTGCCTGGGTAAGGAGGCTGATCTGTACCTCTTCGACGAGCCAAGCGCATTCCTAGACGCTAACGCAAGGATGGAGGCCGCTAAGGCAATCAGGAGAACCATGGAGAGCAATGAGAAGGCCGCGATGGTGATTGACCACGACACCTACTTCATCGACATAGTCAGTGACTCACTTCTAGTATTCCAAGGCGAGGGCGGCAAGAATGGTCATGCCGTGGGACCGCTCACACTGCGCAAGGGAATGAACCTCTTCCTCTCCGACGTCGACGTCTCATTCCGTCGAGACGTAGAATCGCATCGCCCCCGAATCAACAAGCCGTCAAGCAGGAAGGACCGCGAACAGAAGGCGGCCGGCGAATACTTCTACTCGGATTGACTCTTACCATTGGATTCATGAGTGACGATTCGGACCCGAGTTCATGACGGAAGAGGGCTCGGACGACGTCCCCGAGGAAGTTGCCGAAGAGGAGGCAGACTTAGAGGTACGATTGGAGGAATTGGAGAAGGAACTCCAGTATGCTAAGGCCGAGACAGCCAATGCTCGTCAGAGAGCCGCAAAAGATCGTTCTGAGGCATTGAGGTATGGCACAGCATCACTTGCGAGGAGGCTGATTACGGCCATAGACGGACTCAGCAAAGCACTCGACGCCGCCGAGGGGGACAATGGCACTGAATCAGTGATTGAAGGCGTTAGATTGACTCTTAGCGGGCTTAGGTCGGCACTTGAGGCAGAGGGTGTAGTCCAGATAGAGGCTCTAGGATTGGCCTTCGACCCTACTTGCATGGAGGCAATGGCTACTGTTCCCTGCCAAGAGGGCACCGAACCCGGCAGCGTCATTGAGGTCATAGAACGGGGATACCGGATCCATGATCGAGTTCTAAGAGCTGCAAGGGTAATAGTTGCCGAAGGTGAGTCATGAGTGACCGTAGACGTGTGGCCGCGTTCGCAGGCGTAGTTGTGGCCGTCTACCTGTTCGCTGTATTAGCCATACAGATCCTCGCATCGGACGAGTTGATAGAACCGGATGAGTTCCCCGAGTCATGCCTCGAAGAATCCATGGATTGCGCGATGATAGGCCCCGACTCTCATCGGAGCGGTGGCCTTACCGAACTTCGCTTCGAATCTAGCCTCGACACGGTGATGGCAGAAACTGGGGCTTGGATTGATTCCGAGCCGAGGACAAACGTGCTCGGGGAGTGGCCCGAGCACTCACATTCGGTCTTTAGGAGCCTATTGTGGCGTTTCCCGGACGATTTCGTTGTCAAGGGCTTCTGCGATCAAGGCGATGCGGTGTTGCATGTCTACTCTGAGTCTAGGTTGGGAATATCGGATCTTGGAGTCAACAAAGATCGAGTACTACGTTTCTCAACCCACATGTCCAGCGTCGAAATGGCTACATCGGAATGCATAGAGGGCTAACCGGGCGTTCACCTTGTCAATCATCATCGACCAAGACATCAGGAAGGCTGAAACCCTTCCTTCTGCTTATTACACGGACGATGCCATGTTCCTAGAGGTGAAGCGGGGATTTGCGCATTATTGGCACTTCGCGTGCCACCAGAGCCAGCTATCAGAGTCTAACATCCTTCCCTTGAACCACATGGAGCACTTGATAGGTGAGCCGATGATGATCACTGCCGGCGACGAGGTTCGATGCGTCTCCAACGTTTGCACCCACAGGGGCATGATAATCGTAGACAAGCACTGCTCCACTCAGACTCTACAGTGCCCATACCACGGACGAACCTTCGGATTAGACGGTCGCTTCAGGGGCATGCCTGAATTCGAAGGGGTAGTTGGCTTCCCAAGCCCTTCCGATGACTTAGAGCAATTCCCAACTCTCAAGTGGAAGGGGATTATTTTCACAGGCACCAAGCCGTCAGGCCTCGAAGCATTCCTCGACGAGCTGAATAACAGACTCGGTTGGATGCCCATAGAGTCGTTCGAGCATGACCCGTCACGCCATCGAAGCTACGAAATCGATGCTAACTGGGCACTTTATGTCGACAATTATCTGGAGGGTTTCCACATTCCATTTGTCCACAAGGATCTGCATGGTTCCTTGGACTATGATAGCTACAGAACTGAGCTTTTCGATGGAGGGGTTCTGCAGATTGGCATCGCCAGTGAGGATGAGATTTCGTTCGATCTGCCCGATTCGTCACCCGACTTCGGAAAGAGGGTGGCAGCATACTACTACTGGATATTTCCGGGGTTGATGCTAAACTTCTACCCATGGGGACTGTCAGTCAACATAGTGACTCCTCTCTCCGTGGACAGAACTAGAATCACCTACCATGGCTTTGTGGGCGATCTTTCTACTCTGGGAAGGGGGGCTGGAGGGGATTTGGACAAGGTGGAGGCCGAGGACCAGGAAATCGTCGAGGCTACGCAGAGGGGCGTGAGCTCGGGATCCTATGATCGTGGTCGCTACTCTCCATCTAGGGAGACTGGAGTGCACCGTTTTCACATGATGCTTACTTCAGGACGGGAAATTGATAACCACTGAGAGCCTCAGGTGGCCGATGAGTGGCCACGCCAGAACCAGAATAGCGACATTACTCGTGATTTCCATGATGCTTTCCGGATGCTCCGGAGATACAAATCATGAACCCGAGGAAGTCTCCGGATGTACAGAACCTGGTGCGGAAAACTACAACCCAGACGCTACAGTTTCCGACTCTTCGTGCGTTTTTCTGGAACTGGAACCGGAGGAGCCGGTACCCCAGGTGAGACTAACCTCTCAGTCCGAGTTCTGTGACGACGTCAACCCCCATCATTGCATGCTGCCTTTCCCGGCACCTACTTTCCTCGTAGATGATGAAACCACGGCCACTGGTTTCAGGCTTCATATTCCCGGAGATGCGATTCCGGATTCGGGTTCAGGCCCGACCGATGCGTTCCAGATGGTAAACAGGATGGACGGATACAGCCCCTCAACCCAGATTTTCACAACATTCGAGTCGACCCCCGATGTATCGGGCCTAGCCGACCAGTACAACATCAGCGACTCACTGGATCCAGATCACGAAACCGTGCTAATCAACCTCGACACCGGCGAGCGGCTGCCTCACTGGGTTGAGATCGACCTGCGCAGTCAGGATGACGAACCGACTTTCGTATACGTCCGCACCGTACGTGGACTAGACCACGCTGCCTCCTACGGAGTCGCATATCGCAATCTAGTCGATGCTACTGGTAATTCCATTGAGGGCTCAGATGCCTTCGTTTCTCTCAGGCAGGGCCTCTCGACAGACTCCCCGCAGATTGAGGCCCAGCGCCCCCAATACGAGACCCTATTCGTGGCTCTTGAGGCAGCGGGAGTCCAAAGATCTACCCTACAGGCTGCATGGTACTTCCACACTGCCTCGACGGCCTCCATTCTGCAGGATATGGTAGCCATGCGCGATGACGCATCCGAGAGACTCGGAGAAGATGGTTTAGGTTGCAACGTTACTGAGGTCGTGGAGAACTACGGGGAAGACAACACCACTTCCCGCCTCATTATGGGAACATTCACCACTCCTCAGTACATGGAGTCTGACTACCCACCTTCAGCGATGCGCAGAGATTCGAGCGGTTCCCCCGAGTTCATAGAATTCAGGGAAGTGGTCTTTACCATCCTCATCCCGCAGATTCTCGCCGACGAGGACCGCTCTGGATCGATGACCATACTAGGTCATGGGTTCATGGGTGATGGAGACGGTATGGTGAAGAGCAACAGGGTTTTTGCGAACATGACTGGAAGAGTGATGATTGGTACCGACTGGAAGGGATGGAGCTCCGATGGCGATTACGAGGCTCTTACATTCTCCTTAATCAACGTCGAGTACTTCCAGCACCAACAAGAGCGACACATGCAGTCAATCGTCAACAACTTAGCCATGATGCGAACATTCACAGGAGTCTGCGCGGACATCCCGGAGTTCCACGAGGGAGACACCAATCTGGTCGATGTCTCCGATGTGAACTATTGGGGCGTCTCATTCGGGGGTCTGCGCGGACCTGCGTTGTTGAGTTTGGTTCCCGAGGTAGACCGCGGTGTGCTATGGGTTGGCGGCTCCTCATTCACCCACCAGATAGAGAGGTCAACCCACTATACTACTTTCGAAATTCTGTTCACAGAGAGCGTCGCGTACCCATCCAGAAACGACAGGGGAATCCTGATAGCCACGTTGCAATCCATCTGGGACTCAACTGATGCTGAAACCTTCCTGCCATTCCACGAGAATGGTCTGGATGGAATGATTCAGCCATTCGAGATGGCATACATCACCTCGATGAACGACCACCAGGTTACGACCCTGAGTTGTGATAGGGCCGTGAGAACGGCCGGGATCCAAAATTTAGAGTCATCAGCATGGCACCCGTGGGGCGTCGACGTGGTAAGTGGACCAATCACGGGCTCAGGAGTTGTGTACTTCGACGGCAATTTCCCGGCCGTTCCCACAGGTAATCAAGCCGGATCATCGGAATACCACTCTCATGCACATGGGCAAGTCATTCCTCAGCCGGAAGCTTACACGATAGCTTTCGACTTCCTAGACACCGGGATCATCAGTGACACATGCAATGGTTCTTGCACCTTTGAGGGTATTTGGCCGTAGTCACCGCTCGACCTTCTCACCACTGGTCCAATCATAGATTCCTTTGCCGGTTTTCTTGCCGAAGTCGCCAGTTTCAACTAGGCTATCGAGCATCGGATGGGGTCTGTAGGAATCATCCTGGAAGGCGTCGGCTAGGCTGTTGAGTATGTCTCTGCGCACATCCAGACCCACCAAGTCCGAGAGCTCGAGAGGACCCATCGGGTGACGATAGCCTAATCGCATGGCCGTATCGATGTCACTGGCCGAGGCAACTCCCTCAGCCAGCATTCTAATCGCCTCGTTGCCGAGCACCACTCCCAAGCGGCTGGTTGCGAAGCCAGGGACATCGCGAACCAGTATAGTGGTCTTCCCCATCGCCTCACCGATGAACTCGGCAGTCGAGACGGTTTCATCGGAGACGGAGTTGTGTCGTACTATCTCTAGCAACGACATCAACGGGACTGGATTGAAGAAGTGCATTCCGATGACTCTTTCCGGGCAACCGGTGACTGCTGCTATCTCAGATATCGGCAGACTGGATGTGTTAGTAGCTAAGATAGCATGACTTGGAGCCAAACTCTCTAACTCCTGGAACACAGATCTCTTGAGTTCCATTTTCTCGGGAATAGCCTCGATTACAAAGTCTGCTCCATGCACGGCCTCCGATAGGTCATCTGTTGAGATGAGATTGGCAGACCAACCAGCCTTCTGTTCGGGAGTGGTCTTACCGCGCTTGATGCCCTTGTCCCAGAACGCTTCGATTGAACCAAAACCTCGCTCAAGAGCTTCGGGAAACGCATCGAACAGGCTAGTCATCCATCCAGTCTGAGCACAGACCTGAGCTATTCCTGCCCCCATCGTGCCGGCCCCAACGACTGTCACCTTGCTAATCTCCATACGTCAGCGGAGTGGAGGGACGGCAATAAGCCGTGCTCACGCTTCGCGTCCGTAGGCAGCGAGAGCGGCTTGGAAGAGCCTTTGCCGAGGAACATCATGCTCAAGGAAGCATGTGAAGGGTGCCACGTCCTTTAGCAGCTCGATTGCAGTCACGTATGCTCCGTATACGAACGGGTCGGCATGTTCGACTGAAGGAATCTCGATTCCGAGTTTCGACAGCCCCTTGCGAGTGTTCTCGTCCCAGATCGAATAAGTATGGTGGGTGAAGTGTAAGTAGGCAGAGAGCCTGCGTATGTCGGAGCGTACTCTTTCTGTCAAACTCTCTATTAGTAAGGTGTCTGGGTAGCGAATCGCGTAGAGAGATAGCAACACTTCTCTCTGCGACTCCTCGCGCCAGTCGCGCCTGCCCAGCCCCATCCACTCGTCAATCATGTCGAGCATCTGGGGAGTGTACGGTCTACGTATGCGGTAGAGTAACTCCTCGTAGGCGGCTGCACCCTGCTCCTCTGAGTGGTGGAAATCGTAGAACAGGTCGGTCAGCCGGTCGAAGAACGGCTGGCAACGACTCTTGTCGAACGAGATCAATGAAACGTGCTGCATGTGGTTCCTCCAGCGACCCTAGTCACCTTTCCACTCTCGATATTGTATCCATTCCTGTTTCATGTACTCGTTCACTAGGCGGGACTCATCCTCCTCGGATGGCAACATTGCCGATAGATAATCGTCCCATTCTGCATCGCTCCCCTCGAAGGGATCTCCATCTACAGTGTATCTCATTCCGGCAAACTTACCAATGCCTCTCCGGAACTTATCGGAGGGAATATAGAGTTCCGGCTCGCCCTTCTTCCGAACCTTGCTGATTCTTTTCATCTCGTCACGCAGTTCTTGGAAATATAACTCACGACTAGCTTCGTTAAGGTGCCCCCTATCAGCTTCTTCAGATGCCTCTCTCTCGTCATAGCGTCCCTTGATGCCGTACACGTAGGCCCACTGTGCGCTCGCGGAGTCATCAGTACCGAAAAGATCGAGTCCTGTACTGACCCACTTGTTGACGTACCTCTGAATCAGTGTGCAGGGAATAACTCCCTGCTTCACGACTCTTCGTAGGCCGTTCGCTCCAGTACCTAGGTGAAAAGACTCCTCTTTCAGCATCGGCCCCATACTCGCAGCTAGCGGCTTGAATGATGATGTGCTCAGCATCTTCAACTGATACTTGCCATCTCGGTCAATGAAGTGCGTGAACATGAAAAAGTCGAGCCAGTGGTCGATGGGTTCGTTGAAGGATCCCAGTATTCTGGTTCCCTCTTGGGCGTTGCGCTCCAATAGTTTAGCAGCCTCACGCACTCCCTGTTCTCCAAAGAAAGTGCAAAGCAGGTAGGCCATCTGCCAGCCATGTCGTTGCTCCTCGCACATTATCCTCATAGCAGACTTACGATCGTACTCGGTGGGGGCAGATTCCAGGAGGTGATTCTGCTGTTCGACACTGGCGAACTCAGTGTCGCCTTGCACGCTGACCATGCTTACAATGGCATCTCTGATGTTCTGTTGTGGAATTTGCATCCTGCGTTCCCACTTCGGCATTCCATGGAAGTCACCGAACTCAATCGAACTACCGGCAGTGTCCCAGTCGAACTTTATGTCGAATCTGTAGTCACCAAGCCAAGATGGGTCGAAACCAATCCTAGTCTGCCAATCATTGAACTCTTCAATCCATACTTCGAAGTTTGTCGGGAAACTCTCCACGACCTCCGTCTCTGACATCGCTCATGCCAAGGGGAACCGGTATTTCAGAGATTGTATCGGAGTACAACGCTTACCAGAACGGGCTAGTTACTCGCCCTTGAATCGTGGAGTCTTCTTCTCGACGTAGGCCGCGATGCCTTCCTTAGCATCAGAGCTCTGGAACAAATCTGACTGAAGCTCCCGCTCGAGCGCAAGGTGGTACTCTAGGGGAATTTCCATACCGCTCTGAACGCTACGCTTGATGTTTCCAATAGCCTTACTGGCCGCCATAGGTAGAGTGAACTGCCCTGCGTAGTCAATGATATCCTGATGAAACTCGTTCAGACTACCCTCCCAGATGTCATGGACTAGGGACATTTCCTTAGCCTCCTCGTAGGAAAACTTCCTACCAGTGACCATTATCTCCATTGCCTTGGCCTTTCCAACCAGTCTCGAGAGTCTTGCAGTTCCTCCCGTGCCTGCGAGCACCCCTAGTGACACCTCCGGCAGACCCACTTGCCCCGAGTCCTTGCGTGCGATTCGGATGTCTGCAGACATCGCTATCTCTAGTCCACCGCCAACTGCATGACCATTCAGGGCGGCTATCACAAGTTTTGGAGTCTGCTCGAATCTGCTGAGAGTCTCATTGGCGTGGAGGCAAAAGAAGTACTTGAAGCCCGGAGTGACTGAGTCGAGCATGCTGATACTGGCCCCTGCTGAGAAGAACTTCTCACCGTGACCGGTGAGCACGATTACGGTGACATCGTCGTCGAAGCGGGCTCGCAGCACCGCCTCGTCGATATCTCGCATCATCGCATGCGTGTAGGTGTTCACCGAGGTCTTACCTTCCTTCCAAGGCTCCCCGGATGAGTCGGAGGACAGCTCGATGACAGCTATGCCGTTATCCGTCACCCCGTAGTTCACTAGGTTGTTCTGCATAGGCTCGAGCTCTGGCCACGATGTCATGGAGATTCGACCAAGCGACGCCATATCAACCAAACGGCGTGAGATTTCACCCTATGCTTCCACTTCACCAAAGGTCTGCTTGACCTCGCGCCTTTGGTTCGACTTCCACTGATTACCTATTTCCACAGCTCTGGCACTCGGCTCCCATGCGTCCCTATTGAGGGCCTTCCTAAACGGCATGCGGTAAACAGTCCTCCCATCTGACAGCTGCTTGCGACGAAGCATGCCGAGCCTAACTATCGGCCAGATAATCTTGCGCCCCAAACCGGGCTTGTAGAGCCAGCGCATGAATGCGAGCCCGTCACCCTTGCGTCTCTGGTCCCGCATCCAGTATCTCGCAACCATCTTGAATCCTCGATTACCGACTCTGTTCATCAGGAAGCGATTAATCGCACTAGCTCTGACTAAGGGGAGTAGGCGCCGCCGCACCTCAGCCTCATAGTCACTCTCTCTCAGCACCGCCTTTGCAGCAAGCACACCACTGGTGATGGCGTAGCGCATACCAAATCCCCACATGAAGTCCTGTAGGCCACCGGCCTCCCCAACGTAGTAGCGCCCCTCATGGACGTACCTCGTCGGAAGGCCAAAGTCACCCTTGCCCCCAACTCGCTTGATTGACCTTCTGTTTAGGTCATAGTGCTGCTCGTACCAGGCTATGGTCTCGTTGAGGTAGCGACTACTTTTGCGCTGCTGGCGCCACAGGCAGGTACAGATCAGTCCAACCCCGTCAATGATGATTAGGTAAGAGTAGGCACCAGGTGCCAGTTTGTCGTTCAGTTGGAATGTAACGTGGTTGGGGTGGTCGGTGTGAAAAATCTCGCCGAAGGCCACCGCGCTGGACTCCCTCGGTCCTGCGGCGACAATGTGACAATCCTCTGGCTCCCTCCGTGAGCTGTAGTGAATCTGAGCTCCGGCATCGATGGCCATGCGCTTTAGCCCCTGGTCGATAGTGTGCTCTTCCGTTCCTCTCTGTACAATCCTGAAGGCGACGCCGTCAGTACGAGGCTGAGTGACCACATCATCGGGGTGGACGAGATCGATGACATCGAACACATCCGACTTGAATTCGTCAGGATTGAGGCCCCAGTCACGCATCTCGTCGAAGAAGTCCACACCACTGGTCCAGTTCTCGATTCCCTGGAAGTCACCATCGAACCGCGCGCCGCTGTCCTCACGGATCTCGTGAACGTGAACATCCCGCCCAGCTCGAGCTAGTATGGTCGCCGCAGCCAATCCCGACAGTCCTGCACCAAGGATGTGAATCGGCCGAGCATCTTCTTCTGCTTGTTTCTTAGCTTCACGAAGAATTCGATCCTGATAAACCTCCACATTTCCCTCTCCCATCGCTGGTCCTCCTCAATGTCCGGGCGACATGTCTAGGCTCCCTCGGTCCGGCTACCGGCGGTTCGGGAATGAATGGTTCGCAAGCGGCGGATTGAAGCAGTAATGCCCCCGCTCCGGAGTCGATAGCATGTCCAGCAACGACAGCATCCACGTTGAAGTCGCCAAAGACTCCCTCGATCCCGAAGCGCTTCGAGCACTGGTTGACGTCGATGGTTGTGGCAGCATCGTCAGTTTTGTTGGCCTGACTCGGGGACATGAGGAAGGAATTCGTGTCGAACGACTGGAGTTCGATGCATGGGAGGAAATTCTTCCCGGTGTTCTTGAGGGTCTCGCCGAACAGGCTGTAGAAAAATTCGGAGTCAGATCCGTTGTGATGGGACACCGAACCGGCTCGGTGCAGCCCAGTGAGCCGATAGTATGCATTCACGTGGGCTCAGTACATCGAGCAGAGGGATTCTCAGCCTGCTCTTGGCTGATTTCAGAACTGAAGAATCAAGCCCCTCTCTGGAAGAAAGAAGTTCGTGAGGATGGTGAGATTTGGAAGGCAGGCTTAGGCTGATCCACTCGCATCCATGGTCTTGCTAACGTCCCTAACGGCGCTCGGAATGTTGGCCGCAATCCCCTCTACCATCATCCATCCATGACCCTTCACCCCATCCCCGACGAGCCTGATG
>Ga0315334_10001427_pt1 | contig 14707 bp, 15 predicted proteins | sample M150034915metaG_FD_205555 | JGI IMG/M metagenome (GOLD analysis project Ga0315334, IMG submission 205555) | Ammonia-oxidizing marine archaeal communities from Monterey Bay, California, United States - M1 500m 34915 | ecosystem: Environmental > Aquatic > Marine > Intertidal zone | place: USA... | reverse complement strand
TCAGCTCGCAGCACAAGCAGCAAGCGATCGAAAACAAAAAAAAAGACTCAAATCACGTACGATCATAGCGTGCGCTGCAGTGCTCAGTGCTCGACTCTGCAGTTTTTGCTATATATAACAATCTCCTTAACACCAAAACTGTACATTCAAACTCCTCATGCGCATTACGCACCTTGTCATTTTCTTGCTCGCGTGCGTTCACGCCGAAGGCTGCTGGTTCCGATCGAAAGACAGCAGCCTCAATCGCATCAAATCGTACATGCGAAAAATTGGGAAGAAAGTATCGCACGGCCTCGATCGGAAAGACCTCAACGACGTCATCCGCACTGCTCCGGCAGGCGTAGCGTGGGCGATCAAGAAGGTGAGCGGCGTCGAAGGGGTGCTCAAGGACTGTGACACCAACCACGACGGAGTCATTCACTTCGCCGAAGCGAAGAGTTCCACGCACTGTTTAGAGAGCTGCTGGAAGCAAAGTGCAATTCTAACGTTTCTCTAGGCTAGCGCTAGCGCTAGGCCTCGTCCCTCATTTTTCGCAGCGCGTTCATTTCGTGCGCCGTGCCCTCCTCCTCGTCCACCATTTGCTGCAGAACCTTGTCGTACAGCTCCTCCGTGTTGATCTGCATGTTTTCGTAAACCACGAGCACCAGAAAGATCAAGCCGATGTTACCGGACGTAGAGTACACGTGGTCGGCGAAGTGCTCGCTCAAGAAGTGGCGTAACGACCACAGGAGCGCAGTCAGGGAGCAGCAGTACAACGTCGCGAAAAGGACGATCACCGTGCGGTTGCAGACCTTCCGCCTCTTCTTAAAGTTGACCGAAATGGTCGCTCCAGAGAAGAGGAGGGTGCCGAAGAGCGAGCCGAAGAGGACGCCGATGTTGAGATCCAGAGTCTCGTTGTTGCCGTGCGGGAAGAAGAACAGAGTCAAGTGCGTCACGACGTGCGCGAGAGCAATCGCGAGGCATTTGAAAGTACGCATAGTTTCACACGCAGATATAAATAATTATCAAATCAATTTATGCAACTGCTGAGCCGATGAATGTCGATTCGTAATGAGAAGCTCCGTTCGGTTTTCCACAACGGGACTGCGGCGGCAGCAGGATCCAACCGAAGACGAATGTTTCTTCAGCGAGCGCCTGCGCGCGTTGAGGAGGACCGCCTTCGCCTTCTGCCCTCCTCCAGCGCCGACGACGAGCCGGACGAAAACAAAGAAATCAAAATCTTAATGGAGGACCCGCCGCCGCCGACCACGACGTTCAAGCATCAGTTCGCCGCAGGCGCCGCCTTCGTCGCGGCCATGCTGTTTATCACGCACATCATATACGTCAACGCCAAAGAAAAGCTGCTCTTCAAAGTGCAGCTCTACGTCTTCTTCAGCACGTTCGTCGACTGCGAAAATCACGACTCGTGCCGCATGCTCTCGAACCGCAAGCCCGTGCTCAAGATCGACGTGCCCGTGCTGTTCTACTTCTACCTGTTCTTCATGGGGTTCGTCCCGCTGATTCTGATGAGCATCATGAAGGACGCCGAGAGATCAAGGCACAACCTGAACGTCGGCACGCTGAGCTGCGCGGGTTTGCTGCTCAATCTGCTTCGCGGTCAGAACAACCTGCTCTACTTGGGCGCCATGTTCGGCCTCACCGTCGTGACCTTCGTACTCTCCCACAGAGAGGAGCGCCGCGTGCAGCGCGCGACGCTGGCGGTGCTGAACGCCGCGATACTCGTCGCGTACCTCATGCCAGACGCCTTCGCGACGATGCTGCCCTTGGTCGTGCGGCTCCAGACAGCCGCGTTCTGCGTGCTCTTTATTGTAGAGGCGGGAATTTCATTTCAATTCTTGTCGATCAACTCTATTGTGAGCTCGAGCATTCACATCTGTTTTTCTTTAGTGACTACAGTGTCGCTGTGGGAATTGAGCTATCGTGCCTGAAGTTCATAATTTCTTGCTTTTCTCTCAAGTCTTCGATCAAACCGCGTGGCCATTCGGAGCAGTCCTCGTGCGGCTGCGGATTCGATCCTCTTGTGATTGCGGCAGGCGACGAGTGGCTGTACGTTCGCAGCGGAGCCTCGCGGCTAATCGGCCACGCTACAGACCCGTCATCTTCGCCTTGCTCTTGCTCTTCAACGGCCGCGGTCGGTGGTAGACGACGCAAATGCAGCACTAACCCTACGACGATCACCAGCGCGAAAACCGACACCGTCAGCGACACGAAAGCGATAAAGTTCGCCTGGCTCATTCCCAAATATTTATTGATTTGTCCTTGCTCGCTGCCGTCGTCATCCAAGGAGAATGCCAAATTTGCTGCTGGCGTCGGAGATTGCGATCGTCGCGTTTCAACTTGTGGCGACGGTGATGGTGATGCAGTGGATGGTGCAGTCGTGGCTTGCGGCCCTTGCCCTTTTGGGCTAGCAGTCGATGGTGCACCCGAGGGAGCACCCGAGGGAGCACCCGAGGGAGCACCCGAGGGAGCACCAGAGGGAGCACCAGAGGGAGCACCCGAGGGAGCAGTCGTCGGCGACGGCGACGGCGACGGCGACGGCGACGGCGTCGGCGACGGCGTCGGCGACGGCGACGGTGAAACCGAAGAGGGAGAGTCGGACGGCCTCGCAGAGGGCTTGTGACTGGGCGTCGCGCTCGGGGCGCTCGTCGGCGCTCCGGTCGGATTGGCTGTTATCGGATGGAGCTCGATGTACTGCTCCAACGTGACAGGGCACACGCGCGGAGCCGTACCGGTGCAGTACTTCCATCGTTTGTGACACGTTTGGCTCAAGTAGCAGTCCTCGTCAACCGCGCAGTCAACCGAGCAGTGCTTGCACGCTCGGTCCCAATGGCACCCGTCGACGTCGACGCACGTCGGCCCTGCTTTGCGGTTTCCGGGTTCGGGGTACACTACGCACTGGTTGAAGCTGCAAGCGCCGTCAAGAAAGGCGCAGTCGCTCACTTCGTAGCAAGCTTTGCGGCTCAAAATGTTGCAGAACTCCTGCGCTGAGGCTGGGGCTGGGCGCTGAAAAAGCAAAAGGAAGAAAACAAGTTTCATTTTTCAACAGTCAATTTTCAAGAACGAATTTCATTTATACTCGTCTACTTCGTCTTCGTCAGCACAGGAACAGTCTCCTTGTTCGTCTGGTCGTAGTCCGACAGCAGAAGCTCCTTCGCCGTGCAGAAGTCGCTAATGCCCTCCTTGTTGTACTTGATGCGCGTCTTCTCGTCCTTCTTGCGGCGCTTGCCGTTCACCTCAACTTCCTCACCGACGTCCATCTCGTCGAGCAGGCGGTCGTGCAGGTCAGCGATCTGCATCTTGAGCGAGCGCTTCTGCGCGATTCGTTTGTCAGGGTTCTTCTTTATGTCGTCCACCACGCCGATGAGCTCCACTTCAAGAGGCTCGAGCTCAGAGACGATTTCTGCGATTGAAGTCATTGTAGAAAGAGCGTGCGCGGTTGTTGCTGAGCTCGAGGTTTCGAGAATGTAATATATAACTAATCGTATCAAATTTTTTTCGGGCGCCGCAAATGGGCGGCGGTTCATCGAAGAAGGCTGTATACGCTGCGGGCGAGAAGTTCTGCAAGGACGGCCGTCAGAAGGAAAAGGAGAAAGATGATGACAAAGACTCCGACGCGGAGGAGGACGACGAGTCCCAGGTGCGCGACGCTGATGCAAAAGCGCCATACATCCAAAAGTGCTTGTTCTCGGACGACGACTACTCCGATGATTGGGCTCCGCTCTCCCCGAAGGAATCCATGTCGAAGGATTCGTTGAACATCCCTTCGACCTTGAGCGCTATCAACCGAAAACGCCGCCTGCAGAGCGTGCAGGTCAGCAAGAGACAGGTTCGACAAAGGAGACATCATTCCGTCAACAAGCTAGTCCGATCGTTCTTCCTCAACTGTGCCTCGAACACCTTGTCGTTTAACATTGTGATAAATATTAAGCCGCAGCTGACTGATTTGGTAGACACGTGATTCGTTGATTTGATTCTTGCCACATTTGCCACATATGCGACTTATACCTGATCTTGATCTTGTTTAAAAATCTTCACTGCACGTCATCTCGTCCGAAGCGCACCGGAGCCGCTCGGCGTGGAACCGCCTAATTGTCTTGTCGTACACCTCGATAGAATCGCAGACCTTCTCGTCCAGCAGGCTGCGCTGCGACCAGATCTGGATCGTCGGCAGCACGTTCACCGAGCAATACTCTACGACCTCGCCGTCGTCGTCGACGTCCAACAGGATGAACTGGATCAACGCGTCGTGATTTGACTCGGCGCTCTTCGCGAACGCCTCCTTGATGGGCTGGCACCTGCGGCACCAGGTGGCGGTGAACAGCACGAATGTGATGACGTCGCGCGGCTCGACCGACTTCAAGAACTTCTCAAGGGCCATTCAGATATACTTTGCTACGTAAAATCAAATCTATATATCAAAATGTCGTTGCTCACTCGCACTGCGAACCATGGCCGCCATCGCCAGCAGGATCTGCGCGCTGGAGGACACGCTTGCGTTCGTGCAGAGAGAGCTCTCCGCGTTGAAGCTCCTCAAGACGACCGGAAACGGCGGAGTGGCGATGGCGATGGATACGACGCGGAGGCTCTTCTGCTTCTGGGACACCGAAACGAACGGGCTCGGCAAGACCGACGCCCTGCGCATCATCCAACTCGGCGCGATCATGTGCAACGACCAGTTCGAAGAACTTGGTTCCTTCAACGAGTTTATCTCGCCTGGGCGTGAACCGATCGACCAAGGGGCCACCGCCGTGAACGGCATCAGTGAAACGTTCGCCAAAACGCACCCAATGTTCGACGAGGTCGGGCCGAGGTTTCATGGGTGGATCGACTCGTTCGAGAGCGACGACAAGCTGATCCACTTCATCGCTCACAACGGAAAGCGGTTCGACACCAGGATTCTGTATTTTGAACATGCACGGCACCGGTTAGTGATGCCGAACAACTGGTGCTTCACAGACTCGCTCCAGATCTTCCGCGACCTGTACCCGGACTACAAGTCGTACAAGCTAGGCAAGCTTTACAGCGGAGAGTTCGGCGAGGAGATCCCGGACGCGCACACCGCCCTCGCCGACGCCGAAGCCATTCGGCGTTTGTGCACCAAGCACGATCCGAAGATGGTCACCGACAAGATTCTGAAATTCAAAGAGAGCAGGGACGCCGTGGCCAAACGCTGTACGAAGTGATGAATCACCGGATCCAACAAACCCACGATTCCCCTGATTCCCACGATTCCCACGATTCCCACGATTCCCACCGGGGGGTCTCAAAGTAAAAAAGCAAAATCGTGATCCGTGGATCCGTGAATCCGTTCTACTTGTTTCTAAAAATTTGTTCAAAAACATATAAGTGAAATCACACACAAAGCTCGCGCAGCGCACCATGCGCGTCAACGACGCTGCCTCACTCGCGGTCGGCGTCACCTGCCTCGTCCTTCTCGTTAGATTATACGTGCAGCCGCATCCACGCCTTTGGCGGGAGAACGGGCACGTGTGGCGCAACGACGACCAGATCATGCTCGAGTACAACGACGCTCTCGAACCTAAAAAATTGAGGACGATGCCTAAGCGTTCCTTCAGAACCGGTTCTCTGAAGACGTTCGAGGCGCCGTACGTGATGGCTTACTACAGCGGGAGAAACCACAATCTCCTGGATGTGCTGAGCAGCCCGCTCGCGCCGTCGGCGTGCGCTGCCACGGGAGGCCGAATGATGTACATAGGGACGTTTGGCGACGGCAAGTGGATTTGTTTAGATGCTGACGTGCTCGAGGGAAGGAGCGAGCACCACGTGGTGAGCCTCGGATCGGACAACAACTTTGGCTTCGAAGCGAGCCTGCTCGAAATGTGCTTGACCTGCGTGGTGCACGTCTTCGATTGTTTCCCAAGAGGCTACGGGTTCAAAGCGGTTCGGTCCATCGATTGGGCAGGCTGGAAGAGCGCCTTCGGGGCGCGCGTCGGCAGAGCGGTCTACCATAACATCTGCGTTGGCACCGCACCCCCTCCGGATGACGTCTACGATCACAGCAATGAAGTGTGGATGCCGTACAACGATGTGATCGCCAAGTTCGAGCTGGACGTGGACCTCTTGAAGATCGACATAGAGGGCAGTGAATGGGAGTTGCTGAAGTCGCTCGCGACCTTCCCGCCCCAGATTGCCGTGGAGGTGCACAACGTAGCAGAGCACGCTTCGGATGTTTTAGCCCTCTCAAAGACACTCCGCAATTTGCGGTTTCAGACGATTGTTCGAACGGATTCAATTTGTTGTCCCGAGGCGGCTGAACTTGTTTTCTTACGAGTTTGATATAATCGTTTGTCAAATAAATTCGAGCTTCGTCGCACGCCGCGCACGCTTTGAAAATGGCGAAAATTTGGTCAGTTTACGCGCTCGTCGTCCGCGAGGCCGGAAAGGAGGACGTAGTCTTCAACGTCGGGATGACTGAGAGGACCCTGGAGGGGCGGATGGAGCACCACAGGGGCAACTACAACGCCTGGGTGAATGGGAAGGCCAGGGAGCAGGGGTACTACCCCAGGATCACGGAGATGCTCGAGGCGAACGGCGAGACGCTGTGGTACCGAAACCTCACTAACAATAGCTGGCCTCTCCGCGACACCCTGCCGAACGTGCACATCAAGCTCCTGCAAGGCAAGATCACTGACAAGGAGGAGGCTGGCGTACGCGAAGAGCACTGGCGACAGAAGTACCCGACTGCGATGAATGTCCAGCCGGGCGGTCGCGGACGCGGCAAGAAGCGCAAGGACTCCGGCGGCAACTCCGCCAAGCCGTTCGGCTGCGTCAGCTGGCACAAGGCGAGAAAGAAGTACCGAGTTCTCGTGTACAACGTGGACAGTGAGCGCTACGCCAGCGGCCAGAAGAAGCAGAAGCACCTCGGGTACTTCGACACGGTTGCGGCCGCGCACGAGGTGCTCATGAAGCACTGGGACACCGTGAAGGACCACGAGTCGCTGGAGGGCGTGCTCCCGCCGAGGACGCTGGAAGAGTTGAGAATTAGTTTGGACGAACGTATGTTTTATTGAATTTGCCGTTTCGCATATAATAACTTCGGCAGCAGCGGTTCTACATCATACAATATCATGGAATTCAGGACGGCCTTCAATGAGTCGTTTTTCATCGGAGGCGCGAAGCGCAAACGATGCGGTTTCATCGTCGAGCTGATGGAGGACGTGGATGACGACGACGACGAACCTATCGCGACTCTGCCATTTGAGTCGCACATTCTCAGCAACGTCCTCGGCGACACTGTTCTGCGTGAGTGGAGGATGCTAGTGAGCTTGCAAGTCCTAGTATTGAGCGAGCCCAAGTACCGAGCAACAGAGGTCGATGTGCTCCATTTCGAGTGCGCTGACTTCCTGGACTACGCGCCTGCGATGGTCCTGTACGCCTCGAGAATTCTGAAAACGCTGTTTCACCCGTTGCCTAGGGACGACATGCTCGACATCGATGTGAACCTGCTGGAGAAGCTAATCGTCCACTGGCGTTACAAGCCGCGAAGAAGCTTCTTCCTCAACTTCGAGCAGCGGTGCTACAGCCTGCACTATGAGCCTGAGCTCCTGTTGATTCGTGAATTTCTTGCTAGAAATTAAATTGGTTATAAAAGGAATTTGCGTTGACTGCAGTAACGACGCGCAAAACGCGATGACCCGTTGGCTCGCTATCGCCGCACTTGCTCTCGCCTTCTGCAGCGCCGACGCCGATGAGGAATACCACGATACCGAGGTCGGCGATGCAGCCGTGACTCTCAATGCGTCAACAACAGCGGCAAGCACAGTCTACGTAAACACACATGGCTATACAGTGACTGACAGCACGTGCTATAACCCGGACGACCAAAACAATTTATTGTCGACGAGGTGCAGATGGAACGCTAATTTTGTTCACGTCTCGGTGAGGGGCTTTTCAATGCGGGCGGATTTTGATGCACCTGTCGACGCGTCGAGCATTCTTCACCATAATGAAGCTATGTATACGCACGGACTCTTTTTATCGGATTGCATCGAAGAGTGCACCGGCGGAGAGGACGTGCTCGGGTTTGAGTACAGGTATGTGCAGGAAGACGGTCTGCGAGGCAGTGACGGAAGTGGTGGGAACTGGAAGTGGTGGAAACATTCAGTCGTTCTGCACTTGAGTTCTACTTTTTATGCCAGCACGAAAGCGCGTGCCATGATCGACAACTTGGATGATGCGACAGTTGCTTCGTACAAACAAAGCGCCAACGTAACGTGGTACGGTCTCACTTGCCCGATCACGAGCGCAGTGCTCGACGACGCCAGCAGCACTAAGTACGGCGCCAGCAGCACCTCCGTACGCCCTACACGAGTGGACGGAGACTTGCATTTCTCATTTAACGGTTATTCCTTCGCGAATACTAAAAATAACTGGGTACGCGGTGCAGGCTGGACTGCTCCGGACGGTAAAGATTTCGTATTCGCCGCTGATGCGGACCAAGATTACACCATATACGAAAACAACACGCTTGGCTGCTCGCCTATGGTTACGAATAACGACACGGGTCACGTCGGATATGGCAATTACTTGTGCTTCCAAAACACGAACAAAAATAGACATGCCGAAGACGACGACGATGGCGGCATGTCGACAGGCACAATCATTGGGATCGTTGTGGTTGTCTTTGTTGGCGCGGCTCTTTTTGTCACGAAAGCTCTCCCGATGATCCAGGGCGGCAGGGTGAACCAGGGCGAGTATGCCACTGGACCGGCCTCGGCCAGAGTCTAAGTACTTAAACTATTCAAACTAAGCCAGTGGTGAGTGACGGAATGAGCTTGTTAGATTACCTTCAAAATAACGTGTTCTCTAGAGAGCAAGGCATACTCTACGATTTCACCGTCAAGCACCTATCACTCCAGCTCGGCCTCCTCACTCCTGAGAGACGCTTCCACGTCGTGAGCGTTTGGGAGAACGGCACTAAAACGGTTCTGAAAAAGAGATCCGTAGAACTGGATCTGAGCGACGTCGACGACACAATCTACCAGTGCCGCAGCTGCGGCTCCCGGAAGATCGACATGTACCAGCTGCAGACCAGGGGCGCTGATGAACCGATGACCTCGTTCTTCACGTGCTTGGCTTGCCGGAAGCGGTGGCGGCAATGATCTTGTCACGTCTTTACGAACCTCGCTCTATAAGCTTTATCCGCTTCTTTTTGCCTGTAGTACGTCTGTAACGATTTCATTACCAGAAAGACGATCAGGATGATGATTATGATGACGACGCCCTGGCCTTCTGGTTTCTTGAATAACCACTTGAACACGTCGACAAAACCCATGTTGAAAGCGTCGGCCACGGCGTCGACGGGTTCGGTAGGGGCTGAGGTCGTCGGAGACCCCGTTGGACCCGGTGGAATCCTGTCTACAATAATGCAATCACTTGCGTCGTTTGCAGGATTGCCCGTGCAGAGCGCGTTCTTCGTGTAACCTAAATAGTTGCACGCCCACTCGCACTGAGGCGTTTCTGTGCATACACCTGGAGCGAAGGAGTTGTACAGCGTACCGCGTTCTGTGCCGCGGCCGCCTCTAGCGTGCACCATCCCCCACTCGCACGTGGTCGGGATAAATATGTCCGCGTTGAGCGGCGGGAACGGCGAGAGATCGACCTCCTGGACGCACGAGCAGAAGTGGCCGCCCGAGTCTGCCAGGCAAGTCACACCGTCATTGTCCCACTGGTGGCAGTCCGAGTAAAGCCGGCACGCCTTGTAGGTCTCCGACCACCAGACGCCGTCGCAGTACACGCGCTTGTGATGGGTACTTGTAAATTGTCCGTTTTTGTTGATGATTCCTCGTCCCTTCTCGTACACGTCGGGCTTCGTCGCTCGCGCGAAGTGGCTGCACGCTCGGAGGCACCACTTCAATCCCTTTCCAAAATCCGATTTGTACGGTGTCCACTCGTCGCGGACTGGAATGTGTTGGAATTCGGTGCCGAGCGGGTGGTAATTTTGTTTACCAAACCAAGGAGATTCAAAGTGTTGTCCGTAGTTGCTTGTCGCGAAGTGAGGGTTGTTGACGTTAATTGCATCATCGTTAGGATTGTCGTCGAGCGTCTTGTCTTGCCACATGTTGGTTTGTGTGAGGTACTCCTTGAACAACGTGGTGTAGTCGCCGTCCTTGCAGAACCAGTTCCCTGCCCCGACCCAGATCATTGACTCGTCGGGATATGTCGCCTTGCATTTTTCGTTTTGTTCGGTGAACATGTCATCGCATATAGGCCAGTTGTTTTTGTCCGCTCCTTGGTTCGCCTTACAGTCTTCAGACTGCTTAAAAATCTTATCGGGCAGCGGACAGCGGTCAGTCTGGACGCCCATGCAACACTTTCTGCACATGTCCCGCTGCGCCTCCGCCTCCGCGTAGCATCGGCCGTACGGGTCAGAGTTCGATTCTTGGCCGCCTGCGCCAGACCCGAGCTGCCTGCTGTTGCCTCTTTGGATCATGGCTTCTTCGCAGCTGCTGTGAAATACTTCCGTGCTTGCTGTACCGCACAGATCACCGTGGTCCTGGCCGAGGACACTAGCTAACAATGGGAAGGCGAAGCACACTCTATGCATAGTTCTCTCCGAATTGGGCTTGTCTTCGTTACGAACAATCCGATTTATATAAACGCAGACTTTGTCTGTGGAGTGCACGAAGAATGCTTGTTGTATTTTTGTTTATCCTCAACAACCTGCTCTGGTCCGCTGCTGAAGAGTGTCAAACCGCGTGGGATGCTGCTACTCTGCCGCCATCTGTTGCAGAAAACATATTCGATACTGGTGGCAGCGATCGCGGCAGTATCGAAGGCCATGAAAAGTACGTCAAATATCTGCTAGGCATTCTAATTGTGGTACTTGTGGGTGTCGTGGGCAAGGCTCTTAGCGAAGAGATTACAAAGACCATGAAAAAAAGGAAAGCGAACAAAACGTCTCCTGCTCCTACGCTAGGAAAGGTGTGAGGCTAAACCCTCTGCTCCTTGCGAATGACGCGGAAAGCTCGCGGCGTGCCCTCCAGAGGGATTTGGCCGTCAATCAAAGTCTGAACAAACGCCATCAGCAAGAACATGTTCGCGATCTGGGAGTAAACGGTGAAATCGCTAATCATAATCCGGAACTCAAAGATGGGCACCTTGATGCTGTCCATCATCGCTTTGAAGCCAATGAGAACAAACGTTAGTTGGAGCCCTGCGCTGCCGCACATGAGAAGCATGAACTGCATCATCCGAGTGTAGAACGCGCCCTTCATTAGGATCGTGGTGATGACCCCCAAGATGCCCAAGTCACCGACGCGCTCCGAAGCCCCATGCGTCTTCTCCGCACCGACCAATAAGTGCACCAGCGGGCTCAGGAAGCCCGGTAACCAACGAAGCATGAAGGCTCTGGTTGTCCGAAAACCGAACGCTGACCACTCGGCCACTCCGCAGATCACCAGCCCCAGGACGTTCACTGCGACGGCGACTATCGTCGGCGAGAAGATGATGATGAGGGCCATCTGGTTGCTGTCGAAGTCAAGGTCAAAGTGGAAGAAGACGAAGATGTCGCTGAGAAACTCCTCGATGGATTCGATCAAGGTGAAGATGGCGTCGCCGATTGATTCCAGCAAGCCCCCAAAAAGCTCAGTCAGGACGTATCCCAGCGCTGCCTTCATCGCCGTCCCGACAACGTCGCACAAGGTTTTGAACTCGTCTTGGTTGCTGTCCAGGTCGCCTTTTGTGCCGCGTGCCTGAAGGAACGGTTCTACTTGGATTACGATGTTCTGCTTCGGTTCGCGGTAGAATTCGATGATCTTAGCGTTGTCAGATATTTGCATGTACGCGAAGTAAGCTGCCGCCGCTGTCCAGACCCCGCAGTTCAACCACTGCCCAAACGAGTTTCCGTAACTGGTATCCATGTAAATGAAATCGCGCTGAATCTTCACCACCTCCCTGAGAAAACCTGCCGGATTGCTCGGATCCACCGGCTCCGCGGATCTGATGACCTTCTTGTCCAAAACCCGGCCGTACCTCGACGGATCGTGGTCCTCGTTCTCCTCTTCGAGACCGAGCCCGTCGTTGACGATGGTCGTTTGATCTTTGAGTGTTGCGAAGTCGTCGTTCCACCCCTTCGGCCGCTTCCGCGGTCCGCGCCGCGCCTTCGCCTTTTTCGGAGCCGCTGGCAATAGTTTTTGTTTTTCCTGTTCCCCTTGCGGCGTGACCTGCCCTTTTCCCCACAACTTCGGAATGAGCGAGAAGCTGATCTGCGCCTCCTCGTCGTCCATTATCGCCTTGTGCGCAGAGCTGCTGCCTGCGACGTCGATCGACCCCGCTGCCGATTCGAAGAAGTACAACAGCAAGTAGAACGTCCAGGCGAACGACGATACGTACGACAGCACGGTCCCGAGGAAAAGCAAGTTGTAGCCGTGCTTCATCTCCAGTTCAATGCGTCCGAGCGTGTCGGGCAGGATGTAGTTAACAGCGTACTCGACGTAGAAGGGACCGATGAACATCACTAAGACTACCACGAGGTTGCAGATAGTCGTCGTGACGGCGAAGGCGAGAAAGAACGGGTACACGCCAGGCGTCGCAATGCGTTGCCAGTAGCCGACCGACAGCGAGACGAACCCGTTCAAGAAGGCCGGAATCCACATAAACATCGTGTAGAGATTTATTTTGAACAGCTTCTTGTACGCTTCCGACGCTGTCTTCAAGGCGCGGTACGCTTTCTTGAAAAATTTGAACTTTTTCACGATGCGGCGAGCGATTTTGGCAAACCGCAGCGCAATCTTGAAGAGCTGCCACGCCATTCGAAGGGCATACTCAACCGCCTGCGCAATGGCGTTGAGTGCTGCACCGATGAAGGGTACGGCTGAAGAGGCTGCCTGTGCCGCCATGCTGGCCGTCAGCGCTATGAGAAAGACGTTGCACTGCGTGTTCAGGCATCGTCTCTCTGCCACATTGTACCCGTAGCCTTGCTTCTGTACGTACGTTACCTCATCTGGGAAAGGTTTTAAACCAAAGGGCGGGTCTCCTAGCTGGTTTGCTGTGCAAAAGTCGCCCACTCTGCCCGAGCAAGGTCGCCAGTTGTCGTAGATCTTGACGTAGCCGCAAACGCCAGTAGCCTTCGGAGTATCATCCCATTCGGAGTCACCAGACTTGACGCACGCGTCTTTTAATGAACGCGTGCATAATGTCGCGCACTCCTGGTAATCCTGCGGATTTTTGGTTATGAAAGATGACCCCGGGTCCATCGGCCAATGAATGGTCTTCGATGTCGGTTGATCTCCTACTGGGACCATCACTCCTCCTAATTCTTGAGTGAATCTGTTGTTGATCGCGGGGGTGTCGTACTCGCAGTACTCGCCCAGTCCAGGATCATTGGTCGAGCATTGCGGAGGTGCGTCCGTTCGGCATATGCACTCTACCGGCGTCTCCCGGTGGCGACTGCAGAAGGGGTTCAAATTGTTGGCCATCTCCTCCATGTAGTACACGAACTCGTCGAACTGGTTCATAACCTCTTTTGCCATCCGCTTGATAATTTTAGTCGTGTCGCCGTCGAAGGTCTGCATTCTCAGGAACGGGCCCAAGACTCCGAGGAAGATGAAGATCAGAGCGTACGTCCCGAAAATGATGGCGAACGACTGGAGACAGCGAGCGATGATTTGGTCCAAGCGAAAGTCGCGAGGAATGAAGTCGCGAGTCTTCGCGTAGATCAAGCGCTGGATCGCCCACGCACCTATCACCGCAAAAACGCCGCCGTAAACGAACGTCGTCTCGTTGCCCTCCGTGTGCTGCTGGATGAAACTCGCGAGGTAAAAATTGATGAAGATGTGCGATAAGTGCACCGTCTTCAGATGCTGCATCCCGTTACGCGGACGAATCAGGCGACGGAAGGCGTCGCGCCATGCGGCGCTTCCTGTGCTCTCGCGACGCTTCCCGTTTATCCACGGCATAATTGTCATAGGGGTCAGCAGGAACAGCGCGCCGTCGAGGACGAGAGCGATTGCAATTGCCATGAACGAAATGTAAGAGTAGTACCGGTCGTTGTCGCTTGAGTGGAGGATCATCGTTTCGTGGTAAGAGAAGTAAAACCACGCTGAGACGGCGGGGGCGTAGATGCAGCACGCTCCGCACAGCCAGTTCAAAAGCGAGACAGAGAATTGCTGTGTCTCTCTTGCACCTTTCCACCGATTCTCCCTGCGCTCGTACCACAGAATGTTCGAAGCCCAGTCGTTGTGGTAGGGCTGCTTCGAGTACAGGCGCTCGGTCGCGCCCATCTCGTCGTTCGTCGGTCGCTTGTTCATGTAATAGTGGTAGTCGTCCACCGTCCACTCCTTCAAGAGGTGGGCGACGGCGAAGAAGATCCCAAACGCGATGAACAGTACCTTCTGGTGCGTCGCGATCAGCTCGCCCACGCTGTCCACAAAGTCTTTGTACAGCTCCACCTCCTGCACGCGCTCTTGGCGACTCACGTACATCGAGAGCCGGGTCACCTCCGTTCCAGTTGCGATCATGTACAAAAACGCCAGGCGGAGATACCGCGGCGTGCGAAATAACGCACCGAACGAGTTGCGGTGGCTTGACAAGCCGAACGGAATCTCGGTGTTAATAATTGTCTCGTTGATCAACATCACGATGCCAATCCCTTTGAGCAACGTGTGCATCTGAAGCGAGTCGTTCAAGTAAGTATCTAACCACGTCGCGCAAAATGCGAGGCACGCGCAGATAAACGTCGCGACCC
>Ga0315334_10001426_pt1 | contig 14716 bp, 16 predicted proteins | sample M150034915metaG_FD_205555 | JGI IMG/M metagenome (GOLD analysis project Ga0315334, IMG submission 205555) | Ammonia-oxidizing marine archaeal communities from Monterey Bay, California, United States - M1 500m 34915 | ecosystem: Environmental > Aquatic > Marine > Intertidal zone | place: USA... | reverse complement strand
TTTCGTCCCAGTTTCTTCCCCTTCACTTGTCCCAGCGCAGAGGTCGATATTCAATGCGTTATTTGCAGTGGCAAGGGGTGCCGAGTTTGCTCACAAACTGGTTGGGTAGAAATTCTTGGGGCAGGCATGGTTGACCCGGCAGTCTTCAAATGCGTCGGTTACGATCCAGAGAAGTGGGCCGGGTTCGCCTTTGGACTCGGCATCGAACGGATCTCAATGTTGAAATACGGCATCAACGACATCCGCTTGTTTTTTGAAAACGATCTGCGCTTCCTCAAACAATTCTAACCCTCTAGCAAGGGAAGGAAGTGGTAATGAAGTTTTCCTGCATCCTGACCGAAGCTCCTTTTAACAAGTTATTTCCCGTCCTCATCGATGATTTGTTGGCACCTGATGGCTACTAACCCTATAGCGGCTGGCCGACACCCCTCTAGCACAATTACGTTGTTGTTAGAAATTGATAGGAATTATTTAATCAATTCCTGATCAAAAAAGTTGATCGACATTCCAACATCAAGAACCAGCCCCTGTGCGTTGATGCCACTGGAACACTTGCTTAATAAAAACACTGCTGCATTGGCCGCTTCCTGAGTGGTCAGACCCTTTTTTCGCAAGGTTGCCTTCTCGGCATACAGGTAGGAATCTATATAACCCGGTATGCCTGCAGAGGCCGATGTCTTGAGCAAACCAGGGTTGATGGAATTAAATCGGACTTGTGAAAACGCACTGAATGATTTTGCTAGGAAACAAAGAGAAGAATCGAGTGCCGCCTTAACCGGAGCCATGTAACCATAGTTTTCTGCCGCCATCCGCGTGGTCGAAATCGATACGGCAACAACCGATGCCCGTTGATCGAACAAATCCTTAAGGGCATTGGCAAGACTGACCAAGGAAAAACAACTGATATCGATGGACTGGAGAAAGTCCTTTTTTACTGTTTCATGAAAAGGTTTCCAACCTTTGGAATAATTTGCGAATGCTATGGAGTGAACCAGTCCATGTAAAACTTTAAGATGTTGGCCAACCTCAGACTTTAAGGCTTCAATATCTTCCTCTTTTTCTACATCACAAATGATGACCCTTTTACCCGCCAAAAGTTTTTCTAATGATTTCTTGCGGTCTGCGGAACGAACACTGTAAATAACATTAGCACCTTCTTCTTCCAACGTTTTCGCGATATGCCAGGCAACACTTTTTCTGTTTGCTACTCCAGTCACAAGGAAATTTTTATTTTCCAAGTCGAGAAAACTCATCTTGTTTTCTCAATCAGCATGGCAGAGAACTCTAAAGTGACCGCTATCTTACCATTGACAGATGCTTTACCTGACATATAAGCGGCAGTACTGACAAGGTCTTTTAGGGTCACCTCAATTTTCATCGTGTCTCCGGGATAAACCGCATGCTTGAGTTTGATATTATTGACCCGGGTAAGAACCGGAATCCGGCTTTCAGTGGCAATACGTTTTCCCATCATGATGGCTCCGGTCTGAAAAATAGATTCGAAGATCAATACTCCAGGCATGATAGGACTCTCAGGATAATGCCCAGCAAAAAACGGTTCGTTGGGGTCAATCTTTTTTAATGTTTTGATGGTGTCATCAGTTTCTTCAATCACACGATCGACAAACAAAAAAGGAGGACGGTGCGGAATATATTGAAGGAAGTCCTGTGACATTTTATAGGCCCCCGGTTACCTCTAACACGGATCCGGTAATGTAAGAAGATTCTTTTGAAGCCAGAAATAATACCGGATAAGTTACATCTTCCGGAGTACCAAAGCGCTTGAGGGGAACCTGTTTTTTATAAGCATCTCTTTGTTCACCGGGCAAGTCGGCAATGAAACTCGTTTCGATAAAACCTGGTGACACACAGTTGACCGTTATTTTTCTGCTAGCAACTTCTTTGGAAAGGGATTTCATAAAAGCTACTTGTCCCGCTTTTGACGCGGCGTAATTGGCCTGACCCGCTAAACCAAGTTTGCCTACGGGTGAGGTCAAAACAATGATACGACCATATTTTTGCCGCATCATATATTGCACCGCAAGTTTGCAAAGGTTAAAGGTGCCCGTTAAGTTGGTGTCAATGACATCGTTCCAAACATCTGTTTTCATCATACCAACGATGGAGTCAGAACGAATCCCTGAACTGATCACCACAACTTGAAAGTTGTCGTGTTTGGATTCCACCTCCCTATAAAATTTTTCTACCCCTTCGTAGTTGGCAACATCGAATTTATGGATATCAAGACATTCAGCGTAGGCAGAGTTAGATTCCTTAAACTTTTTAGCTTCTGCCTCATTACTCCGGTATGTGGCAATGACTTTTGCTCCTGCATTGAGGAAAGCCTCAGATATGGCCCGACCTATACCGCGCGTACCCCCTGCGATTAATACCGTTTGGCCTTTAAAATCAAACTCCATCCACTCGGCGTGAGGCCAATTGATAAATACCCATAAAGGAAGCGGATATTTTTAGCCCTTTAATTATAGTTAGCATAAATTTTCCTCAAGGAATTTTGGCACGATAGGTAGGAAGAATGGTCCTATCTTTAAACCGATGCTGTCACCAGCAAATCCGGACTCAATTGCCGCAGAAACTTATCAGTTTCGTTAGCAACAATGACTCCATAATTCGCTGCCCCCAACCAACCTGACATGATGATCCCCACAGACCCCGCATGAAACAATCCGTTAATTTGTTTAGGAAGATCTCGACTTACTTTGAGTCCTTCAAACTTGGTTCCAAACGAAGTGCCCGAAGGGTGCAAGGTGTAACGTTTAAATGTTTTTGGTGTTGAGGCTTCTATATGATCCACTTTTTTGCGAATCCCCGGAACATATTTTTCCAGTGCATCGAGAGTGCTTTGCTCTAAATCATGTTTGTCTTTTTTGTATTGAGATTCACTCAGTTTGGCCCAGTCCTGATAACGAGCATTGGTCGATGATACGATGGAGTATCGATTGGTTCCCGGCCGGATTTCCGGATAATAAAATGAAAATGTGCGGCTGGTAACGTCTTTGTTCAATATTTGTTCTGTACAATATTCGTCTGCCACAGACGAGAATAGTAGATCCCCCACATGCGGAACAGTTTCCCCTTTTTTAATCCCCATATAAACCTGGCAACTTGAATTATTGAGCCGGACTTTTTTAACCTCTTCAAGAAATTCGGGATTAAAATGTTCCTCACCTGCTAAGTCTTCGATGGTGGTCAACAAGTTTGAATTGGAAAGGACAGACTTGCACAAGATGTCCTGCCCATTGATGCGAACTCCCTGTACCATTTTGTCTTCAATGTAAATTTTTTCGACCATACAATGAGTGCGAATGTCCACGCCATTTCGCAAAAGCTCCTGCTTCATTTCTTTGATCAGGTGATCGGTTCCCCCTTGGTAGGTGAAAACCCCTTTGTCCATGAAGTTGGAAAAAACGATTCCATAAGTCAAAGCAGGATCGTCCAGAGTGGAACCATTGGCGTAGGTGATCGGTTCCATGAGAAATCGCCAAACATCTGTACGACCAGGAAAATATTTTTCAAAAAGTTCACGGGTGGTCATTATGAGGTCATCATAAAAATTCATGCCTCGGGCGGTCACAAAAAACTCATCGACCACTTCTTTTAAAATTCCAAAATGTTCGCGCAGGATATGGGCAAAATCTATCTTGTCGAAAGAAGTATTGACGGAAAACTGGGGGTTGTCGAAACGTATATTTTTTAGCTGGATGACTCGTTTTGAAATATCCTGAGTCCAGTATTTTCGCAGGGTCTTAATCATCCCGTAGGGGAACCCATGCAGGGAGATATCCATAATATGGCCCCCCTTGCGTTTGAACCAGGTGGCCATGCCTCCCATATTGTAATGGTGTTCGGCCAGCAAAACCTTGTGACCCATTTTTGCCAGTAAATTAGCTGAGGTCATTCCCGCCAGACCGCTTCCAATCACTACCGTGTCGTAAGCCGACAAAACACCTTTTAACCAGTCTTTTTGTGGTTTATCCATTGATGTGATTGTTATTTTAAAAGATGGAGGTTAGCCATAGATATTCCGCTTAATGTGGCCCCTATGATACCCAAAAACCCCTGATCTGTCCCGCAAATATACAGATTATTGACTGAGGTTTTTCCATTTTTAATTTTCTGTGGCGACCCATATACAGCTCCATTTATATGGCCTGTATATTTTTTAATGGTCTTTGGCGTAAACGAGTCTAAAAATACCACATTATCGCGAAAATCAGGGAAAAATGCAAACAAAGCGTCCAACGCCCGCTCCCTCCATTCCTTCTTGGCGGAGATATAATCTTTTCTGGGCAAACAATCCCATCTCCCGAAACTCGCAAGATTGGTCAGCCTGATCAGCCCGTCATCAAGGGGTTCGGGAAATTTAAAGTTATTGCTACAACACAGAACCCCGCTTGATATATCGATTAAATCACCCGGAACCTTATAATCAAACCTGGGCTGAGTGGAAAAAAATACAATGCTCTTATCATAACCCAGGTCTCTGGGCTCCTTGTCCACCACAAAAAGGGACTCCATAAATGAAACCTGCCCTATTTTGCATTCTTCCAAGTCAAGAACCTTTGGTTGGCAGCAGCTCAGTGTTTCCACATATCCCATGGAAGAAAGTACCGCTTCAGTCTCTAAATCACCGTCTTTATCTAGGGTTACCGAATATACCGTTCCCTCTTTGGAATTGATAGTTTTAACCCCGTTCCCCATCCGCAATTCACCACCCAGACTCTTAAACTTATCAGCCATGAGATTCAGGATATAGTACATTCCCCCTTGAGGCTTGGAAAACCCTTCTACAAAAATGCTCTTGAACATGATGACAAATTGATAAAAATCCATATCTCCTTCACGTGCATTACCGTAATACATCAATGGGCAAAACAGCATATCAATCAGTATAGGGTCACTGATAAAGGACTCCAAAACAGGCCGGGACAAAAGACAGCCGCCTTCATTGAGATTCAGTTCGTCAAAGGAAAGGATCTTTTCAACCAATTTGTTGAATCCATCGATTTGATCTGGAAACTGTTCCGCTACCTCTTGGCGCAAAAACTCAAAGTCATTAGTAAATCTAAGGGAATTTTCAGGAAAGCGTATCTCCGACACCTCCTGCTGGCACAGGCGAAAGTCATCGTGGCTGATACGTAATTGCTTGAGCAGCTTCCCCAAAGGGGAGGAACGGACTCCTTTGGGCGAATAATTGGTCATCGCATGGAGACCCACATCAAATCTGCGTTTTTTTCTTACATAAAAAGAATTCAGACCGCCGATCTCTACATGTTTTTCAACAATGCAAACTTTTTTATCGAACATGGCTAAGCGAATGCCGGCAGCCAATCCCGATAAACCCGCACCGATAATTATAGTTTCGTAACGCATAAACCAATTATACCACTGGGTATGGGGCCAATGGGCACATGATGTTCATCGTTCGTGCTCAGTTGCAACCCCTGGCAGAAGATTCAATAAATTTAAAAGAACTTTTATGTAATTTAAAATCAATAAAGGCGGGAGTGAAAAACTAACTGGCCATAGACCGGTCTTTTAATAACGGGGTGAGATAAGAAACACAACCGGCCATCGTTGCTAAATGCTCGTAATCCTTTTCTGGCACTTCAATGTTGAAGCGTTTTCTGAGCTCCATAACAATATCAAGAAAATCCATGGAATCCAGATCAATTTGATCTCTCAACTTGGTGTTGTCATCAATGGAACTAATATCCTCATCCGGAGCAATATCGGCAAGAATATTAAGAATAATCTGTCTTACATCTTCAATCGTCATTACTGTACTCTCCAAAATCTCCAATAACCCTGATTTTAGTAGAAGATAGGACAAATTTCAATAATAATCTTGCAGGAAATAAAGATGAAAAACTCCCTCAACCTCCTTTATTCAGGAGAAGACGGTCAAAGTATTGCGCTTGAGTATCCCAACAGCTTTATGGGTAATGCCGTGCTGACCTCACGCCTAATAGCGTTTTACAATCAAAACGGAGTTGATGCCGAACATACCGAAGGAGTTGTTCATGATGTAATCCACAGAGGGGAGTTTTTCTGGGGTATTGGCAACCAGGTTATTCAAGGCGCATTCTGGGTCGAGATCATCGATGTTGATAGTGGGGTGGACCATGAGGTCATCGAAAGAGGGCAGATTACCGGAAAGTTCCAACGTGCCTGCTGCACCCATAGTATGTCCTATAAAACTTTTTGTATTATTGATACGTGTCTTGCTATTATCGCCAAATACTTCGCGCAGGGCTTTGGCTTCCTGAATGTCGCCCATTTGTGTTGCTGTTGCGTGTGCGTTGAGGATATCAATGTCATTTGGCTTGAGTCCAGCTCGGTCCAACGCCATACGTATACACTGGGCCTGTCTACCCGGGTCTGGCAGAATGAAATCGACCGCATCAGAGTTGATAGCATAACCGACAATTTCACCATATATTTTTGCGCCACGTTTTTGCGCATCCGATAGCCGTTCCAGAGTGTAGACGCACCCGCCTTCTGAACAAACGATTCCGTTACGATTTTTATCAAACGGACGGCTGGCTTTGGCAGGGTCTTCATGTGTAGCCAATGCGCCCTCACTTTTAAAACTGGCAAAAATACCGAAGGTATGAATACTTTCCGACACCCCGCCTGCTAAAGCGAGATCAACCTCGCCCAGTTTTAACATTTGCAAGCCTTGAATGACACCCATATTGCCAGCAGCACAGGCCGCCCCAATGGTGTAATGCGGACCAGTGATTTTCATATTTAAAGTCACTTCGCCCGCCGGATTGTTAGACACGGTGCGAGGATTATGATGATGCGACCAGAACTTGGTGTCAAAGTTATACTGACTGATATTATAGACCTCGTTCTCGGTCTCAACATTGCCATGCTCGGTCACCCCGAGATAGACCCCCACTCTGGATCGGTCAATCGTTTCCAGATCAATTCCAGCATCGGCAACGGCTTCACGCGAGCAATATATGGAAACCGATCCTACCCGGGTGCCACGGCGGCGTTCTTTTTTCTTTTGGTATTTTTGTTCATCAAAATCACAGACCCCGGCAAAAACCTTTCCCATATACCGGGTCTCAAAGTATTGCACCCCTGAAACCCCATTTAGCAGATTTTGACGAAATTCTTTTAGGTTGTTACCATTGGGCGAAGTCAACCCAATTCCTGTGATTACAATACGTTCATTCAGATCAGTCATTTTTTATCAGTAAAGCGACCGCATACGCAACGACGCCTTCTTCACGCCCGGCAAAACCGAGTTTTTCAGTGGTGGTAGCTTTAATATTTATCCGGCCCGTTTCAACACCGAGAACGGAAGCAATATTCTTTTTCATTTCTTTAAAATAAGGTGCCAACTTGGGTTTCTGTGCCACAATCACCGAGTCAGTGTTGGCAACCTCAAAACCTTTTTCCCGGACCATTCGCATGACCTCTTTTAATAATAGCAGGCTAGAGATACCTGCCCACTTCGGGTCCGTATCCGGGAAGTATGCACCTATATCTCCAACTCCCAACGCGCCTAACAAGGCATCACACAGAGCATGGACCAGGGCATCAGCATCTGAGTGCCCATACAGTCCCATCGAATGTGGGACATCCACCCCACCCAGAATAAGTTTCCTGCCCTCAACCAGACGATGCACATCATAACCATTGCCAATGCGAATATTAGGTAAATTCATTTTTTAAATAATAACCCTCCTTAATCAGGGGGAACTGGACAAAAGCAATCTAGACCGAGAAAACTATTTGTTCACTCAATAAAGTTTTTGCTCCTTGGTCCTATGTCTAAGTAGCTAATGGGCAACGGTTATAAGCTTTGTAGTTTCTTCACGCGCCCAGAGGTCGGCATCTAAAACATCCTGCATTTCCTGCAGGGGAACCGGACGATGATTGTACATAACCATGCGAATGATTTCTGAAATATCTTTATAAGTGATCAGTTCATCGAGGAATGCCTGCACCGCTATTTCATTTGCAGCATTAAGCACAGCTGGTATCGTCTGGCCCATCTCTATAGCATCCATAGCCAGTTTCAGGCAGGGAAATCTATCAAAATCAGGGGCTTCAAAAGTCAGGTTTCCTATTGAACTTAAATCCAGAGAAGGCAGGTCACTTTCGTATCGATCTGGGTAAGTCAGCGCATAAGCAATGGGCACTCGCATATCTGGAATTCCCATCTGTGCAATGATCGATGTATCGACAAACTCGATCATCGAGTGAATAATACTCTGCGCGTGAACAATTATTTCGACAGGAATCTCCGCACCAAACAACCATTTGGCTTCTATATATTCAAGGCCTTTATTCATCATGGTGGAGGAGTCGATGGTGATTTTGGCCCCCATACTCCAGTTAGGATGGTTGAGCGCATCTTTGACCGTCACACTCTCCATCTGTTTGAGTGTGAAGTTTCTAAAAGGTCCGCCGGAAGCGGTCAATATAATCTTCTTGATACGTTCGGTTTTTTCCCCGTTTAAAGCTTGGAATATGGCACTGTGTTCGCTATCAATCGGGATGATTTGGATATTGTTGCGGGCGGCTTCTTTTAGAACCAGTTCACCTGCTATCACAAGGGTTTCCTTATTGGCCAGCGCCAGATTTTTACCGGCTTTGATCGCTGCAATAGCGGGGAGTAATCCGGCACTTCCAACCACACCGGAAACAACCATGTCAGCATCGGGAAATGAAGCGATAGAAATTGTGCCCTCCTGACCAGAAACAATTTCCACATCTAAATCACCGACAAGTTCCTTCAACACATCCACTTTGGTAGAGTCGTACAGGGCTGCCAGTGCTGGTTTAAATTTTCGTATCTGGGTAGCAAACAATTCTACGTTACTTCCCGTAGAAAGGGCGCAAATCTGAAACTTTTCGGGGTAACGCTCCACCACATCCAACGTGTTAACACCGATGGAACCCGTAGAGCCTAGAAGGGATATTTTTTTCATGTGGTGGCCCAACTAATGAAAAGAGGATTAAAGAGAATCGCTAAAAACGCAAAAGAATCAAATTACTAGAGATCTTCTTTTATGTCCCTAGAAATAATTGGTAATAACAATAGAATACTGGACCAGCGAATAACAGACTGTCAATACGGTCCAAAAATCCACCATGACCCGGAATCAATGAGCCGGAATCCTTCACTTGACAATTTCTTTTTATCAGAGATTCAAAAAAATCCCCAAACTGCCCGATAATACCGCACATAAAGGCCACAATCAAACAATGCGATAACAAAAATTCCTCAAAAAACCAAACATGCGATAACCCTGAAGCTATCAGAGTGCCGAATACGTTGGCTATCGCCCCTTCCACCGTTTTATTTGGACTGACCACAGGCAGAATTTTGTGCTTCCCAAACTTGCGGCCGCCATAATAGGCCGCTGCGTCACCCGTCCAAATAAGAAGCAGGAGGAATATGATCATTTTACTCCCGCCTTCCAAGCTATGGATCAGCAGAAAATATCCCCCTAAGCCTGCAATGTAAAATATTCCAAAGAACGTGTAGGCAACCGTGTCTAAAGCCACCTTTACACTTTTCCCCCTGAAGCACCAAGTCGCAAACAAAACAACAGGGAATATAATGGAAAAAATAAGTAACCATTTTATTCCCAGAATGAAACCTAATAGAAGCAGAAAACTCAACACCCCACCCTCAATAGGAAAACCTTTCACGCCGATATTAGAAATCATGGAAAAGTACTCGTGGCTGGCCACCAACACAACTACTACAACAAAACAAAAGAACAGGAGGGGGGAACCATACAATACAACTCCCAACATCAAAGAGATACCAATGGCACCACTGATTACACGCTTCAAGACCCGACTCCTGTCAAAATTTTTTGACCCCAGATAGGCACGAAGGATATGAGTTTTACGGTAGGAATAGTCAATATCTGGTTTTAAGATTTTACAATTTGTTCTCGCGTCATTCCAAAGCGCCGATCTCTAGCTTGGAACTCAATGATCGCGTTCAGGAAATCATCATCCGAAAAGTCTGGCCACAACACATTGCTGTAAAATAACTCAGTATAAGCACTTTGGTATAAAAGAAAATTACTGATCCTTCTTTCTCCACTTGTCCTGATGACCAGGTCTGGATCCGGAAGAGGGTATGTGGAAAGAAATGACTCAAACAATAACGAGTCGATCTCTTCAGGTCTGAGCTTCCCTAAATGTACCTGCTCAGCAATATTTTTTATAGCATCAATAATTTCCTGTCTGCCTCCATAACTCAGCGCCAAGGTAAGAACCATGCCCGTGTTATCACGGGTAACTTCAGTGGAATGATGGATCAATTTTTGGACCGCTTCGGGCAAATCCTCAATATGTCCAATACTATTGAAGCGAATATTCTCCTCCTTCATTCGCCTCACTTCCTTTTTTAAATAAAAGCTCAGGATTTTCATGAGCGTATTGATTTCTTCAGGAGGTCGACTCCAGTTTTCATTGGAAAACGAATAGAGGGTCAGAGCTTCAAGATTGAGTTTGCGGCTCAAAGTGACAATGCGGTCCACCACCTTAACACCTGCCCAATGGCCCTCAACTCGAGGAAGAGAATGGTTTTGTGCCCAGCGCCCATTGCCGTCCATAATTATGGCGACATGTAGGGGCAACCGACTGGGATCTACTTTTTCCCACAATGCTGTATTGACCAAGGAGGAGGCTCCTAATTAATCGGCCAAACCCGCCGGTAAGAAGATATAGGGTTTGAAGACAAACAACCTAAACACTATAGAGGATACTACAAAAAAATCCTTCATACATCCATCATAGCTTTTTCTTTTGCATGAGAAACCTTATCAACTTCGGCAATAAACTTGTTCGTAATTTTTTGGATATCATCAGCACCCTTATGGCTTTCATCCTCAGAAATCTCATGGCTTTTTTCTGATTTTTTCAGCTTATCGTTAACATGTTTCCGCACATTCCTGATTGCTATCTTACATTCCTCATTATATTTTTTTACCAGCTTAACCAATTGCTGCCGACGTTCATTGGTCAAGGGTGGAATGGTGAGCCGGATGGACTTTCCATCATTATTAGGAGTCAGGCCCAAGTCTGAAGCCTGAATGGCCTTCTCTATCTCTTTTAAAACCGATGCTTCCCAAGGTTGAATGGTCAAGGTTTGGCTATCAATGGTGCCCAAAGTAGCAACTTGACTCAAAGGTGTCAGGTTTCCATAATAATCGACCTTGAGATCATCTAACAAAGCAACAGAGGCCTGACCGGTTCGCAACTTTCCTAACTCATGATGTAGGTGATCAATAGAGATCCCCATTTTCTTTTCCACTTCCTGGATTAAATCAGCAATCATTATCAGACTCCCACTTTGGTGCCAAGTTTTTCACCCAGCAAAACCCGTTTAATACTATGTTTTTCGCGAAAATTAAAAATAACCAAAGGTAATTTATTATCCATACAAAGAGAGATCGCTGTCGAATCCATTATCTTCAGCCCTTTATTCAGCACATCTAAATAAGTCAGGTTCTGGAATTTTTTTGCTAAATCATTGGTTTTGGGGTCATCATCATAAATTCCGTCGACCTTAGTCGCTTTTAAAATAACTTGCGCTCCAATTTCCATAGCTCTTAGAGACGCAGCCGTATCAGTAGTAAAATAGGGGTTGCCAGTCCCACCCGCAAAGATTACAACGCGCCCCTTTTCAAGATGGCGAATCGCACGGCGACGCACATAAGCTTCAGATACCGCCTGAATTTCGATCGCCGATTGAACCCGAGTGGGAATCCCAACACTTTCCAAACAATGCTGTAACGCCAGACCATTGATAACTGTAGCGAGCATTCCCATATAATCGCCAGTAGTGCGTTCGATTCCAATGGAACTCAAGGACGCGCCCCTTAAGATATTGCCACCTCCTATGACAATGGCAATTTCAACATCTAGTTTTCTGGCCTCTAGAATCTCCTCCGAAAAATTTGATAATGCTCCTTGATCTAACCCAAACGCCCCCTCTCCTGAAGCCAAGCTTTCACCGCCAAGCTTCAGCAACAATCTTTTATAAATTGGCTTATCCATTAAATTTCAAATCTAGCAAATTTACCCAGATTGATATTTTCTCCCAAGAGAGCAATTTTCTGTTTTATTAATTCGGCAATTGTAGTACTGGTGTCCTTGACGAAGGGCTGCTCAAGCACACAGTTTTCTTCGTAGAATTTTTCCATTTTTCCTGTCACGATTTTTTCAATAATGTGTTCAGGTTTCCCAGATTCTTTGGCTTGATGGGCAAAGATCTCCCTTTCTTTTGCCAGAATATCTTCTGTCACCTCTTCACGGGTGGAAAAACGCGGTTTGGCAGCAGCAATGTGCATGGCAATATCCTTAGCCAGTTCCTGAAAATCGGGAGTGTTGGCTACGAAATCCGTTTCACAATATAGCTGCAATAGCACCCCAATTTTACTACCTTGGTGGATATAATAACCAACTTTCCCCTCACCGGTATTGCGGTCAGCCTTTTTATCTGCCTTAGCCAATCCTTTTTTTCTGAGGAATGTAATCGCATCCTCAACATCGCCCTTAGTTTCTTTTAATGCCGACTTGCATTCCATAATTCCCGCACCCGACTTGGAGCGCAACTCCTTAACCATCACAGCAGTTATTTCCATTCCATTTCCTTAATCAACAAATTGTTTATCAAAATCAAACCCAGCGCCTTTAGTTTTTAAAACTCCTGGTCACAGTTCTGGACAGGATCGTCTCATATTTCTCTAGCGAAGTTTTGCTTGTCCCTTAACCTTAGGAACCCGCATGGGATCGTGCGGGAGACTTCAGTATTTAAATCAGGAGCAGTATTTAGCTTTTCTCGTTGTCACTGATAACCAACTCAGATTTATCTTCAACCGCGGACTTTTTTCCTGCATTTTCCTTTTCCTTGCTTGCTTTTTCTTCAGCCTCTCGTGCCTGGTTTGCTTTTTCCTTACGGGCTCTAATCATTTCCTGGCCCTCCAGACAAATACTTGCAAGTCTGCTGGTAAACAATTTGATCGAACGCATCGCGTCATCATTTGCGGGAATAGGAAAGTCCACGTCATCCGGATTGGCGTTGGTGTCAACCATGGCTATAATTTTAATCCCCAGTTTTTTCCCCTCAGCCACTGCTATTTTTTCTTTTCGAGTGTCCACGATAAAAAGGGCATCAGGCAAATCCTTCATATTTTTAATTCCCCTGAAAAACTTATTTAACTTTTCAATTTCCCTTCTCATTTTCAAAGCTTCTTTTTTATGCAAAACATCAAACTTATTTTCTTCGTCCATTTTTTCCAGTTCGTGCAACCGGGCAATGCTTTTGCGAATGGTAGAAAAGTTTGTCAAGGTTCCACCGAGCCACCTTTGATTAATGTAATACATTCCGCAACGGGTGGCTTCTTCAGCGATCAACTCCTGCGCTTGTTTTTTGGTCGCGACAAAAAGAATCTTTTTGCCTGCCTGGGCCATGTCCATGACATATTTTTCAGCTTCCCTAAAGCGAACCAACGTTTTCTGCAAATCTATAATGTATATTCCACTACGAGCCCCATAAATATAAGGCTTCATTTTGGGGTTCCAGCGATTGGTCTGATGCCCAAAATGGGCTCCAGCCTCCAACAATTCTTTCATAGTGATTTCAGACATAAAAACTCCTTAAAAGTTAATGGGTTATACCTTCGCCTCCATCATCTCGCGCCAAGAACCCATAGGCCACCCTTGGCTTGATCCGGAAACGTGCGTGATATTTTTGGGAAGTTCCCAAAAAGAGAAACTAAGATGTAATTTAAATTAACACATTCCGCTTGACGTGACAATACGCAACCTCGCCCTACAACGAGGTAATTGCTCATTTTCTATAAAGAAAATTGGCCTAAAACAAAATGGCTTATCTATTTCTCTACCGACCTAGGCAGTATGAACTAATTGCGAGTTTTCAGGGACCTTACGGACAATTCTAGCTAAAGTTTTCAATGGAACCAGATCAATTTCCCAGCCTTTCAATACCGCCATGGCGCCAGACTCCCTATCCGCGGCAGCCCTTATATTGCCAGTCAGGATTCCAACACATTTAAGGCGCATTAGAAACGGTCACCTCTACTGGCTCCGCGATCAGATCATAACCTGTGACCCTTGTTATTTGGGCAGAAATGATTTGTCCGGGCTCGGCTTCGCACTTTTCAAGGAAGACCTGACCGTCAATATCCGGCGCCTGGGAGCTGAGCCTTCCGGTCATCAAATAGTTTTCCTGCGGGTCAAAGCCTTCTACCAAAATCGGTTCTATTTTGCCCAGGTGTTCCCGATTTTTTCGAAGGGCAATATCTTGTTGCAATTCCATCAATATATTTTTTCTTTCCTCTTTCACTTCCTGAGGAACCCGGTCAGGATAATCGTAAGCGGTAGTACCCTCTTCATCCGAATAAGTGAAAAACCCAACATGATTGAACTCCATTTCACAAATAAATCGGATCATGTGTTGAAAATGCGCATCGGTTTCTCCCGGAAACCCAGTAATAAATGTGGTCCTTAATGCCACATTTGGGATTTTAAGCCGGACCTCCTCCAGCATTTTTCGAATTCCACCCTCGGTCTCTTGACGCTTCATACTTTTGAGCATCTCGTCATGCGTATGCTGTAGAGGAACATCAATGTAACTACAGACCTTAGACTCTGACTCGATGAGCTCAATTATCTCGGAATT
>Ga0315334_10001425_pt1 | contig 14719 bp, 18 predicted proteins | sample M150034915metaG_FD_205555 | JGI IMG/M metagenome (GOLD analysis project Ga0315334, IMG submission 205555) | Ammonia-oxidizing marine archaeal communities from Monterey Bay, California, United States - M1 500m 34915 | ecosystem: Environmental > Aquatic > Marine > Intertidal zone | place: USA... | reverse complement strand
CCTCTTGGCCTTCAATCACCTCAAAGAAAGCAGTTCCGATCGTGCAGAGCGTGAACGAGACGTGACTGACCTCCATCGAGACGAACTTCATGCCCTCATCGCTGACCTCGAACGTGACGAACTCGGTGCCTGCGGCCACCGCCTTGAGGATGTCAACGAAGGTCACGGCGTCGTCCGCATTAACCGAAAATGTAAACATGCCGGAGCGTGCGCGGCAAAGATATAAAAACAAGTTTGAACGATCTCAATATATCACGGAGCCATGGACGGAATTCCGTTCTGGGCTTTCATTAGTGCGTTCTCGGTGCTAGAAATTGTCGTCGTGTTTGCACTGTGCGTATGGCGCTGCCAGGCGGACGACTCCCTCAACTGCAGCAGCTACAAAGGGCTGAGCGTATCGTACATCATCGACTACGATAACTTCGTTTACCGTGGCTTGGTCACCTCGTTCCTCGCAATGGCTGCCGGTATCAACTTTATCCTTGCCTTCTACTTGATCTTCCCGGACTACAAGCACCCAATCTTTATGTTCTTTCGAAGCATGCATTGTATGGCGTACCTCGGCATCTTCTTTGTGGGGATCTTCCCAGTCGGATCCTACAATCACCAGCACATGGGCTCCGCCTTCGCTTTGTTCGTGTTCTTCAGTATTGAGTTCATCGGCGTCCTGTTCATCCCGTGCAACAAGTTCACGCTGTGGGGCTGCAGTGCCGACAAAATCGACGCCCTCTTCGGCGTCCAAATCCTTCACGCAATCGCCATCCCGGTACTCGCTGGACTCTTTCTCGAGAGCGATGACGGGAGGCTGGAGTGGGCGTCTTTGATTCTCATCGGCTTGTTCCCAATTTGGCTTTCTCGAGAGCATGTCGGCGCCACAATAGGCCCTATGCTTCGTGAGCATCCTCTCTACCAGCGAGTCGACCCCGGCACCAAGACAATCTGCGCGCCGCACTCCCTAAGCGTGCAAGCAAAGACCGTCAGAGTATAAATAGCAGCTGCGCTAGTGATGATGTAGAACAGAAATGAAATTGTTCTGGGTTTTCCTGCCCTTTGCTGCAGCTTACGACTCGCTTATTGAGCGCGTTTTCGACGAATGGTCCGTGAAGTTCGATAGAAATTGGGCGAGTAAGTACGAGCGCGCCTTCCGCTTTAAGATCTGGCTGGCGAACCACGACCTCATTGAGGCCCACAACTCTCACGACGAGTCGTACACCCTCGGCCACAACGCGTTCAGCGACATGACTTCTGACGAGTTCGCGAACACGTTTCTGAAACCGTTCCCGGTGCGGCCGATGATCTTCAACGCCATCAGGCAGATCAAGGCGCAGTATTGGTGGAACGACTCGCGAATCGAGCCTCAGGCGAGCGTGGACTGGCGTAAGAAGGGCGTCGTAGGCGCAGTGCGCAACCAGGGTCAGTGCGGGAGCTGCTGGGCGGAGAGCGCCGTGGCGAGCCTCGAAGGGGCCTACGCGCAGCACCACCCCTTCCGCGCCCTGTCCGTCCAAGAGCTCGTTAGCTGCGACGACAAGAACAGCGGGTGCAAAGGTGGCCTCATGAGCAACGCCTTCTTGTGGGTGAACGGCAACGGGCTGACTGCCGAGGAGGAGTACCCGTACAGAAGCGGCGAGAGGGGGCACGACTACCGCTGCGAGCTGGGGGTCGAGGACTTCGAGGAAGTCATCGCTGCCGGAAGCGTAAGGCACAAGGACGTGCCGCAGCACCGCGAGGACCTCATGATCTCGGCGGCGAACTTCAACGTACTCAGCGCGGCAGTCGACGCGACGAAGTTTCAATTCTACGAGTCAGGCGTGTTCAACCCTGCGAGGTGCGGCAGCCAGCTCAACCACGGCGTCAACATTATTGGCTACAGCACGAACACAACGATCCCGTACTGGATCGTTCGGAACTCTTGGGGTTCCGACTGGGGAGAAATAGGGTATATAGACATTGCAATGGGGAACAACCTTTGCGGGATCAACAACGAGGTCACCTTCGCCGTCGTGCAATGACCACGTTCAGGGATTTTTCCAACGCTCCTGAGGCTGTCAAGCTGCTGTATTTCCAGCAGCGCGCGAACAACACCATCCCTTACGTCAACGCCATGAAGCGGAAGTACCAGAGCAGGACGAAGGTGAACATCTCGTTCCAGGAGGCCTTCGCGCTTCTCGACAAGGTCGTAGACATATCAGACCCCGACGTGGAGATTCCGAACGCGACGCACGCTTTCCAGAGCGCCGAGGCCGCGCACCTGGACGGCGCCCCTGACTGGATGATCGCGGCGGCCCTGATCCACGACATGGGCAAGATCTTCGCGCTGCTCGACGACGCCGCCGACGAGGAGGGGACGACGCTGGCGACGCAGTGGGGCCTGGTAGGAGACACGTTCATCCTCGGGCACCCGCTGCCGCCCACGCTGCCCTTCCCAGACTACGCCTACACTGTCAACGAAGCCATCTACCACCCAGGGTGCGGCCTCGACAGCACGATTGTCACGTGGGGGCACGACGAGATCCTCTACCAGGCGCTGCTGAAGATGAAGCAAGCAGGGACGTGCAAGCTCCCCGACGAGGCGCTCTACTGCATTCGGTTCCACTCGCTCTACGCCCACCACACCAATCAGGAGTACGACCACCTGCTGGACGTGAAGGACCTCGAGCTGCTCGCGTCGCTGCAGCAGCTGAACAAGTACGACCTGTACAGCAAGACCGCGCAGAGGAGGCCGTACTACCAGTGGCTGGACGCGTTCAAACCGATTCTCAAGACTTATTTCCCGCCTTTTTTCATATCAATTTAAATCAAATCGTCAAACACCTTCAGCAGAAACAATTTGTCGTCCTTGTACTCGACCCAGGCGTCCTTGCCGAAGTCGAACATCTCGGCTTCTTTCTTGGCGAACTGAAACTTGAGAATCAGTTGCTGCAACGGCTTGTGCACGATGATCTTGTAGGGCAGCGTCTCGCTCTCCCAGCGCATCGCTTGCGGGTAGAAGGTGCGCACGCGATGTATGAACGCCTCGAGCTTCTGCGCGAGCTCGACGTTGGAGAGATTGAGTTTTGCCAGCACCTCCGCGGGGAAGACCCCCGCGTCCTTGCCGTCCTCCAGGAAGCGCACGCGCTTCCCCGTGACCTTGTAGTCGTACGTCACGACGATCTGATCCGGCACGCCCTCGTTGCTCTCTACGCTGACAGTCGTGACCGGAGTGACGACGTACTTGATGTCCTTGCGGTACGCGATGCGCTTGTCCCTCGGAAAGAAGAGTCGAATCCGGCGGTGCGAGAAGTGCGCCTCGCTTGGCCCCTCTTGCACGATGAGGTCCTCCGAGGACGAAACGAACTGCTCCCAGAGGGCTGTGTCATCGTCGCGCCTGCGCTTCATGAACTTCCGGCAAAGTACGAGTCGGTGGCATTCTTTATATCACTTCGCGCGACAGTGTACGCGCCAGCGAGGCACGCCGTCGTCGCGATTACCACCCCGAGGGTCCGGACGAGAGGAAAGCGCCATTTGGGCACGATCAGGTTGAGTGTCCGGAAGGAAGGATTGTCAGAGTCGGCGACCGAGTTGATGGACGCGCCGAAGCTCCCGATGTCCCTGATGAGCTTTGTGAGGTTGAAGTTCTGCTTGCACACCGAGATGTTCATGCCGAACCGGTACGAAGTGGCGTCTTCCCCAGTCTCGGTCACCGTGATGTTCTTTTCGAAGCGCTCGAGCCGCGCGGCGATTTTCTCCTTCGGGTCTCGGCGGCGTCCGACAACGAGCAATATCGCGAACACCAAGAAAATCCACGCGTTAACGAAGAGGATTTCAACGGCGAACTGCTCGTGGATCGGCTTGATAAGGTGCGCGCGCATGTCTGTAGCGGTTCTCATGACTAGACGATGCAAGTCATATATAATTTTGTCGATTCGACGAGGGAGTGGCGGAGATGACGACTGACTATGCGTTTGTGCTGTTGCTGCCGCTGGCGATCCTGAATCCCATCGGGCAGTTTTGTATCAAAATCGGCCACGAGCGGGAGGCCCACGTGCTGTGGTGGATGGGCACGTTCATTGCGATGCTGCTCTACCCGTGCGTGCATTTGGCCGCCGTCTACTACGCCGAGAACGTGTTCATCGCTCCTGTCCATTCGACCTCTATCCTGTGGAGCATCATGCTGGCGTTCTTTTTTTTGGACGAAGGGAAATTTTTGGGATGGCAGACAGTGGAGGGCTTCGTTTCGTTCGTCTCTGGGCTCTGCCTCGCGCTGTTCGTTATCTTGCACCACGACGAGGCTCGCGACGACTCGTTCGTGAACTGGGACATGCTCACTCTGTACTTGGCCGTGTGGTTCGCCATCGTTACGACGCTCGTCGGGTTCGCGTCGTTCACCGGACACGGCACGTGGTTCCTCTTCAGCTGGGTCGCCGCGGCCGGGGCCCTCTTGAGCGTGAACATTCTGATGAGCGTCGACCTCTGGCTCTTCAAGCGCGACCATGCGTTCATCACGACCGGCTTGGGGTTCACCACCGCAGTTCTGTTCGCTGGCGCCTCGCTAGCCAACATCCTCATTCTCAACTTTGTACTGCAGCAGGACAACTTCGACTACCACGTGATCGGCCCGCTCTACCAAGGGATCAATCTGTTCATGGATATGGGTTCGGACCTCCTTGTGTTCGAGCGCTACAAGAAGTGGGAGGGGTACGAATTCGTCATCGTCGGCATCGGATTCTACATGATCTTCCAAGGGATTTTCCTCCTCAACTCGCACCGACATCCTAAAAACGAGATGGACTACATAAAGAAAATCTCCCTCCTCGCTCGTTGACGCGCACGCTCCTCCGGTGCGAAATGGAGTCGTACGTTGCGCTTTTCACCGTCGATACGAATCTTTGGTGCTACCGATGCGGCTCGGAGACGTTTCGCTGCTTCTTGTGCACCGGAGCGACTACTCCTTGTCCTTGTCCTTCTTTGAGGTGGGGTCAGGAGATCTCAACAGAGGTGCTTTCAGTGAGGGAGCTGTGGTGGGACCTTCTCGATCGACGTAGCCTCCGAGTCCAAGCAGTATGAATCGCACCCACCACTTCATTTTCTGAACATAGAATGGATTCTGAAATCAATAATATATAACAATGATCTTTGTCCAAAAAGCAGCACAGCGAAATGGTTCGAACGAGTGGAGCAGATAACCAGCACGGCTGCCCGACGAACCCAGCGCGACCAAACGAAGTTTTCAAAACGCCGTGCTACGCCGTGTTTTGCTCCGAGGGGCCTGGCGGTGGCGGGGACGTCCTCTGCAACTGCCACAGGGATTTTAATTACTTTTCTGGGCGTCCTGCCGACCCCTGTAGCCGCAATCTGGCTGCCTGGGACGGCTGCAAGGCACCAGAATACGTCCCCCTCTGGGAGCAGAGCTGCGAGATCGACAGTGACAAAATTAGCTGGCTGTATCCGAACAACGCGACGGAGGACGACGGCGTGCTGATGGTGAAGCAGAGCGCCTTGACCAGCGTCAGCCCCGTCGGGCTTTTTTTTATCGTGGCGGCACTGTTCGTGGCGGCCCTTGTGCTCCTCATCTGCTCAGGTCGGGTGATCCGCTGGTGCCGCAATCGTGTTACGGGAACCACTGAAGCGACGCTGCTCCCGACTGGTGATAAAGAAGACGAAAATCTTTAGTAGAACGGGTTCACGAATCTACGGATCACACTTTCGCTTTTTTATTTTGAGAGCCCCCGGTGGGAATCGTGGGAATCGTGGGAATCGTGGGAATCAGGGGAATCGTGGGTTTGTTGGACCCGGTGATCCGTATTTAAACTAATCTCAAAAAATCATTAAAATAAATTGTTCCTGGCATTGAACCGAAACCAATCATGAAATGCTGCCGCAGTCGGTTTAAGTACCAACGGTTGGTACCGTCGCAACCGCCTTGGGAAAACTGCGCTCTCTTTTTGTTCTTTTGCGCAATCTCACTTCTCCTAATCGTTGCTTCACCGCTGAGGCGGTTGGGCTGCGAGGGTGCAAGGGTCGATGGCAACCAGCATCACGTTTGCGTCACTGATAAAATTGTCAGAAAAATATGCAAGCGAGAAGACTTCAACTGCAGGGCTCTGCTTGAGTTCATGCCGTACTACAAAGACTGCGCCCCAGTGATCGCGCAGCCGCTGCTTGTTGCCCATACCGCACAGTTGCCGATTGCGTACTACGCCAACATCAAAGGCGACGATCACATCGTGCCCAACAAAACGCGAAACCAGGAGCTCCTCGTTGAATTGGACCGCTGCGCTGTGGCTCATGATCACGTCGTGTACGACCTCAACCAAAAGAACCTGAAATTAGTAAGGGGCGAAATCGTTCTAATCGATATCAGCATCCTGCCAGCGCACATCGGAGTCCCCGTCGGGCACTACTCCCGGCTACCAGGGTTCCAGCGCCTGTGGGCTGGGCACCATGGTAGCTGCGTCGATCACACGCATGGGTGCTTGGAGCTGTACGTTGAGCTTTGAGCTTTGAGCTTTGAGCTTTGAGCTCTGCGGTTCACGAATAAAGTATTACGCGACAAATCATGTGTAGCTACTCATAATCGCGGGTCGCTATGTAGATCGGAAAGCGGGGCTTCCCAGCCTTTGTTTTTTCGAAGAACTTGACCGTCACGACCGATCCGATCTTGAACGGCGGAGTCTTCCTCATGGAGTCCGTGAACCCGCCGCCGAGGAGGAACTCGACGCCGTCGTCGAGCACGCAGCGCGCTTGCCCCATCACCTCAGAGTTCTTCCCCTTTCCCTTGGTAATCTCCAGGACAGTCGCCTCGCAATCCTGCCACTTCTTCACTTTCAACAGCGACCATGACCGCTTCATCTCATACACGGAGTCGCCCTTCTTGAGCATCAGCCCCTCAGCTCCGTCAGCCACCAGCTTGTCCGTGATGGCCATCACGTCGTCCTCTGGGCCGAGCTGGGTCTGGCGTAGTATCTTGAGGAAGCCGTGCTCCGTCCCGATCTTCTCCTTCATGTATTGGTGGCGATCCGTGAACGTCAGAGTCTGGTCGGCATCGATGACGTCAAAAATTTCGAACGAGATTCCGGCCCACTCCTTCGGGTCCATGCTCTTCTTCTTGCGAACGATCGATACGCACTCTTGAAACTCGCCTCTGCCGAAAAAAAGCTCGCCGTCGAGCGGCAAATTGACTTTCCGAAGCTCGTTCTTGAAGAACTCTGGCACGGTGAACTCCTTGTCGGCCCTCGAGAAGAGCCCGTCGCGGTCAGGGTTCCAGTAGGCGCGGACGCCATCGAGCTTTTCGCTCCACCACCAGTTCCCGTCGTTGACCTTGTGCTTCTCGGGGTTGTACGACTGCGCGAGAGTCACCGTCAGCCCCATCTTCGCCTTTTTCATCGGCGGTTCGGCCATCTTGTGTTGTGTTGCTGCGAATGTGACGTCGCTCTAAACGTTTATATAACACGGCTGAGCTTCTAAAAATTGAGTCGTAAATGGATAATCTCGTCGACTGCGACGTGTACAACGCTATGACGTCTCGTTTCCAGTGCGACTACTGCGAGAAATCGTTCGCCACAAGGAACAAGTACATCGCGCACATGAGCAAGGCGCACCACGTGGGATACACGGTGAAGAAGGTGAAACGCGACTGCTCGTACTGCACGCACTGCAGCATTCTATAGCAGCGCCGCTTCCAGCGCCGCGTCCGGGGTCTGCGACATGAGGATCACATCGTCTTCTGGGACCTCGGGCATCGAGACGGGGGTCGCGGTCGGAGGCGGCGGTAACTTCGCGAGGATCATCGAGTCGGTGTCTGGCGGATCGTCGGGGGCGTCACGGACCTCGAACGTCACGCGCTTCTTCGACTTCGGCTTCTCCTCAGCGAACAGCTCGTCCAGCTCGTCGGCCAAATCGTCGTCGCCTACCAGCTCTCGGTTGGTCATCGCGTCCTGGAGCTCCATGTTGCTCGTTCTCACGTCGTCCATGTCGTCGTGCAGGTCGTCGAGAGTCTCGATCGCCGTGACGGCTGACCCGCCCATCGTGCGCTTCAGGGCCTTGTGAGTCGTCTTGAACGACTTCACGAGGCTCTGCCTGTCCTCTGTCTCGTCGAGACTCATCAGCATGTTGTCCAGCTCGTTCTTAAAATTCGTGTACTGCGTGATCATGCCCTGCGTGCGCTTGCGCTTGAGAAGGAGCTGCTTCGCCAAGGTCCGGTCCTTTAAATTCACCGCTTTGCGAAGCTGCACCTCCAGCTCCGTGTCGCGCGTGCTGTACTCGTTTATTTTCGTCTGCATGTTTTCAATGTTGGCCTCGATGTCGACGCGTGACTTTGCAATTTTCTTCGCCTTGCTGCGCGCCCGCCAGTTCCACACGTACGAAAACATTCCGTACAAGCAGCTCGTAGGCTGCACGGTTCGTAGCCCGTCTTCTACTAACACCAAATTGTCTTCGTCGAACTCCTCGTCGCTGCGCTCACTGGTATCCACCAGCTTGAACAGCTCGGGATTTTTCGACCGCAACCCCTGCGGCAGCTTCAAACGGCTTCGGCGACGGCGGGTCATGCTCATCCTCATCTGCACCGTCTCTGCTTTGCTAGTCTGTACTTTTCTTAAATATGTCACTAGCGCCAACTACCGCGTACTGCTTCATGCAGTTCATGCTGTGCGCCTTTGCGTTCTTCAGCTGCAGCCCGCAGTAGAGACACACATTGCAAAAATTTAAAAGAGTAAGCCACTTTTGCGCCTTGATCCATTCGTACAACTCGTTCGAAAACAGGTACGTTGGCCACCCGACGAGCACGCCGTACGCGTTGGGCCGAAGGACCAAAACGACCTCGCCAGCATACTCGATCACGACGCGCTCTTCTACCCTGCGCATGCGCAGATCCATCACGTCCACCTTCAGAAAAGGCGCGTCGAACGCATCAAAAAACGGCTTTACCTTCTCGGATACACGAAAAGGCGGGTACCGCAGAACGTTCAGCACGTAGGACTCGAAGGCGCGACGCGCCTCGGTTCCAGCTGTCTTCCATCCCGTCAGCGTCCGCCGCAGCACGAGCTTCTCGCTCTCCGACACCCGTCTGTCGACTCGTAAGTGCAGCAGAAATCGCGCAGGGTTCAGGTGCCTGTACCGCAGGGTCATAATCGAGTGGCGATGCGCCGCATCCTTCCACGACCCCGTTCTAAAAAACGATTCCAAAAACGCTGCCTCGCGCTCCGTCGCGTCGACGAGCCACTCGCGCATGCGCCACGCGCGCACCGCGCGACCGAACGCGTCGCCGGCCTTGCACACAAGGCAGACGTGCGTCAGATCGCTCCACGCCAAAAAGGGGCCCACCGAGTGGACCGACATCAAAAACTCCAAATCGAACATTGTACTTTTTGGTACTTCGCGTCGTCAAATAGTTTGCACAACCTATTTATAGATGCATGCTGTGGAGGGCGCGACAGGGTGCTAAAACTCGACTTCGAACGCTTGCTAAATTATCACGGTGCTGTGCCCTAAAAATCGGATGCTTTCCTACAACCATGCTCCACTTGTCTAACGGAGAATTTCGTTGCATGTCGCTCCAGCGTCCTGCTTCGCTATACTTCATGCAAGTGCACAACACTATCGTGCCTCCGTTTCTGAACCTCTCTAGTTGTTCCGCCTGCGCAATTAGGCGCGGAAGCAACTCCGAAGCTTGCCACCTTGTACGGGGTCGTGCACCCCAATTGCTTTGCAAATGCCAAACCTGGTGAAAACTGAATGGTTGGTCTAAACCATACACACCGCACTGAGGGTGCGATAGTGGAGGTGGATCTGCAAAGTCAATATTGACGTCCAACGCCCAAAGTGGGTCACCATGACGAAACACTCTTATCGGATTCTTGAGCCTGTCGTTATCTGCACCGTATATTTCAAGCGCCGCCTTGTTAACGGGTGTGTTTTGAATTCGAAGATCTTGAGCTGCATCAAACCAAGAGGCGTAGTCGTCACGACTTCTACCAGTCATTCTGCCCGCCAGTGTGTCCCAAAAAGCTCGTTCAGACTCGTCAAGAATAACATACCCTGGGGACGTCAAATAAACAATCTGCCAGCTTGCAGGAACTTCGTACCAAGCAAACTCTGGGCCGGTCGCGCGTTCTGGCTTCTCTTCATCGAATTGGTTTAAAGCATACTCCACACCATCCGCCCAATACCTCCGCTGATTCCCGATCGAACCGTGCGCGGATACGTAAATGACGTCATTCGCAGTTGTCGCTGCTAAGTACTCGTCATGGTTGGTCCAGATATTAAGCGGTCGTTTCGCAGCAGGAGCAGCAGCACCAGCAGCGTCGTCCTCCTCATCACTTGAATCCAGATCAGAGTCGTGCTCGAACTGTCGCTTGTTCATGCTCTCTCCCTGAACGTAATTTCAACAACTTATATAAAGAGTAGCAACAGAAGACTGCATCGCACGAGAAGGTCACTATGGCGACGTTCAAGTCGAACGCGGGCGTCTACTACCTCCAGAAGGACGGGTTCTTCGAACTCACGAAGAACCTGCTCCGAGTCTGGACGTGGACACAGGTGGACGAGATGCCTGAGGACGCGTCGCCCGTGGACATGCACGTCGAAGGGTTCAAGGCGTGCGCGAACGGCTCGTACATGAGGTCGGAGCACCTGCTGCGGGCGTCCCCGCCGATCGAGAGCTGGATCGACATGACGACGAACGGCGGCTTCACGTACGCTGACCCGACGAACGACTGGGTACGCGACACGCACGACACTGCCAAAGGGTTCAAAAAATGGGTGCCGGCAACGGACGGGCAAAAGAGGTATAAACGAACCATCGAAGCGATCGAGGCCCGCGCACTGACCCAAGAGTCGGAGTACCGTTTCTGCCAAGGTCTTCCAGCGCTATGACCAAATCCAAGTTTGTGATCACGATTGCCGCCAGGCTTTCCTCGGGGAGCATGTTCGTGCACAACGTCACCTACTCAACTGATTTGATCAAACGGTTCCCGCAGTACGCCTTCTTCGGCGAGCTCATGAAAAGCGAGACGAAAAAAATTCGAGGCCCCACCCTCGTGGAGAACCTGATCGAGAAAGGATGGAGACTTCAGAGCACCGCGTCGAATACTCACCTCTTTTTCTACACTCTGCAGCTAAGAGAGTCACGCCACAAATAAAATTGATATAACAAAATCAACACAGTAGTACACGCGACAAAACACCAAATGCGTTTCGAAGCAGCGTTCGTGCTGCTCGTTCTTGCGCTTCTTGGCCTAGAGGCGTGGGTAGTGCTGCGCGTTCGCCGCGTGCAGCCGCCGCCGCCGCCCCCGCCCCCGCCCCCGCTAGTTACGCACTGCCTGCTCAGCTACCCGCGATCTGGAAATCATTGGATGCGGTATATTTTAGAAGCGCTGACCGACCGCCCGACCGTCGGGTGCGGCCCAGCCGACAAACCAATTCACACCAACAGTTTCGACCACCAGCCGGTTCTGCCACGAGTGAAAGCCACCGCCCTTCCCATCGCGAATAAGTTTCATTTTGTCGCACCGAAGCGAAAGGGGTGCACGACTTTTGAGATGCCGTGCAAGAGCCTGATATTTATCATTCGGAACCCACACGAAGCTCTGCCGCGAAACATAGGCAGGTCCAAGCCGTGGAACGTGAAGGAGGTGAAGCAGTCCGTGGAGCACTACGAATCGCTCATACGATTCTTCTTGGAGTTCGGAGGGCCGAAGCTTTTAGTCCGTTACGAAGACCTCATCGAGAACGCGAAGCCGACGATCGCCACGATCGCCGACTTCGTCCACGCCTCCAAGGAAGCCCTCGACCGCTTCCACAACAGGTTCGAAGAACACGTTCGAATGAGCAAGGAGGCCAACGGCAAAAGCTGGTACGGCAGCGTTTCGAACAGCACGACGTTCCACTGGAATTTGATCGGCGCGCAAAAGCAGAGCATGCTCGACAACGCTTTGGGTGGCTCGCTGTGGTACCGACTTTGAACACGGGTCACCGGATCCAACAAACCCACGATTCCCCTGATTCCCACGATTCCCACGATTCCCACGATTCCCACCGGGGGCTCTCAAAGTAAAAAAGCAAAAGTGTGATTCGGTTATCCGTGAACCAGAGTTTTACTCAGCATTTGAACGTAAATTTCGAGACGACCCAACGCGCGTAGTCGAAGCACCAAGGCTGGCCGTCAAGGCTAGCGAACGGGATCCCACACCCGCCCGACCGCGCAAAGACGTACGGCATGACGAGCCGCTCCCAGTTATTCGAGAATTGTCCCACGACGCCCTGGGATCGAAGAAGATTCCAATAGTCCTGCACGGCGGCGTGGTGCTCCACCACCCTCGCCCTTGCGTCGAAGAGGCCCTTCTTGTTCACCTCCTCTAGGTTCATCCCGAGCCCGCCGTAATCCGGCCGCTCCGGCGGCGCCGTGTTGAAGACCCACGGCACGCCGCCCGGACCTAGGCCCGTCTCGTACGTGCCGAGCGACCGCCCCACCAGCTCGCGCAGGAGCGTGGCGTTGTCAGTCGAGAGGTAAACTGACCGAAAGCCGTACCTCGCCACGAGCGAGGCCGCGGCGTCCGCAAACGCCGGGAACGTGAAGCACTTGCGCCATTTTGAGTAGCCCACCCCTGTGCAGGCGTCGCCATGCCGCACGTGTATGCCGATCTGAGGCGCAAATGCCGGCGGTGGCTGCTCCGGGCGCGGCAGGTCCCACAACGGCCACTGCAGGTCGGTCAGCGTACGAATGAAGTGGGACACGATCCAGAACCGCGTCTGATTCAGCGCCCGAAACTGCAACGGGTAGCCAGCGCTGTAGTTCTTGTGGATCCAGTACCCAATGTGCTGCTTGTTCTCAACGTCCCACTCGCCTATGTCTAGTGCGACCATGGAGCCGGCGCACGGCTTCGACGCCACGACTGGAAAGGCGTACTTCTGCTGCGCGCTGCCGACACCCCTTACCTCGAGGTTCAGGCCGTGGGCGACGGCATACATGCCGACCTTGATCAGGCTAGACACGGCGGCGCCCAGCCCCTCCCCAAAGGGGCGAAAGACAAGCGTCCGGGGGTGGCAGGCCGAGAAGTGGACCTCGAGACGCCCCGCGAAACGTTCCGAGAGTCTCGCTTGCTGCTGTCGATCCGACCATATTTGGTCAGGCTCGTACAGCCCCAAACCCAGTGGCGGCTCTGGGAAGCACGCTGGAGTCGAGAAGAGCTCGAGCGGAATCGGCGCGTTAGGTTTGTCTCTGATCAGCCAGAGGTTGAGTTCTAGAACGAACGCGCCGACTACCAAGACCAAGACCAAGACCAAAACCAACATGTGAATCTTGCGCATCGCCGCGTTCGAGTGAGGACCCGGTTCGATCCAATTAGTTTATAAATAAATACAGTTGACAAAAAATAAGAGTTGAAGAGGAAGAGGCAAATGACTGAAGCCATCACCTCGCCGCCAGTCATGCCGCAGAACATGCTCGACGCGCTGAACCGCGCTAGGTCCCGACTCAACGACGACCACGTTCAGACGATTCTCACGGAGATCATCGAGTCGGCAGACGACACACCGCAGCGCAGCTTCACTACGCGCACCTTCGCCGCCTCCGGGCTCGGAAACCTGTGGACGCGATCCAGCCGCATGCTGCGCGTTCCGCATCCGCAGCGCTCGCTGATTCTCCAACCGACGCGACCCCTGCGGCAGCCTCCAGCACCGCCGGTCATGTTGCCGGTCGAGGTAAAGTCGCTCTTGGACGCGATCTCGAGCTTCGAGCTGAAGTCGCTCGAGCACACCGGCGGGCAGGTAGTCTGCTGCGTCTGCTTGGAGAACTACAAGGTCGGCGACGAGTGTACGGTGCTCCCGTGCACCCACAGGTTCCACACCGAATGCCTCAAAGGTTGGGTCAAGAAGCGGAAGTGTACCTGTCCGATATGCAGGACAGACATACGTGGTAGTTAGGTAGGTATAAAAACGATGCGGAAGGATTGGATGACGTAGAACCATGGACTTCGCACTCCATCCCAAGCGAAAGCGCAACGACGCCGAAGAGAAAGTGGCCGACGTCGGCGCGCAAGTCGCTGTGGATGGCGATCATCTCAATGACTTCTCAGTTGATCTCAAACGGATACGTCAACGCACCAAGGTCACAGAAAAACAGGCCAACATAACCACGCGCGACAATCTTCAAATGTACCTCGATCTCGAGGCGCAAAAGTTTCTCTTGGACCACGCCGAAGACTACCAATTAAGCAACCGCGAAACTAGTACTCTTCAGAAGAAAATCTATACCAAGACCATTGGGCGGAAACATCGGTTGGAGCGTGACCCGGTGTACCAGTTCTGCATTCGTATTGCCGGAATGCTGGGCGAGCGCGTCGAGTCGGTGCTCGAGTCTGGGCCTGAGGTGGAGGCAGCCGAAGTCTCGACGCAGCTCCAGGCCTTGAACGGAGCTCCTACCAGCAAAAACACCTTCGACGAATACGCCAAAAGGCGACTCGACGACCGTCCTGCACACATCGATACCAATACCTACGAGCATCTCCTGCTCGACCCGGAGGCGAGCGGCCGCATTCAGATGAAGGGCTTCGTCTACCAAGCAGTCCAGATCGTGGAGGAGGACCTGAGCGACATGCGCGGGTGCGAACGACTCCCGTCCATCATGGATCTTGTTCACAAAAACGACAAGCACCTGATGAACCGACTGGCCTCTGTGGTCGGGTACCAAATCATGACGCTTCGACAGCTCGACAAGAAGCGCAGCTACCTCGACGGCGACTAC
>Ga0315334_10001423_pt1 | contig 14729 bp, 11 predicted proteins | sample M150034915metaG_FD_205555 | JGI IMG/M metagenome (GOLD analysis project Ga0315334, IMG submission 205555) | Ammonia-oxidizing marine archaeal communities from Monterey Bay, California, United States - M1 500m 34915 | ecosystem: Environmental > Aquatic > Marine > Intertidal zone | place: USA... | reverse complement strand
GTAGGAGTTTCATATTTATAGAGAATCTTGTTGATGCGATTATCACGTCTATAAAAAATAAAAATAATATAAGCGGGACTTATTTAATTAGTGATAATGAGGTTATAAGTACTCCAAATTTGATAAGAAAAATAGCTGAAATAAAAGGCAGGGAGCATAGGCTGGTTAATTTCCCATTAAAATATCTAAGATACTTTATGATTTTACTAAGACAAAAAAAGAAATTTGATAGTATTAGTGCCAATTTGATAGTAAGTAACTCTAAATATAGAAAGGACTTCAATTGGAACCCACCTTTTACTAGTAATTTGGGGTTAAAAAAATCATTTACAAAAAAATAGTTTTATGAAACAGGCATTAATTTTAGCAGGCGGTAAAGGCACCCGCCTTTCTAATATAGATAAAAATATACCTAAACCAATGGTAGAAATATCAGGAAAGCCGCTCTTGCTTCACCAAATCGAGCTTTGCCGAAAGTTTGGATTTACCAATATATATATTCTCATTCACCATAAAGGCGATGTAATAAAAAAATATTTTGGAGATGGAGAAAAGTTTGAAGTAAAAATTACATATCAAGAAGAGAAATTCCCAAGAGGAACAGCTGGAGCAGTTATTGATTTATATGAGGAACTTGATAATGACTTCCTAGTTTTATACGGGGATACTTTTTTAGATATTGATTTACAAACATTTTTTAAATCACACATAGAAAAGAAAGTTGATGCAACATTGTTTGTTCATCCTAATAGTCATCCTTATGATTCAGATTTAATTGAATTGGATACAAATAATTTTATTAAAAAAATACATCCGTATCCTCATAAAAGTTCTGAGTATAAACAAAACCTCGTTAATGCAGCTCTCTATGCCATTAATAAAAAATGTCTTAATATAAAATTAGATGATAGTGAAAGTCCTGATTTTGCAAAAGATTTTTTTCCTCAATTATTAATAAACAAAGGGAAGATTATTGGATATAAATCACAAGAATATATCAAAGATATTGGAACTCCTGACAGATTGGATGCTGTAATAAAAGATCTAGAAAATAATAAGGTGCAAAAACTTTCATCTAGTAACAAAAAAATAGCAGTCTTTCTTGATAGAGATGGAACAATTAACAAAGAAATTGGACATATAAGTCGCCCACAACAGATAGAGTTAATCAATGGTGCTGCTGAAGGGATAAAGCAAATAAATAACTCAGGACTACTTGCTGTAGTGATGACAAATCAGGCAGTAATAGCCCGTGGTGAATGCACTGAACAACAATTAAAAGAAATACATAATAAAATTGAAACTAATTTAGGGGAGAATGGCTCATATTTAGATCATATTTATTATTGTCCTCATCATCCTGACTCTGGTTTCAAGGGAGAAGTAAAAAAACTAAAAATTAATTGCACATGTAGAAAACCTAATACTGGTTTATTTATGAAAGCAAAAAAAGAGATGAATATTGACTTAAATAAATCATGGATGATTGGTGATAGTACCAGCGATATTTTAGCTGCAAAAAATCTAGGTATGAAAAATATCTTAATCAATACTGGGTTAGCAGGAAGAGATTATAAATATGCTGTTGTTCCTGATTATATATTTTTTGACCTTCAGAGTGGATTGGAGTGGATAATTAAAGAACATATAATCTTAAAAGTTAAAGCAGAACATTTTATTCAAAAAATAAAGGATAAAAGATTCATTTTTATAGGGGGCTTAGCAAGATCTGGCAAATCAACCTGGGCACAAGTAATAAAAGAGTCATTATCTACAGAAAATAATAATGCTATACATAAGATATCGCTAGATAGCTGGTTGCTGCCTAAAGATGACAGAACAGAAGGAAATATTTTCAATAGATTTAATATGGATGGCATTAATAATTTTATAAAAAAAGTTTCTAATCAGAACAAGCAAGATGTCATTATAGATTTACCCAACTATGACCGTATGAACATGGACTATTCACCAAAAAGTATTAGGTATAGAATCAAGCCAAACGATACTCTTATAATAGAAGGTGTTCCAGCCTTATGTATAGAAGATAAAGATCTAGAAAAATTTAGCTTTTTTATAGAGTGTGAAGAAGATGTCAGAAAAGAAAGAATGAAGACTGATTATCAATGGAGAAAAATACAAAAAAGTGATTTTGAAAACCTATACAATGAAAGACTTTCTGATGAGATTCCATATATAAAAAAATCTAAATCGAAAGCAGATCTAGTTTTATAATTTAGTGAATAACTTAGGTATTATTTATGATTGTTAGTAAAACACCTCTTAGAATGAGTTTTGTTGGTGGAGGTAGCGACATTCCAGCTTTTTATAAAAAATCTGAGGGTGCAGTCGTTTCTACAGCAATTAATAAATATATGTATATTACTGTAGGGAAAAAGTTTAGCGGTGATATTCGAATAAGTTATTCAAAAACAGAACAAGTCAATAATGTTCATAAAATTAAACATCCGCTAGTTAAAGAATCACTCTCTGCTCTTAATATAGAGGGAGGAATTGAAATAACTTCAACTGCAGATATACCATCTGAAGGTTCCGGACTTGGTTCCTCAAGCTCATACACGGTTGGACTACTCAAAGCACTCTATGCATTTAATCAGAAAAAGATTAGTACATATGAGTTGGCTGAAGCAGCATGTAAAATCGAAATAGAAAAATGTAAAGAGCCAATCGGTAAACAGGATCAATACGCTGCAGCTTTTGGTGGTCTGAATTTCATCAAATTTAAAAATGATGGAGTGGTGGTTGTTGAACCAATTAATTGTGAAGAAGAAACAATTAGAAAACTAGAGGAATCAGTTTTGGTTTTCTATACAGGAAGAACCAGAAGTGCTTCAGATTTATTAATAAAACAGTCAAAAAATATTGAAGATTCCAACAAAAAGAGAAAGATGATGGAAGAGATGGTTGAAAAAGCTCATATTATGAAGAAATGTATAGAGAAAAATAATTTAGATGAAATAGGCTCATTGCTACATGAAAACTGGATGTTAAAAAAAGAAATCACAAAAGGTGTATCTGATCAGCAAATTAATACTTGGTATAACAAAGCTATGAATGCTGGAGCTTATGGTGGGAAATTAATGGGTGCAGGTAATGGAGGTTTTTTTATGTTTTTAGCTGAGAAAAATAATCATAAAAATATTATCAGGGAATTAAGTGATCTAAAATATATAAATATTTCATTTGATACCAAAGGAAGTAGAATTGTTTTTAATGACGAAAATAATGGCTAAGTAATAATGGGTACAAACTTTACAGTAGATAACTATATAAAGAACCATAACGACGTTATGGCATCTCTAAATCAAGGCGAAATTGAATTTGCTATAAATTTAATAGTTAAAACTTGGGAATCTGATCAACAAATAGTTACTTGTGGCAATGGTGGAAGCGCTAACACAACTTCGCACTATATAACTGACTGGAATAAAATGAGTCATTTAGCTACTGGAAAACAGTTTAAGGGTATTTGTTTGTCAGATAATACAGGCCTTATAACGGCATATGCTAATGATCTTAGTTATGATGATATTTACTCTGAACAGGTAAAAAATCTCATGAAAGAAGGATATCTGCTCATTATTGTAAGCGGAAGTGGAAATTCAGAAAATGTTGTTAGGGCAATTGATGTTGCTAATGATTTGGGCTGCGAGACTCTTGCAATTTGTGGTTATGATGGCGGAAAAGTAAAGAAAATAGCAAAGCATTCACTCCATATTAAATCCTTTGATATGCAACTTTGTGAAGATGCTCATTTCATGTTTGGGCATATGGTTATGAAAAGACTATGTGGAGATTCGATCAGTAATTAATAGAATCTTGTTTTCATATATAATTATTTCCTAATCTAAAAATTAGAACAAAAATCACTTAACAACTTCTTTTGGGAAAATTCTTTTTTTATTGCAACTTTAGCGTTAAGACCTTTCTCTTCTAAGACCTTTTTATCAATAGAAGCAGACTTTATCTGCAAACTAATATTTATTAAGACTAAGAAAAGCTTGATCTATGATTTTAAAAATTAGCTTTATAGGCAATCTAGAAAATAAAAAAAGATCATTTGTATAAATATTATTCATATCACAGGCAAGTCTCATCTCCTTAGAAATAAGTAGGTTACTCTTATAATCCTTAGTGCTAGCACCTCCCTCCCTCATTAAAACTGAGCAAAAATTAGCTTTGTGATATTTGACTTCTTCATTTAGAAAAGCTCTCAATGAAAATTCATAATCTGCTGCAATCTTAAAAGAAAGAGAATAAAAGCCTATCTTTTCAAATAAATTTTTCTTAACAAACATTCCTGGATGAGGTGGCATCCAACCAAACTTTAGTTGCCAAGGATGAAAGCTTTTTGCACTCATTTTTCTTAATACTTTTGGGTCTTCTGGTTTACCATTGAAAAAAGCAATATCTGAAAGGCAAATATCAGAATTAGTATTAGTTTTGAAAGTATCTATTATTTTTTCTATTACTAAACTATCTTTATAAACATCATCAGAGTGTAAAATTCCAATGATATCACCAGTAGATGCTTTTATACCCTTGTTAAGGCCATCATACATACCTTTGTCATTCTCTATGATTACATGATCAATGCTTTTTTTATACTTCTCTAAAATATCTTTAGTGCCATCGTTGGAACAGGCATCTATTACAATATATTCAAGGTTTTGATAGGTTTGAGAAAGAACTGATTGAACAGTATCCTCAATAGTGTCTATATTATTGTAGGAAACTGTAATGATACTAACTTTCGAGTTACCCTTCTTTTTCATAGAATTATAAGCTTATTGAGGGCAATATATAAATCAAAGGATAGGCTCTTTTTTTTAGGTGATCTTGCTAGAGCTGAAGTTTTCTTTCGATCTTAAACTATCTTGATTTTCTAAAAACCATTCATAAGTCTTCTCTAAACCTTCTCTAATATTTGTTTTATATTCCCAACCTAGCTTTGCAAGAAGACTAACATCAAGCAGTTTCTTAGGCATGCCATCTGGCTTTGATGTATCAGTAATAATATCGCCCTTGAAATCTATCACATCAGATATAAGTTCTGATAATTCTAGAATTGAACAATCCTTACCTGTACCAATATTAATATGCGAGCAACTTGGGTCTATGTTTGCATTATAAATCTCTTGATCTAAACTCATGATATAGACACAGGCATCAGCTAAATCATCAACATATAAAAATTCTCTTTTTGGATCACCAGTTCCCCAAATGGTAACTGTTTCTGCATTATTAATTTTTCCTTCATGAAACTTTCTTATCAATGCTGCTAGAACATGCGAATCCTTTGGATGATAGTTGTCATTTGGTCCATATAAGTTGGTTGGGATCACAGATCTATAATTTCTACCAAATTGTTTATTATATGATTCACACAACTTAATTCCTGCAATTTTAGCTATAGCATAAGCTTCATTTGTGGGTTCCAAATGGCCTGTTAATAGCTGATCTTCAATCATAGGTTGATTAGCTAATCTCGGATAAAGACAAGAAGAGCCAAGAAAGAGTATATCCTGCACATCATTTTGATGAGATGCTTCGATAATATTACTAACGATATTTATATTCACATATAAAAAATCTTTTGGGTATGTGTTATTAGCTACAATTCCACCAACTAATCCTGCAGCTAAATATACTTGGTCAATGTCATGCTCATCAAAAAATGTCTCTACTTGAGGCTTAGAGACAAGATCCAGCTCTTGCCTAGACTTAGTAATAATTTCTACATCTTTATCTAACCGTAAACGTCTAAGAATGGCTGAACCAACCATACCATTATGTCCTGCTATAAATACTTTCTTTTTCATATACCCTCTAAAGTGTAAAACTTATATTAGTGATGCATCAGTACTGTAGTTAGTGATTATTTCTAAGAGTTCACCCTTTTTAAGAACTTCTTTTCCCTTGATAGCCGCCATACGACTTCTCTCAATAATACCACCTTTTAACTCTCTAGCATTTGAAAGTGATTTTAAATCTAAGACTCTATTATCAACATCTGGGTGAACTTGATACCATTCATCGAGACCTTTAATATCAATAGCTCTTATTGTTGAAAATCCCTGTTCAATGAGTTTCGCAACTAAATGGCCTCCAATAAAACCACCTGCTCCTGCTACAGCAACAGATTTATTAGAATTATTCATTATCTTCCTCTCCGTAAATTCCATGAATTTTATCAAAGAAAATAAACATAATCTTTATTTTCTGAATTCAAAAATCCAATCATTTTCTTGTAAATAATCAACTGTGTTTTCTACACTTTCTTTTATAGAGTATTGTTGTTTCCAACCTAGTGATCTTATTCTTTGTGTATCTAAGAAAACAAAAGGATTGTCTCCAATCCAACCTCGTTCTCCACCACTAAAGCTTATCTTTGGTTCTAACTCAAGCCTTTTTATAATCCATTTGACAGAGTCTTTAACTTGGCAATAATCACTTGCCCCTAAGTTGAATATATTAACTTTATCATTTGATTTATTTATCGCAGTCCAAATGGCTGAAACACAATCATCAACATGTAGGTAAGATTTTTTTTGTAGCCCATCTCCTAAAACATAGAGATTTTGTGGATCCTTTCTTAGTTGTTTATAAAAGTCATAAACATGTCCATGAGAATATCGCCTGCCTAAGATTGAAACAAACCTGAAAATCCAAGTTTGCATATCAAAACCTTCACAATACGCCTGAATCATAGATTCACAGGCTAATTTTGAAGCACCATAAAGAGATGTTTGAATAGGTATTGATGTATCTTCAGGAGTTGGAAATATTTTAGCTTCGCCATACATTGCTCCAGTTGAAGCAAATATAATTTTACTAATATTATGCTTTCTCATAGCTTCTAAAACATTGAAGGTTACAATCGTATTTTGCTCTAGATCTTTACTGGGGCGCTCTACTCCAAATCTCACGTCAGCGTTAGCAGCTAGATGAAATATAATGTCACATTCATGAAAATATTTTTCAAACTGTTTTGGTTGAAGAAGATCACAATTAATTAGTTCAAAATTATTATTGTTTGATGCATTTTTTATAAATTTTTCATTCCCAGTTGAAAAATCATCTAAACCGATTACATTCCATCCTTTATCCAAGAGCATATCAACGACATTACTGCCAATGAAACCAGCTGCTCCTGTAACAATTGCTTTTTTAATTTTGTTCATTTGTAACAAAAAAACTATTAAAGTACTCTGCTAAAGATTGTCTAGCTGATTCTTCATAAAAAGTTTTTGAAATTTTATAATCCATTTTTTGTTTCTTATCGCTTATCTTAACTTCTTTTAATTTAGAAGCTAAGTCTTTTGAATTTAACCCTTCAAAATAAATACATTGAGATTCTGTTACCTCTCTAGCAACCTCTGTGTCAGCAACAATAAATGGCTTATCCATTATTCTTCCTTCAACATACATAAACCCAAATGTTTCATATAGTGACGGAATTACCATAGCTCTTGAGTGATAAATTAGTTTCACTAGCTCTTTGTCTGATGGTTGCTCTATAAATTCTATTCTCTCTGAGAGCTTCAAACTATTTATTAAATCTAATACCTCACGCTGATATTTATCAGAATAAAATTTGCCTGCAAGTATAAGTTTGCATTCATTGGATTCTTGTTCTTTTTCATTCTGATCATTTATAAAAAGATGGAATGCAGTTATTAAAGTTTCTATATTTTTTGCTCTATAAAACCAAGACCAACTAATAAAATAAGGAACACCGAATTCATTTTCAGAATTGGATTCTTCTAATCCTTTAGAAATATCTTTCCACTTAGATAATTCAGCGCCATGATGAATTACCTTTCTCTTATAAGGATCAATACCCATGTGTTGACCAATTTCATTAGCTGCAGTATATGAAGGAAATTCCACACCTATAGCTTTTGCAGCTGATATTCTAGTTAATTTTTCATGTAACCACGGTATTTTTTGTGATTTGTACTTCTTTGGAGTAACAGAATTAGGGCTATGTATACCAAGTATGAATGGTATAGGGCTAATAATTGGTCCTATATCCCAGGGAGAATATAAAAGAGATGCTCCTGAAAAATATGCCTTGATGGGTATAACCACAGTAGCATTAAGAATACTAATAAAGCCAGCTTGTCCTATATTTAATCTAACAATATTTACCCTTGAGCTTTCATAAGAATTAAAATTCTCAGAAGTTACAAATAAAAGCGCCTTCAATTTTGTATTTTTATTAAGACCATCTAAAATAGTTTTAATAAATCGTTTAGATCCATATGTATTAGACCTACTAGCATCTATAGCAATTATTGATTGTTTACTAGCTGATTTTTTCATCATTATTAATTAGTGCCTATTTATTTTTCAAAAATAAAAAATTAACTGGTTTTTTAGCTAGTTATACTTGTCTGTAGACTTCTTCAAACATAGCAGATATTTTCTTTGGATGATAATTTCTTGCATTCTCTAAACCTGCCTTTATTATTTTCTGTCTAAATTCAGTATCATTTTTAACTTTATTTATCGCGTTTCTTATTTCATCTATATTATATGGGTCAACTAGAATTGCAGCTCCGCCTGATACTTCAATCATTGGGCTAATATTACTGGTTATAACTGGTATACCCATTGCTTGAGCCTCAAGTATAGGCACTCCAAAACCTTCATAAGTTGAAACAAAAATTAGAATATCTGTTTCATAATATTTCTCTATAATTTCATTCTGTTCTAGTGCGAAAGAATTACTAAAGCTAATTTTATTTTCTTCTAATTTTTTAAGGTGAAAATCATCTAATCTGCCTACTATTTCTAGATTACAATTGATGTTTTTTAGGGCTAAGCATACTCTAGATAAGTTCTTATTCTTTGTAGTCCCTATATGCATAATTTTTGGTTTACTTTGATTGAAAGAGCTTTTGCTGTGTAGAGAAAGTCGAGTGTCCTTATCAATAAATTCACTTTGGATGCAAACAGGAATTACATGTATTTTTTCTTTAGGGTAATTAGTAATGCTCATTAACTCATTTTTTGTTTTTTCCGAAATTACTGTGACTGCTCTAACCCTTGTTAGTGGTAATGTAAACCAGAAAAATTTATATATTTCTCTTTTAATGCCCGTTGAATTAATAACAGAGCCACAATCCATAATGCTTAGTATGGTTTTATTTTTTTTCATCAAGTAAGATAGAAAATGAACATCGCCAGTTATATGGTTGATATCACTCTGCTGTAAAAATGCCTCGAGTATATTATAAATTCTCTTAAAAAATCCTTGGCTAGTGTAAGTTGACTGAAAAACCTTTAAGTTATATTTAGCTGATAGGTAATTTCTTACGCCAGAGAAATAAAGCTCTATACTGCCATAGAAAGGCATTTTTCTATGAAAAAATACCACCTTCTGTATTTTTGTTTTCTTCTCATTAATAATTTCGTTATAAAGACTTATAGTTTCTTCAATATTCTTTCTCCATGAAAATCTATCAATGTTCTTAAGGCCTTTATCTATTAGTGATTCTTTTAAAGTATCATTAGTAATGATAGATAAAACGTGATTAGAAAGAGTCTTTTCGTCCTCAGGATCAGCTACTAAAGCAGCATTACCAACTACCTCGGGCAATGATGCTGCATTCGAACATACAACAGGTAGACCGCAAGCCATTGCTTCAAGGGGAGGTCTTCCAAAGCCTTCATAGAAAGAAGGAAAAAGTAATACATCGATACAATTATATAGATCTGCCACTTCTTCGAGATCAAGTTTTTTAATTTGAATAATCCTATTTTCTAATTTATTTTCCTTCTCAAATTTTTCCCATTCTGGGTAATCTGACCCAAGTCTAACCATTCTTATCTCTTTTGGATATTTTGCTTCTATTATTTTCATAACTTTTAGACAAGTATGATGGTTTTTATAGAGCTCTTGTCCTGTAATTAGAATCAATTTAGTGTTCTCATCAGGAAGACCTAGTTTTCTTCTCAATTCTGCACGTTTTTCTTCTTTTTTAAATTTAAATTGCTCTCCAATACCATAATAAATTACTTTTATTTTATTGGGGTTTAGACCTAATAAATTAACTAAGTCTCTCTTTGTATTTTCACTAATTGCAATTATTCTCCTTGCGTTTTCTAATTGATTAAGAGAATACATTGATAATCTAGGCCTAGATCCAGGCTCCATACCTTTTATTTGTCCTCTCCATTTCATTGTTGGTATTAGATCATGAACTGTAACAATTGAACTTTTTATAATATTTTTCTTATTACTGAGGTGTGCGTAACCATGTTCTATGATGTGAAAAATATCTTCATTAAATTTTCTTATTTGATATGGGTAAGATAGATATCTCAATAACCTCATTTTTACAATTGGAATTTTAGAAAATAATTTATAAAAACTTGGAACATTAGGAGTATATTCTTTTGCTGTATAGTCTTCAGAAAAATGTTTATTGATACCTTCGTAAAGAAAATGAGAATAAACATCCATGCTGATCCTATGATCTTCATGAAAATCTCCAAGTAGTCTAATTCTCTTAGGTGACATTATTCTCTTTTTTTGAGTTCTGAAGATCTTTCATAAACAACTAATTTATCCCAGCCCCTGAAATCTCCAAATCTATATTGAAACTTTCCATAATCTTTAAGTTCTATATACAAGTCATCTTTGACTTTCCACTCTCCACCATATTTGATTTTCAATATAGAAAATTCTGCCTCCTGAAGAATTGCTTTATTCACATTTGATGCTTGCTCTTTGGGAATCTCCCTAAGACCATGTCCACCTCCATAACTAATAGTAAATAATTGTTTTGCTCTCTCTTTTACAGGAAAATAAACATACTCATCAACAACTACAGTATCATTTTGGGTTACATGCAGTTCGACAAAATCTTCAATAGTATCTTGTGATCGGACATCTGATTCTGATAACGCTACCCAAATCATCCATGGCCAACCAATTAGAGCTGAAATCATCAGGAGAGATAAGGATGAAGTTAAAACCATTTTATGTTTTTGCCAATCAAGCTGCTCTAAAGAGTGGAAAATACCAATTATTAAAATAGAAGTGTGCATCCAACTATAATGCCAAGTGTATTTACCCAGAAGCCCTAAAACAAAAGGTATTGTAATTACTAAAGCAATAAAAAAATAATTTAGTTTGTTCCTGCTAGTCTTACATAACAACAAAAGAAAATAACTCATAATTATTAAAATCATAGAATAAGGCCACCAAAAAAATGATTGCAAATAAGTTATAGGAAATTCTTTAATTTTATTTAGTACACGAACATCATCAAAAATAAAATATTGTGCTATCTGCCCCAGTAGTGTGTGACCCGAACCAAAAGTAATCATTAGAAACTGATTGAGAGAATTATTAAAAAAGTAAAAAGCTATCATAAGCATAGCTCCTAAAATTATTCCGGAGATAATTAATTTAGCATCTTCTATAACTTTTCTTCCAAAAAACAAAAAGCATAGTAAAAGTGTTGTAAATATTAAAAAAACTAAGGCCAGACTAGCTAAAGGAATTAGTATTGATGATAAAAATAATAATATTTTCCTTAAGTTTGAATGCCTCATTGAGGTTATTGCAAAAGTTGTAGATGCAAGAATTAAAGATATTATATCTGGTCTTCCTGATCGATAAGCATAAGCAACTGGAAATACCATTAGAAAAAATATTACACAAGCATTCCTGAATTTCTCTAATCTTATAAGATCATAGTTTCTTAAACCTATTGATAAAAAGATGCCTGAAAAAATGGCAAGGATATATGCAAAACTCCTAGAAACAGCTAATTCTGCACCAAAAACCTTCATTACTCCTGCCTGAATAAGAGAATACAAAGGAACATTACTTGACCAGAACTCATCTTTTGATTGAGACGGCCATGCAGAAGATGTAAATCCATTTCCTTTTGCAAGATTAATGGCAGGATCTATATATAAAATTTCATCGGTATGTGTTCCTGGATAGAGGGTAGCTGTTGATATGTTTAACAGCAAAAAAGTGGCAAAAAATAAGACTATTACCATATTGCTAGTGTTAATGTTCATAAAAAGAAAATCTGTTCATGATTAAATAAGCCATTTAAAACCTAAAAAACGTCTAAGTCACCATTTTTCTTATACGTTTTGTGAGAATTACCTAATCTCGAGTTAACTATTTCTTAAATAGTTACTTAGAGACTCATACTCACTAAAGATAATATCCGGTTTAGCATCACCTTCGCCAATATCAACATTCTTATGAATTTTTTGTATTTTCTTTATCCCAAAAAGATTCGCTCCTACCATATCAGCTGCAGCCGAATCACCTATCATCCATATTTCTTCTGGGTCTATTTTTAATTTATCTAAAGCTATTTGGAATGGTCTCGGGTCCGGTTTATCATGGCCTGCTTCTTCGGATGTAACTACATAATCAAAATGTTCATCGAGACCAAAATAGACCATTTTTCTAAATTGTATTTGTGCTGTTAGATCAGTAATATTAGCCATCAATACACCATCACTTTTGAGTTCTAAGATAAACTCTCTAACATAAGGAAATAATTTTGCATTTGTTAGGAATGTTCTCCAATAAGTCTGTTCTAAGTCTAAAGTAAGTAAAATCCGAGTTCTTAATCCAAGTGATTCTATAGTTTTCTGAAAATAAAGTAGCCTACTGTGAGAACTCGCAGTTTCACCTAACTGCAATTTAATCTCTTTTCTTGCAACTTCATATGCCTTCTTAAATTCTTTTTGTGAAATGCCTAAGATATGCTTGGCTTTTTTTTTCACGGCAGTAATTGCTGCTGCGTGAGCAGTATTATAAGGATAGAGAGTATTGTCTGTATCAAATATTACAGCCTTTGGCTTTGCAATTGTATCCTGGGTGAGTACTTTAAGCATTCCGTCTTCTTCTGTTTACCGATAACTGATCATTAATTTCTAATAAGGCAACAAGCTCCATTAACCCTAATATTCCATCACTAAATCCTTTCCTTATATCAATTAGCTCATCTAGATGAGGTGCTAACATATCCATAGCTATTAGAATGTCATCACTATCAATATCCCCTTGAATTTCAATATTTACTCTCCCATTTTCATCTATATCATCAAGATTTACATTTAGATTACAAACACCAGTTAAAGCTCTCATCAGTTCGTTATAGTAAGTGCAATTTTTTATCGTCACTCTTAATTTCAGCTTAATGCTCTCTGGTGGAGTTTTCTTATTTATATCATCAGGGTTTACTGGCAATATATTAAATACTACATCAGCTCTTTCTGCTTGGGGTTGTATGTATTTTTCAGAATCATTAGCCCTTTTATCTATCTCTGACAATGTGTATTCACTATCTCTCCCTCTTTTAATATCTCTATGGACTTTAATATGAGTTCTCAATGATTCATCCATAGTCATATAAAAACTTTTATCTATCTCATCAACAAGAGTCTTTAGATATAGTGTATGTAGGCCTGAAATAACAATAAGTTTTTTACTCTTTTTGCGTAATAATGGAGAAAAATAACCTGTAGTATGATTATAAGATCTAGCAGTTATTGAATTTCCGTCTAAAAGCAATCTAAGATCGTGGACTAGATCAAAAAGCCTATTAGCCCTAGGGTCTAAATGCGTTACTGATTTCCACATCGGAGATTGACGATCCCAATTATGATAATCATCGCCTTCTAAATGGTAAGTACCAGTAGCACCAAACAACTGTATTATTGCATTACTAAAAGTGGATTTACCTGTACTAGAATCTCCAGCCACTCCAATAACGAGTGGTCTCATTCCAAAATGATAATAGTCATTACCCTGGATTCCTTCTCTATATATTTGTATACCTATTAAGGATCCAAAGCTAAAAATCAAAGTGTTGACTAGTGAATTTCCTTTAAGGATGGTTATATATTCCTCTGAGAATTTACTAGAAATTAAAAAATCTTCATGCCCAGCTACAAAAGCTCCGCTACTAGTAATTAAATGATAAGTAATGAATAAAAAACTAAAGCCAGAAATTAAATAAACTGCTCCGCCGTTGCTCTTGGATTGATGAATTGCATATAAAGGGACTAACCATAATACCCATCCAGGTGGAGGAGGAGTCAAAAAAATAATAATACTAAAACCTACAGCTAGAGTTGCAAGTAATAGCTCGTAATTCATTCTCTGCATTCTCCATGCATAATATAAAAATAATAAGTACATTGAAGGTATCAGGTAAATAGTTACGTTATTACCAAGGTCCATTGTCAAAGCATAGAGTTTGTCTATCTCTCTATTAAAAATGACCATATCCCAAAAACCATTTGAAAGTAGAAAAGGTGCTATTAAAAATAGGCTTAAGATAGAAAAAGATATTAATGTCTCCCAGAAACCTCCTTTAAGATCATGATTCAACCATAAATAGGAAAAAATAATTGGAACCCCTATGAGCATGCTATATTTTGAGGTAACTGATAGTGCCAATACAACACCACCTAACTTATAGTCACCATTTTTTAAACACCCTAAAGAAAAGAATAATAAAGCAACGGGAATTATATCAATCTGACCGTGCCAATAAACTATAAATAAAACAAGAGGAGAGAGCCAATAAAAGTTAAGTATTTGCTTAACATAACCACTAAATTGTTGTAATAAGATTAGCAGTAAGAAAATATCCGCAATCAACAAAGTAAGGCGAAATCCTAATCCTGCCCAAAAGACAGAACCAAGTTGA
>Ga0315334_10001422_pt1 | contig 14735 bp, 9 predicted proteins | sample M150034915metaG_FD_205555 | JGI IMG/M metagenome (GOLD analysis project Ga0315334, IMG submission 205555) | Ammonia-oxidizing marine archaeal communities from Monterey Bay, California, United States - M1 500m 34915 | ecosystem: Environmental > Aquatic > Marine > Intertidal zone | place: USA... | reverse complement strand
TGGGTTCGTGCACAATGAAACTCAATGCAGCCGCTGAACTAATTCCAATTTCTTGGCCGGAATTCTCCCAGATTCACCCTTATGTGCCTCTTGATCAAGTTCCGGGCTATCATCAAATGATTGACGAGTTAGAGCGGATGCTATGCGAGGCAACGGGCTACGACGCTATTTCATTGCAACCGAATTCTGGCGCTCAAGGTGAGTATGCAGGCCTTTTGGCTATCAGTGCTTATCACCATTCTCGTGGCGATGACCAGCGCAATATTTGCCTCATACCAGCCTCTGCCCATGGCACCAACCCAGCTTCTGCACAAATGGCAGGAATGAAAGTTGTGGTTGTCAAAACAGCAGAAAACGGCAATATTGATTTGGGCGATTTGGCAAACAAGTGCGAGAAGCACCAAGAAAATTTAGCCGCGATTATGATTACTTATCCATCGACACACGGTATTTTTGAAGAAGACGTTAAGGAAGTCTGTGAGATGATTCACCAAGCTGGGGGTCAAGTTTATATTGATGGCGCCAACATGAATGCTATGGTCGGCGTTGCCGCCCCTGGAGAATTCGGTGGTGATGTTTCGCATCTTAATTTACACAAAACCTTTGCCATACCACACGGTGGTGGTGGTCCAGGTGTGGGCCCTATTGGCGTTAAGCAGCACTTGGCTGAGTTTTTGCCAACAACACCTGTTAAAGAGACAACGACGGGCAGTGTTTCAGGTGCGCCATGGGGTTCAGCGAGTATTCTTCCGATCAGCTGGATGTATATTTCAATGCTGGGAAAAGAGGGTTTGTACCAAGCAACAACCAATGCTATTTTAAACGCCAACTACATGGCAACACGTTTAGCCGAGTACTACCCACTCCTTTACACGGGTAAAAATGGTCGAGTAGCCCATGAGTGTATTGTTGATTTGCGCCCAATTAAAGATGAGGTGGGTATTAGTGTTGATGACGTTGCAAAGCGTTTAATCGATTACGGGTTTCATGCCCCAACCATGTCTTTTCCTGTACCGGGTACACTCATGATTGAGCCGACAGAGTCTGAATCGTTGGGAGAGCTGGATCGTTTTTGCGACACGATGATTCGCATCAGGCAAGAGATAAAACGCATTGAAGTGGGCGAGTGGCCTGTTGATGATAATCCGCTAATCAACGCTCCACATACGATAGAACTGGTAACATCTTCATCGTGGAGTTGTTCTTACTCGAGAGAAGACGCTGCCTATCCAGCAAGGAGTTTGCAAAAAGGCAAATACTGGCCGCCTGTTGCTCGAGTTGACAATGTTTATGGAGACAAGAATTTAATTTGCTCATGTCCAAGTTTGGATTCGTATACATGAGTTAAATTCGCAACAACAAGGTTAACATGAAGTCGATTGTTATAAGTGTATTGGGTAATGATAAGCCAGGCTTGATAGATGGCCTATCGAGCATCGTAGATTTGCATCACGGTGACTGGGTAGAAAGTAGAATGTCGAAAATCGAAGGCAAGTTTGCCGGTATTCTCAGGATTAATGTCTCTGACAACAATTTACAACCCCTTGTGGACGGCTTAGCTAACGCTGATCTTGGATTGTCTATTGCCTGTGAAGAGGTGCGCCCTCCTGTCAAGCTTTCTAGATTTAAGAGTTACAATATTGAGCTGATTGGCAATAACCACAGTGGCATTATTAGACAATTGTCACACGTCCTAGCTAATCTTGGCGCCAATCTAGAGGAGATGCAAACAGAAGTCATTGACGGCTCTATGTCTGGAGAAAAACTTTTCAAAGCAGCGATCCACTTGGAGCTTCCTATTGGCGTGAATGAAGACTTTGTTAGGGCTAAGTTAGAGCAAATTGCTAACGAGATGATGGTCGAAATCTACAGCTACGAAGATTAAATTTCGCATTCCTTGATAAATAACCAATACAATTAGTGCACTATTGGCGAGTGTTTTTTGCGCGTGGCCAAGCCTTGAACGGTAATGGCGCCAAGCATAATTAGGCCGCCTACTAGAGTATTCAGGTCTGGCATTTCATTAATACCGATGACTGGCAGCCAAGCCCAAAAAATACCCATCACTACTTCAAGAAGCGAGAGTAAAACAAGTTCTGCAGAGGGTAAATATTGCGCACCAAGGCCGTACAAAACCAATCCAGCACCAACAATGATGCCGTGAGTCACACTTAATTGAATGTTTATTGCTGGCATAGTAAAGTTTAAATCGTCACTTGCTAGAATCAAAATACATGTCACTACAATCCCCATCAATCCAGAAATGGCAGGAGTTAGTAGTTTTGGCGTTTCCGGGTTATGACGGATAGTAATTGTGTACATTGCAAAACAAAACGCAGTAAACATGCCATATAGGACGCCAATAATTGTATTGGGGCTTTCGACGTTCCAAACCATTACAACTACACCAAAAATAACAACAAACATATTGACCATGGTAGTTCGACTGAGTTTTTCTGAAAGAATTAGATAGCCAAATACCGCAGAAAAAAGAGGGGCAAGTGCAAGCATAAGCAGAGTGATTGCCACTGTTGTGATGGTTAATGCATAGATAAAGCCAAACATAGCTAGCATCAGAAATAAAGCGCCAGAAATAGCCCAGCGATCAATGCGTTTAAAGTTGGCAAAAAACTCCTGTTTATCGCGTAAGAGTATATAAAGAGTTATTGTTGCAAAAACAGCAAATCCTCGATAAAAAAGGTAAGGGAGTTTATAGTTTTCTGCATCCTCCATAAGACGCACAATGGGAGCGCCAAAACTCCAAACAATGCCTGCCACACAAACTAAGACGAAACCTAAAAAATAATTATTTGACAAACAACCTCCTGATAGACACCAGAGAGGATGTCATTGGTTCGGGCATTTTGTTCCAAGTAAGATGTATTGTCCAACGATATTTTTTCGCCACAGTTATCGAGTTTTTCGATTTTATGACTCCCATCTTGACTTTGGTTGGGGCTTCTCGCTTAATGAGATGATAAACAAGCAATAAAGCCCTGGCGAGCAAGTTTATTGAAATATACTACCCATGTTCAATAAACCAAGTTGTATGAATTCACAAACTCTATCAAATGATAATCGCTGGCAATTCTGGATTGATCGTGGCGGAACCTTTACCGATATTATTGGTCGCAAGCCAGGCGGCGAGCTTTTAACGCATAAGTTGCTCTCTGAAAATCCTGCACAATATCCGGACGCTGCTATTCAAGGCATTCGCGATCTGCTTAATTTAACTCAAGAGCAGGCTATCCCAATGGCTGACATCGGCGCAATAAAAATGGGCACCACGGTTGCTACCAATGCACTACTTGAGCGCCAGGGAGAAAAGACACTCTTGGCTATCAGTAAGGGTTTTAAAGATATTTTGCGTATCGGTTATCAAAATCGACCAAAACTCTTTGCGCTGGATATTGAGCTTGACGAGATGCTGTATGCCAATGTTATTGAGATTGATGAGCGTCTCGATGCCCAAGGTGAAGTTTTACGCCCCCTTGATCTAGACGCCACAAAACAACAACTGCAACAAGAATTTAATGAAGGTTATCGCTCTATTGCCATTGTATTGATGCACGGCTACCGATTCACTGAACACGAAAAGAACATTGAAAAAATAGCACAAACTGTTGGCTTTACACAAGTGTCAGTGAGTCATAAAGTAAGCCCCTTGATGAAAATCGTCTCTAGGGGCGATACCACTGTTCTGGATGCGTATTTATCGCCTATTCTTAGGCGTTATGTTAATCAAGTTGAATCTGCTCTTGGTTTTGAGGCTGAAGAAAAAAGTCGATTGATGTTTATGCAATCCAGCGGCGGACTGACCGATGCGAGATTTTTCCAAGGAAAAGACGCCATTCTTTCAGGCCCTGCGGGCGGAGTTGTGGGCATGGTGAAGACTTGTGAGGATGCAGGATTTAACAAGTTGATTGGTTTTGATATGGGTGGTACATCAACCGATGTATCGCATTACGCAGGCGAGTATGAGCGCGCTTTTGAAACACAAGTTGCCGGTGTTCGTTGCCGTGCACCGATGATGTTAATCCACACTGTGGCAGCGGGTGGCGGTTCAATATTGCATTTTGATGGCGCTCGTTATCGTGTTGGCCCTGATTCCGCAGGCGCAAATCCAGGGCCTGCTTGTTATCGTAACGGCGGCCCTTTAACCATTACTGACTGTAATGTCATGCTCGGCAAGCTTAGTCCGAATTTTTTCCCAGACGTTTTTGGGCCAAAGGCCAATCAAGCACTGGATGTTGACATTGTGAGACAAAAGTTTCAACAACTGGCGAAGAAAATCAAGCAATTGACCGGTAAAGACACGACGCCTGAAAAAGTGGCTGAAGGGTTTTTGTCTATTGCTATTGAAGGCATGAGCAACGCCATCAAAAAGATTTCTGTCGAAAAAGGCTACGATGTCAGCGAATATACGTTGTGCTGTTTTGGCGGTGCGGGTGCGCAACATGCTTGCTTGGTCGCCGATAAATTGAACATGAGACGCATCCACTTGCATCCATTTGCTGGTGTGTTATCCGCTTTTGGCATGGGCTTGGCGGACACTAGGGTGATTAATGACTTGGCTGTCGAGGCCGTTCTAGAGGCCGACTCTATGCCGATGTTATCGGAAAAATTAGAAGCGTTAAGACAGCAGAGTGAGCAGCAGCTGCTTGCACAAGGTGTGCAGAAATCATCGATAGAGTTTTATCAGAGGCTGCATCTTCGCTACCTTGGTAGCGACAGCGCTATAGTTGTTAATTTTGGCACACTTGAGGCAATCACCCGTGACTTTGAGAATGCCCATCTAACAAGATTTGGCTTTATCTCAAAAGAAAAGCGGCTGGTTGTGGAATCTATTCAGCTCGAAGCCGTTTCACAAAACAAGCTCCAAGCTCAACAATACAACACTCACCATCCAGCTGAAAACCAAGTTTTGAGCCGTCAAGCCGTTGTGATGGATGGAGCAAAGAATGACACTGCTTTTTATAATCGCAGTCAACTGGCGTTTGGTGAAGCAGTAGAAGGCCCTGCTATTATTATTGAAACTACCTCCACCATTGTTATTGAGCCTGACTGGCAGGCCACATTGAGTGACAATAACAACTTGATTCTTGAGAGGGTGAGGCCTGTGAATCGACAACACGCTATTGGCACTAATGTTGACCCAGTAATGCTAGAAATATTTAATAAGCTATTTATGAGTGTTGCCGAGCAAATGGGTACTGTGCTTGAAAATACCGCTGTTTCTGTGAACATTAAAGAGCGTCTGGATTTTTCTTGCGCTATTTTTACCCCCGAGGGTGAGTTGGTAGCGAATGCACCGCACGTGCCCGTCCATCTTGGCTCGATGAGCGAATCCATAAAAACAATTATTCGTGAAAACAGTGCAACGATGAAATCGGGCGACGCCTACCTCATCAATGCGCCGTACAATGGCGGCACCCACCTTCCCGACATAACCCTAATCAAACCTGTATTCGATAAGCAAGGAAAAACGGTTATTTTTTATGTTGCTAGTCGCGGCCATCATGCTGATATTGGTGGCATTTCGCCAGGATCCGCACCCGCATATTCGACGCATATCGAGGAAGAGGGTATTGTCATTGATAACTTCAAATTGGTTTCTGAAGGGAGGATTTTAGAGACAGAAATTGAGGCGCTGTTAAATTCAACTTCGCATCCTGCGCGTAATGTAGCGCAAAACATTGCCGACCTCAAAGCGCAAGTCGCCTCTTGTGAAAAAGGCGCTCAAGAGCTGATTTCAATTATTGAATATTACAGTTTGGAAACAGTCCATGCCTACATGCAGCACGTGCAAGACAACGCCGAAGAGTCGGTAAGACGAGCACTTGAAAGTCTGAGGGATTCTGAATTCACCTACAAAATGGATGACGGCCACCAAGTTAGTGTATCAATTGCCGTTGATCACAAAAGTCGCAGCGCAACCATTGACTTCACCGGCACCAGCGCCGAGCATTCGGGTAACTATAACGCGCCAAGTTCGATTTGCTACGCAGCGGTTCTTTATGTATTCCGTTGTATGGTTGATGACGATATTCCACTCAATGCAGGCTGTTTAAAGCCGCTCAAACTTATCATTCCTGAAAAAAGCATGATTAATCCAGTCTACCCAGCGGCGGTATTTGCTGGCAATGTCGAAACTTCACAATACATTGTTGATGCACTATTTGGCGCCTTGGGTGTTGTAGCGGCATCACAAGGTACAATGAACAACTACATCTGGGGCAATGAAAGCGTGCAAAATTATGAGACAATCTGTGGCGGTTCTGGTGCAAGCGCCAGGCAAGATGGGTGCAGCGCTGTTCACACTCATATGACCAATTCTCGACTGACCGATCCTGAAGTGTTGGAGTGGCGCTTCCCAGTGCGCCTGGAGTCTTTCAGTATAAGAGAAAACTCTGGAGGAATCGGCAAACATAGAGGCGGCGAAGGGGTTGATCGACGGATGCGTTTTCTGCAGCCAATGACGGTTAATATGATTGCTGGCCATCGAGTGGTGCCTCCTTATGGTGTCGTAGGTGGTGAGTCTGGTGCTGTTGGCGAAAATTACGTTGTTCATAGTAACAACACAACAACCGATTTGGGAACTAATGGACAAGTTGAAGTATCAATCGGCGATGTTTTTGTATTGAAAACGCCGGGCGGCGGCGGCTTCGGCCAGTATTAAAACGCTAATTAAATAAACGAAACAACATACGTTATGAAATACAAACCACAAAATCCAAAGCCGGCTGATGCGCAAGATCGGCTTGGTAATACTGCTGTCATTTCTTACCCTACGGATTCACTGCCACCGGCGAATATGACTATGTATCAAAAGGCTAGAGAGAATATGACTTTGGTTGAAGAGATACTCATTCCACCCAGAGAGGCGAAAACTTTTCACGTACCGGCTGGCCATTTCTTTCGCATTGTAAGTATTGAGGGCCCACAAGTGGGCGATTTAAATCTCTGGCATCAAGACAATCTTAATGAGCGGTTTTATTCAGGCAAAACTCGAGCGCTTTACGGCACTCATGTGAGTACTGGCGATCGCCTTTGGAGTAACTTCCCGTATCTTAGACCAATGGCCACCATTACTCACGATAGCCTTGATTGGTATGGTTGGGATGAAGATGGTGGCAGTGTTCACGATGTTATTGGCACGCGCTGCGATCCTTATACCCATATGGTGCTTAGTAACCAAAACTATCATTATTGTTGTCACTCGAATTTATGCAGAGCAATGGCTGCTTATGAAAACAAGTCGATTGACGAAATTGAACACCTAGTGCACGATGTTTTAAACGTCTTTATGTGTACCGGCTTTACCAAGGATACACACCAATATTTTATGAAGGCAAGTCCAGTAAGACCCGGTGATTTTATTGAGTTTTTTGCTGAGGTTGACTTACTTGGCGCTCTATCAGCATGCCCTGGTGGGGATTGCAGTAGCACTCATTCCAGCGACTCTGCAGCTTGTTTTCCGCTTAAGGTTGAGATTTACAATCCTCAAGAAGACTCCCTCGGTGGCTGGTCATCACCAAAGGTTAATGCGTATTCAGGCCAACACGGCTTCTCATGAGTGATTCTGTAGAAGATAGTGCGGCGCAAGAGCAGAGTAAGGCGCCAAAATCAAGCCAGTACGACTACATCATTGTTGGTGCGGGTGCTGCAGGTTGTGTGTTGGCTAATCGCCTCAGTGAGAATCCTGAAAATACAGTGTGTTTAATCGAGGCGGGAGGCAGTGATAAAAGCCCATGGATTCAAATACCTGCGGGTATTTTTGGGCTTTATGGCAATAAAAAATACGACTACGCCTATCAAGGCGTTCCGCAAAAACACCTAAATAACCGCACAATTACCATCAACCGTGGCAAGTGTCTGGGCGGTTCAAGCGCTATTAATTCCATGGTCTATATTCGTGGCAACAAGCAAGATTACGATCATTGGGCGGATTCGGGCTGTGAGGGCTGGTCTTATGACGATGTTTTGCCGATATTTAAAGCGCTAGAGAGGGATTGCACGGAAGGCGACTCCAATTTCCATGGCATCGAGGGTGAATTGTCAGTTGTTAATCCTCAAGACGTCAATCCAGTGGCTGAACAATTTGTGCGCGCAGGCGCTGAGGCGGTGCTGAAGGAGAATTATGATTTTAATGGGGCTTCACAAATAGGCCTGGGTGTTTACAAAGTTACTCAAAAAAATGGCAGGCGTGTCAGCGCTTATTCGGCCTTTATAAAACCTATTGCAAAGCGGCCAAATCTAAGAGTGCTTAGCGATATGAAAGTACTTTCAATCGATATTGAAAATGATGCCGCCAAAGCGGTAAATATTAAAATTGATACATTTGGCTACAAAATAACATGTCGTAAAGAGATAATACTTTGTGCCGGTGCCATCGATTCACCCAGGTTATTATTAAGTTCTGGCATTGGCAATAAACAAGAGCTTGAAGCCTTAGGTATTGAATGTAAGCAAGATCTTGCTGGGGTTGGTGAGAATTTACAAGACCATCTTGATTCTATGGTTACCGTGAGATCTAATAAACCAGAGTCTATAGGCGTATCCTGGAGCAGTCTTTTGCGCAATGTAGTGCCGGCGCCTTTTAGTTATTTCTTTCGCAAAATGGGTTGGTGGACGACCAATTATGTTGAGGCTGGGGGTTTTGCGAAAATCAGCGACTTAGAGGATGGGTTGCCCGATGTTCAATTTCACTTTACCCCAATTTTTAGAAGTCATCGAGGCAAGAAGTTTGAGTTTGGTCATGGCTATTCATTGTTTACTTGCCTGCTACAGCCCCACAGTGTTGGAAGTGTTAAGCTAACAAAAAAGGATGACGAATTCAAGCTTTTGATTGATCATAATTTTCTCTCAGATTCGAGAGATGAGTTAATGATGATTGGCGCAGTAAATAAAGCCAGAGAAATTTTGTCCTCGCCCGAGTTTGACTCTGTGAGAGGTGTGGAAATGGCACCCGGAAAAGATGTGAAAAGTGATGAGCAGATACTTGAATATTTACGCAGTACGGCAACAACCGTTTTTCATCCCGTTGGCACTTGTAAAATGGGGGCTGATGGATTGGCTGTTGTTTCACATAAGGACTTAAAAGTCATAGGAATGAACAACTTACGCGTTATCGATGCCTCCGTTATGCCACGCATAATTCGGGGGAATACAGCCGCTGCAACGATGATGATTGGCGAAATGGGCGCTCGTATGATTTTGGCTAATCAAGGTGAAAAACAAGAAGAGACTTAATGAATTAATTAAAAAAAAAGATAATAAAATCTTTCTTTTGTTTCGTTGCAGAAAAAACTTGCTTTTCATATTAAATTTGATTAATATCCGCTTTTTTTGAACAGTCGGGGGAAAGACTATGAATATGCCAAGAACAAAACTTTTACCAAATGGTGACAATGTCGCTCACACATTCAGCGATGCTGAGTTTAAAAACAGACAAGCAAGTTTGAGACAACATATGGCTGCAAATAATATTGGTGCAGTCATCCTGACCTCTATTCATTGTATTGCCTATTATAGTGATTTTGTTTACTGTTCATTCGGTCGCCCTTACGCGTTAGTTGTAACCCAAGATAGGGCAACGACTGTTACAGCAAATATCGATGGTGGCCAGCCGTATCGCCGTACTTTTGGTGAAAACTTGGTTTACACGGATTGGCAAAAAGACAGTTTTTTCTACGCTCTGCAACAACTTGCGCCAAATACAGGAAAAATTGGCGTCGAGCATGACCATATTACGATGGAGCGTCTAAACAAGCTACAGTGTGCTTTTGATAAAGCACAACTTGTTGATATTTCGGTTGATTGTATGAACATGCGCTCAATTAAGTCTGATGAAGAGATCGCTCATATTATTCATGGCGCGAATATCTGTGACATTGGCGGAGCTGCATTGGTTGAGGCTGTTAAAGAGGGCGCTCCAGAGCATGAAGTTGCTATGCATTCAACACAAGCAATGATTAGAGAAACAGCCAAGAGGTTTCCAAACTCCGAATTGATGGATACTTGGACTTGGTTCCAATCAGGCATTAATACCGATGGTGCGCATAATCCTGTGACCACGCGCCAAGTACAAAAAGGCGATATTCTTAGCCTTAATTGCTTCTCAATGAATTCTGGTTACTACGTTGCACTTGAGCGTACATTGTTTCTCGATCACGTCGATGACGCCTCACTAAAACTTTGGGAAGTGAATGTTAAGGTGCATGAAGAAGGCATGAAGCTAATCAAACCAGGTGTGGCATGTAAAGACATTGCACTAGAACTTAATAAGATATTTGAAGAATATGGCCTTCTTGAGTCTCGAACATTTGGTTATGGTCACTCGTTTGGTGTGCTTTCACACTACTACGGTCGTGAAGCTGGCGTAGAGTTACGAGAGGACATCGACACCGTTCTACAAAAGAACATGGTGGTCTCTATGGAGCCTATGATAATGATTCCTGAAGGACAAGCTGGTGCAGGCGGCTATCGTGAGCATGATGTGATGGTAATTACCGAAGACAGTGCTTATGACATTACAAAGTTTCCGTATGGTCCTGAGCATAATATTATTCCTGGTTAGGGGAATGGTTTATTTCGATTTTATTGATTGAATAATGTAATCGTACTACTAAAGCTTCACTGATAAAATTCGAATTTTTACAATCGCTTAATCCAAATGGTTTTGGGCGGCTGAATATCAGGTTGTCATGTAGAGTGAATATGAACTCAATTAGTTTTCCAAATATTGATAATGAGAATTTGCCCAAATGGGAAGGCGACTTGGCACCTCTTGAGTGTATTGAGATAATAGAAGAAACACATAACGTTAAAAGCTTTAGATTTAAATCACAAAAAGACGCTTGGTTTCAGTTTTTGCCAGGGCAACACACCACCCTATTTCTCAATATTGATGGTGCGGAAGTGATGCGAACTTATACAATCGCCTCAAGCCCAACAAGGCCGCACACCATTACCATTACCTCAAAACGAATGAGCGGTGGAGTGGTCACCAATTGGATGCACGACAATCTTAGAGTTGGTGATTGTATTGATGCACTTAATATTGGCGGTTCATTTAGTGTGGCGCTGGATAATCCCAAGACAAAAGTTTTATTGATGTCGGGTGGCAGTGGTATTACACCGATGCTGTCGATGACGAGATACTTTATCGATTTAGCCATCAATGTTGATATAGTCTTTGTGCACAATGCACAAACGCCCGAGGATTTAATTGGTAAGTATGAGTTGGATTATTATGCCCATCACCAAACTAATTTTGATTTGCATTATGTTTGCGATAAAGCTCATGCGATTTGGCAGGGCGAAAGCGGTTTTTTGAGCGCTGAGATGTTGGCTCGCATGGTGCCGGACTTTCTAGATAGAGAGGTTTATTGTTGTGGCCCTGAGGCCTATATGGTGAACGCCAAAACATTGTTAGAAGGCGGTGGTTTTGATATGAATCATTACCATCAAGAGAGTTTTGATATTGAAAGCTCAACTGCGCAGCACAATATGGCCGAGCCGCATGAAGAGTCCCTGGACACCCCTGAATTTAGTGGTGAGGTTGTTGAGTACAACGTGACATTAACAGAGACTGGTAAAACAATCCTTTGCCCTAGTAATATCAATATCTTGGCTGCGATTCAAAAACAAGGTATCGGTGTACCATTTGCCTGCTCAATGGGCATGTGTGGCACCTGTAGAGTAAAAATGACCGAGGGAACGGTTGATATGGACGCACAAGGCGGCTTATTAAAATCCCACGAGGAAGAGGGTTATATTCTTACCTGTTGTTCACACCCCACAAGCGATGTAGTGCTTGATTTATAGGTTTTTAGATAGAGTTATATTATGCAAAAAAAATATTCTTGGTATTCGTTATTAAAAGCGGGCTTAAGCGGTCAAGATTGGGATCAGGCGATTCCACTAGTCGAGCCTAAGTCGAAATACGACGTCATCATCGTTGGCGGCGGTGGTCATGGTTTAGCAACCGCTTATTACTTGGCAAAAGAGTGTGGTATTACTAATATTGCCGTTGTCGAAAAAGGCTATATTGGTGGTGGCAATACAGCCAGAAACACCACCATCATCCGCTCTAACTATTTGCGAGATGAAGCCTCAAGTCTTTATGAGCACTCGATGAAACTATGGGAGGGCATTAGTGAAGATCTAAACTTTAACGTCATGTTTTCTCAGCGTGGTGTTTACAACCTTGGGCACACATTGCAAGATATGCGCGATATCGAGCGCCGAGTGAATGCCAACGTGCTTAATGGTGTTGACGCTCACGTGGTAACCGCAAAAGAAATTAAAGAGCAAATTCCAATTATTAACACTTCTCAGAATACTCGTTACCCTATTATGGGCTCCTCTTTTCAGCCTCGGGGTGGTGTTGCAAGACACGACGGTGTTGCTTGGGGCTTTGCTAGGGCCGCCGCGATGCTTGGCGTGGACATTATTCAAGATTGCGAAGTTACTGGCATTGAAGTTGAAGAGGGCCGCGTTAAGGGCGTCAACACAACGCGTGGTGACATTATGGCGGATCGCATTGGTTGTGTCAGTGCGGGGCACTCTTCAGTGATAGCCAAAATGGCCGGCCTAAGGTTGCCTGTTGAAAGCCATCCTTTGCAAGCTTTTGTTTCGGAAGCAATGAAGCCAGTTTTGCACACCGTTGTGATGTCGAATGCAGTGCATGGCTATGTCTCTCAGAGCGATAAAGGTGATTTAGTGATTGGCGCTGGTATTGATGGATACAGCTCCTACGCACAGCGCGGCGCTTCACGAATTATTGAACATTCAGCGGCGGCTATATTGGAGATGTTCCCGATATTTTCGCGCGTTCGCATGAATCGTCAATGGGGCGGAATCGTTGATGTTTGCCCTGATGCTTGTCCGATTATTAGCCCAACCAAAGTTCAGGGCTTGTACTTTAATTGTGGTTGGGGAACTGGCGGCTTCAAAGCGACACCTGGCTCGGGCCACGTATTTGCACATACCATTGCGCAAGACAAGCAACATCCATTAGCAGTACCATTCCATTTAGACCGTTTCACCACAGGCGCACTCATTGATGAGCACGGCGCTGCTGGTGTGGCACATTAATAAAGGTAGATAATTATGTTTTTGATTCATTGTCCATATTGCAACGAAGAAAGAGAGCAAGAAGAGTTTTCTCCTGCAGGTGAGGCCTTTATTGCTCGCCCAGAAGCACCTGAAGACCTCAGTGATGAGGGTTGGGCGGATTACGTTTTTTATCGTACAAACCATAAGGGTGACCACTGGGAGCAATGGGTTCACAGTAACGGTTGTCGAAAATACTTTATGGTTGAACGCTCAACCATAACCCATGAAATTTTAAAAGTCGCCGCTTTTGGCGCGGATATTAGCGAGTAAGTATTATGAGAGTTGAACAATTAACGAGCAATCAAATCGATCGCTCTAAGCCACTTACTTTTATTTTTAACAATAAAAAGTACAAAGGCTTTGAAGGTGATACATTGGCTTCAGCTTTAATGGCAAATGACGCCTTGTTGTTTGCTAGAAGTTTCAAATATGGCCGTAAACGTGGTCTTATGGCCGCCGGTGTTGAAGAGCCCAACGCACTGGTGTCTTTAGAAATGGGTGGTCGCTATACGCCCAATCTAAAAGCAACTGAAATCCCTCTTTATGATGGCCTTAGCGCTAAAAGTGCAACCAATCCGCATAGTTTCGATTTACGCGCTTTTATCAAACCATTGCACCGCTTTATGCCAGCCGGCTTTTATTATAAGACATTTATCAAACAGGCAGTTTGGGCAAAAGTAGAGGGCTCTCTGCGAGCGCTTTCTGGGTTCTCTGAAGCGCCAACTGAAGAGGATGTTGATGTTTACGATCATGTTTATCACCACGCTGAAGTTCTGATTATTGGTGGTGGTGCTGCGGGTATGTCAGCAACTCTAGAAGTGTTAAAGAATTCAGACAGTGAGCGTGTTATCTTGGTTGATGAACGCTCGCGCCTCGGAGGGGAGTTGTTTAATGAGTTCACCTCAGATGAAGCTGCTGCCATGTGGCATGAGGACGGCGTTGCTGATTTGTGTGGTTTTGCCAAGGAACAAGGCGGTCGCTTTACGATGCTCACTCACGCCACAGCTTACGCCTGGCATGATCAAAATTATGTTGAGGTTTTGGAAACACATGCAACGGGTGAAAACTTATCATTAACTGACGGCAATCAAGCCAGGAAGACATTGCACAAGATTCGCGCCAAAAAAGTGATTTTGGCTACAGGCGCACACGAGCGTCCAATGCTCTTTGAGGCAAACGATTTGACCAATATTATGCTCAGCCAATCGGTCAGAAGATATCTGAATGAGTTTGGTGTGGTTTCAGGTAAGAAAGTTGTTGTATATGGCAATAACGACAGTATTTACCAAACGGCTAAAGATTTGCATAGCAGCCATATTGCTTGCACCGTGATTGATGTTAGGTCTGCAGATCTTGCAAATACCCACGCTGAAGAGCTAAAGCAGATTGGGGTAAAAGTATTACAAGGTTATGCAGTTGTTAAGGCACACGGCTCCGACAAGGTTGATAGTATCGATATTGCGCTTGCAACCCACCAGGGCACAAGTTGGGAAGTGATTGGTGAGGGTGAATCTTTGAGCTGTGACTTATTGGCCACATCTGGCGGTTTTAATCCGGTTGTTCACCTGGATTGTCATACGGGTGCTAAAGCTACTTTTGACGAAGTTTCGCAA
>Ga0315334_10001421_pt1 | contig 14737 bp, 17 predicted proteins | sample M150034915metaG_FD_205555 | JGI IMG/M metagenome (GOLD analysis project Ga0315334, IMG submission 205555) | Ammonia-oxidizing marine archaeal communities from Monterey Bay, California, United States - M1 500m 34915 | ecosystem: Environmental > Aquatic > Marine > Intertidal zone | place: USA... | reverse complement strand
CAACAGCTTCCCTCACTGATCGCATTTTTGATACTGCTAAATCCTCTGATTTCTTATCAATAAATATGCCCCGATGCTCAAAGGGATCGCCCTTCAAGGCTGTAAGGCCCTGTTCCACGTGGAACATTGCATTCTCCACTGCTGCTTCAGGGGTTAAGCCATCCCATCTGCCATAGGTCCAAATTCTATCTCTTATTTTTCCGCCTAAGAGTTCATAAACGGGTACGCCTAGTGCCTGGCCTTTTATATCCCACAATGCAATTTCAATTCCACTGATTGCCGACATCTGAACAATACCGCCACGGACATGAAAATGATGATAGAGAGTCTGCCAGTGTTTCTCGATCTCCATAGGATTCTGACCATTAATAACTTCACCAAATTCATCAACCATCGTAGCCACGCTTAAAGGTCCGCAAGTGGCTTCCCCCCACCCTGTCAAACCTTCATCTGTTTCTATTTTTACGAAAACATAATTCCTAGAAACAGAAACACCTGCTCTGGTGGTGGTGTGTGAAGCAGGTACAGCCTTTACTGATGTGATTTTCATGGTAATACTCCTGTTTTACCTAATTTTCGGATAAATATGGATAAAAAAAAGGGGGAGACTAATATGTCTCCCCCTTTTTCGGTACCAAATAAAACTTACTCGTTGTTCATTACAACTTTAATAATATCGTCTTGGTATTGTTCATACTGGTCGTAAGCATCATTGACGTCTGAGAAGTTTGTCTCATGCGTTTTCATCTCCCCTGGATTCCACCAATCTCGATCCTTTAATTCAATCATCCTCTCTATATGTCCTATAGCATCGCCACTTCCTGCTCCCGAGGTCGGAATAATAGTTGGGGCATTCCGTAATAAGTATTGGGTATCTATTTCAGTGGTTTTTCCTCGTGGACCTTCCTGAATCCCAAAAATTATCACCTTTCCATGTTTAGTCGCACCTCTAATGGCTGCATTCAAGCCGTCAGGATAACCAGAGGCTTCAACAGATATATCAGCAAGTTTGCCATCTGTGATTTCAGCAAGCGCTTCATCCACATTATCCCTATCAGGATTTATGGTGTGAGTGGCACCAAACTTCTTACCCCACTCTAATCGGTAATCCAGTGGGTCTACAGCAATAACTCTCCTTGCACCAGCTCTCGCAACGATAGCCGTGAAGGATAGACCAATACTACCTTGACCCATAACAACAACATCTTTACCCAATATAGTTCCCATCTGCTGGCAAGAATATAAAACTGTCCCCGACGGCTGGCAAAGAATCCATTCACCTAAATCACCATGATCAGGTACAAGAGCCATCCTACTTTCATCACCTGGGTAGTATTCAACCAGGCCGCCTGGCCCGTCTTGGCTAGGTAGAACTATTACCCTCTGACCCACTTTAAATTTATCGGACTTGCTCTCAACTATAGTGCCTGCACATTCATGACACGCACCTCCATGCCTCATAGGATATTCTTCTTCTGGCATCACTGGACCATAAGCGTGTCTAATGTCACTTCCACAAACCGACCACCTCTCCAATTTTATTAAACATTGTCCCTCTTTTATGGTTGGAGTCTCTATATCCTCTATTTCAATTTTCTTAGGACTTGTTATTCTTGCTGCAAACATTTATCACACTCTCCAGTTTTCCAATCATATTTCTGATCATAAATTTTTTTGGCTTAGAATAGAGCACATTCTAGTGATATCAAGGACATTTACGCAACAAGGAAAAATATCGACTTTTAATCGCATAATAAACTATGCCGTAAAGTCATAAAATAATTGGATCATTGGAGGTTGTCCGATCCATGCTAAAAATATCTCCTGCAACCATAGATCACCTATCTATCACTGTATTGATGGATAATCACGTTAGCAGTCTCCTAAACAACACAGGGCCCGTCACAAGACCTTCAACCGAAGTAGAAGTTGCTGCTCCTTTAATGGTAGACGGTTTTGTTAAATCACAACTTAGAGCTGAGCATGGTTTTTCAGCCTGGGTGACAATTCAAAACAACGGTGATAAACATTCCGTACTATTTGATGCTGGAGTATCGCCAACGGGCGTCTCAGAAAATATGAGAATATTGGACATATCTCCTAAGGATGCAGAGGCAATTGTCTTTAGTCATGGTCATTTCGATCACACAATGGGAATTGATGGGATTTTGAATGATTTAGGTTCACAAAACACTCCGATAATAATCCACCCCGAATTTTGGAATAAAAGAAGGATCCGGCTTCCCGGTAAAACCCCTCGTACTTTACCAACCGCCAGTAAATTTGCTCTACAAGAAGGTGGCCTCGATGTGATAGAAGAATCACGTCTTCCATCCTTTTTATTAGACAATTCATTACTCATAACAGGCGAAGTAGATCGAGTCACCGGTTATGAAAAAGGTTTGGCGGGACAAGAAGTATTTAACGAGGGCTCATGGCAACCAGATCCTCTTACGTTAGACGATCAAGCTCTGATAGCTAATATAAGAGGTAAGGGACTAATAATAGTGACGGGGTGTGGTCATTCTGGAATTGTTAATATCTGCAATTATGCGAAAAAATTAACGGCGGAAGACAAAATCCATGCAATCATTGGAGGTTTTCATCTACCAGATGGACTAGATACAGCCACTATACAAAATACTATATCCGATCTGAAGTCATTAGATCCTGAATGGTTGGTGCCTGCCCACTGCACAGGTCAGAAAGCAATTTTATCCCTTGTGAAAGAACTACCGAATTCAATAATACAGAACAGTGTCGGCAGCCAGTATGAATTCAGTAGCTTTTAATACTACGATTCAGGCTTAAACATCTCCGTCACACTCCCTGGCCGTGTTAATGAAATATGAGAGAAGTCATGTCCATCCGCGGCGCCATGCCAATGCTTTTCACCAGCCGGTATAAAAGCGGTGTCTCCGGCTCCCATTTGAACCTCTTTTGATTCATTAGCTACTATCCCCTGTCCCTTCGTCGCAAACAATATTTGATCACTCGTGTGCGTGTGAAAATAATTTTTCGCGCCTGCATAGAAAGAAACAAGCCCAAAGTTATAATCCTCGGGTTCAGTACGGCCCACAAGAGGTTGCCTTGTCACTCTGCCACCATAAAAAAGAGGGGCATCTCCTGCTTCTTGAGGATCAACGTCTTCCTGTCGTGTTACGTACATACTTATCTCTCCTTAAATGTAATGATTACTAACAATATTGCTCTCAGTCACCAGTCATGAGGTCGAATCCAACGTAGGGTTTAAGAGCGTCCGGTATTTTTACAGTTCCATCAGGCTGTTGATAATTCTCAAGAATAGCAATCATGACCCGAGGTACTGCAAGCCCTGAACCATTCAAAGTGTGTACCAATTTTGGCCGAGACTTTTCTGAGGTTTTGTAGCGAATAGCTGCTCTCCTAGACTGGAAGTCAGTACAATTGGAGCAAGAGGACACTTCCAGCCACTCCTGGGCACCTGGTCCCCACATCTCTACATCATAGCTTTTAGCTGCCGCGAAGCCGAGATCTCCAGTGCATAATTCTAGAACCCTATGTGGAATACCTAATTCAACGCAAACTTCTTCCGCATCGTTTAAAAGTAATTCGAGCTCCTCATAAGATTTATCTGGTTCAACAAATTTATACATTTCAACCTTGTCAAATTGATGCACTCTCTTTATCCCACGAGTATCTCTCCCTGCAGAAAATTTCTCTCTTCGCCAACAAGGCGTATGAGATACAAATTTTAAGGGTAAAGTTTCTGCATCCAAAATTTCATCTCTAAACATGCCGGTTACCGGAGCTTCAGCAGTCGGTACCATGAACAAATCATCTTCAGCGTCGTGGTACATATTTTCCTCAAAGTGAGGCAAATGACTAGAAGCTGTGACCGTGTCCCTATTCACCATATAAGGCAAATACAATTCACTATATCCATGTTTCTCGGTGTGTAAGTCCAACATCCAAGATATAAGAGCCCTCTGAAGGCGGGCACCCTGACCCTTAAGTAAATAGAATCGGGTTTTGGCTAATTTAACTCCCCTTTGAAAATCAATTATCCCCAGATTTTCACCTATCTCCCAGTGGGGCTTGGGGTTGAAATCAAATTTAGGGATACCACCGACGGTTCGAATAACAACATTGCTATTTTCGTCAGGGCCATCTGGTGAAGATTCATTCGGGAGATTAGGCACATCAAGCATTACTTGCTTCAACCTCCCACTTATCACCCTTTCCTCCTCCTCTAGATCTTTGATCTGGGATCCCACGTTCCTCATTTCTTCTATTAACTCGGCTGGTTTATCTTTAGACCGCCCTAAATCTTTCGAGACCACATTTCGCCTAGACCTTAAAGAATCCATCTCGGCTATAGCAGCTCTACGTCTTTGATCGAGGTCACTTATCTCAGCAAGTGGAAATTCTTTTCCTCGCCTTTTAAATGACTGGATAACAAATTCAGGCTTTTCTCTAATCAACTCTATATCAATCAAATGATAAAACTCCTTACGGAACTGCCTAGAATTCTATTTGATTCGATCGAATTCATCCATGTTTCAACAATTTGTGCTATCTTCTCGAAGCACCTTACCCTAGAAGAAGGGTAAACAAATCTTGGCTGACTGACTATATAATTGCTTTAGAAGGGTTCATTAGATAGCGGTGAGCCACAATTTCATTTACCTGAATTTTGGATTAAATTAAGTACTTGTGAGCAGCTGTTGCCTTTAGATTATTCTCTACTAAAAACTGGAAATGAGATATCAGACCAAACATATACTCTAAGCAAAAAGGAAGTTGATCTATATTTAGAAGCGGTACAAGATCAATCGAAACGTGAATTTAATGAATCAGGCATTGAACTATCGCCGCCAATGGCGATTGCAGCTTTAAGCCTAAGAGGAGTTGTTAATGACTTACAGATACCTGGCGGAACCTTACATGTTGGACAGGAAATGGGGTTCAAAAATTCTGTACACGTAGGTGAGACCCTAAGATGTATTGCCTCCCTTGCCTCCAATAATGTACGAAAGGAATGGAGGTTCATGGTAGTGAACTTGACGGTTTTGAACTCTTCAGGACATTCAGTAATGGAAGGCAAAAGCACAATTATGCTTCCTGCATAAAGCAACAAAGGACGAAAAATTTGAAAATAGGGGCAGACCTAACACCTATCAGGAAAATGATGTCAGTGGACCAAATTCGCATGTATGCGGATGCTTCTGGTGACTATAATCCGATTCATATCGATGAGGAATTCGGCAAAAATTCCCAATTCGGTCGCAATATTGGTCACGGTATGATGGCAGCAGCTACGATTTCAGAATTAATGGCTGAAAGCTTCGGTACAGCCTGGTATAGCACAGGCAAAATGAAAATGAGATTCAGATCACCGGTATACCCAGGGGATGAAATCCAAACTTCCGGTCAGGTTACGAAATTAGAAGACACAACCAACAGTAGTCACATAACATGCTCAGTAGTAATAATCAGACAAGATGGCGAGGTCATCATATCGGGTGAGACTTCAGTGACAGTAGATAAATCAGCATCAGATGGTAACTAGGAGACTAATTTGCCAGAGACTCGGAATCAATTATTGAAGGTCGCAATAGATGCGATGGGCGGAGATAAGGCCCCATCTGTACCGGTGGAAGGGGCAGTCCAAGCCGCCAAAAGTGGTTTAGCAGAAGTTTTTATTGTTGGTGATAGCGACCTCGTCCAAAAAGAGCTAGCAAAGCACGAAATTGGAGACCTTCCCGTACATTTTGTACCTTCAGAGGGAAAGATAGAAGATAATGAACCGCCGGCTTTAGCTTTACGCCAAAAACCTACAGCATCGATCTTAGTAGCTACTAATTTAGTAAAGAATAAGACCGCGGATGCCGTTATATCTATGGGATCCACAGGGGGAACAATGGCTGCAGCTGTGGTTTTGTTGGGCACTATAAAGGGTATCGAAAGACCAGCTATCGGTGGCCCTATTGTTGGATCCGCCCCAAATCAAACTATTCTTGACTTAGGTTCAAACCTTGATTGCAAACCATCTCAGCTATTGGGATTCGGGGTGCTGGGGTCCGTGTTTAGCAAATTACTTGTCGGAGTTAAAAACCCTAAATTAGGTTTACTGAGTGTGGGTAGCGAAGAAGGTAAAGGTAATGTCCAATCCAAAGAAGCCACCATGTTATTTAAGAAAAGTGGCTTAAATTTTATCGGGAACATTGAGGGAAATGATTTGGTCACAGGAAAGGCAGATGTCGTGGTCTGTGACGGATTCGTCGGAAATGTGGTCCTGAAATTGGTAGAAGGACTTGGAAAAGGATTCGCGTCCCAGTTAAGTGAGGTCTTAAAGGGGAAAATACCCGATGATCATCTCAACTCCCTCATGGCAGACCTCTACAAAAAAAACAACGTGGTTGATGCACGAGGTGGTGGCCCGGTTTTCGGGGTCAATGGTGTGAGTATAATCGGACACGGGAACGCTTCAGCCGGAACAATAGAAAGGGCTGTAGGGTTGGCAAAAATGTGTGTGAACACACATTTAATCGAAGAAATGAATAAAGAAGTATCCATGGTTATGTCCACTGTGGACGATTAAATCAATGAAACGATTACCTAAATAAATCTATAGGAGTAAAAGTGTCTGAACTCAAAGGAAAAACAGCCCTAGTGACAGGGGCAGCCAAAGGGATCGGCAAAGCCGCAGCATTAAGATTAGCTGAGATGGGAGCCAACATTGCAGTAAACTACAATTCTTCCCAAAAAGAGGCCGATGACACCGCTAACCATTTGAAGGATTTCGGAGTGGAATCCATGTCCTATCAAGCAGATGTAGGAAATTTGGATCAAGTAACAAAAATGGTAGAAGATATCACGGACCAATTAGGCCAGATTGACATATTGGTAAACAATGCAGGCATCATCGACGATGGATTGCTATTAAGAATGTCAGATGAGGCATGGTCTAGAGTAATAAATACAAATCTCAACGGTACGTTTTATTGCAGTAGAGCTGTTCTTAGAACGATGGTGAGATCCAGATGGGGAAGAATCATAAATATCGGTTCCGTAGTCGGTCTGCGAGGAAATATAGGCCAAACTAATTATACCGCTTCGAAAGCCGCAATTAACGGTTTTACATTTGCTCTCGCTAAGGAAGTCGCTACCAGAAACATAACCGTTAACACGGTAACCCCCGGATACATCCACACTGATACTGTCGCTGTGCTATCAGACAAACAAAAAGACACCATTATGACTTGGATACCGATGGCTCATTTTGGGGAAGTAGATGATATCGCCCATATGATCGCGTACCTAGCAAGTGAAAAAGCAAAATATATAACGGGTCAAATAATAAGTGTTGATGGGGGCATGGCTATCTAACGAACAAAGCCTAGAATATTTTAATGGCTAATATTAAGAACAAAGTGGCCCTGATAACTGGTGGCTCAAGGGGTATAGGCAAGGCTATTGCTATGGAATTTGGCACCTTGGGATACCATATCGCATTTAATTATTTCAGAAACCACGATGCTGCTGAACAGACTCAACGTGAAATAGAAAATCTGGGAGTGAGATGCCTTAAATTGCAGGCCCACCTTGCAGAGCCTGACCAAATTGCAACTATGTTTCAATCAGTGGCTCAAGAATTTAGTTCTATTGATGTTTTAATAAATAATGCCGCCTCCGGGGTGCAGAGAAGCGCAGACGAATTAACGACAAAACACTGGGACTGGACAATGAATATAAATGCTCGGGCCCCATGGCTATGTTCAATAGAGGCAGCCAGATTAATGCCAAATGGCGGTTCTATAGTGAACATCACTTCTGAAGGCTCCAGAAAGGTTCTACCATATTACCTCTCTGTGGGGACATCGAAAGCAGCTCTAGAATCACTCACCAAATACCTAGCTGTAGAATTGGCTCCACAAGATATTAATGTCAATGCCGTATCAGGGGGATATGTGGAAACTGGTGCCTTCGAATCATTCCCAAATAAGAAAGATATGGTGACATCGGCGAAAAACACTCTTGCAGGAAGGGTAATAACAGGTAAAGACATTGCCAAAGTCACCGCTTTTTTATGCAGTGAGGACGCTCTGATGGTAAGAGGTCAGATCATAACAGTTGATGGTGGTGTTACCTTACTGGCACCGCTATCAAGCACCGATTCATAGCTATTCTGCCAATATTTCGGTCACCATAACCTTTTGATTGCCGCATTCCAACTCTTTACTCAGTTCCGCATGAGAGTTACGAACGAATCCTAATCCAGCGCCATTCATTGCCGAGGTTATAACTCCCACCAAATGGCCATCGTAGGTGATGTCTTTTTCAGGTGGAATGCCTTCCCAAGACAATCTAACTAGTTTGCGTTGCACCTTATCATAAGTGTTTAATCTAGCTACTACTTCCTGTCCTATGTAGCACCCTTTGTTAAAGTTAATATGGGATATTAAACCTGCCTCCAGCGGGTTAAAATCTTCTGTCAATTCGTACCCAAACGCTGGAATTCCAAGCTCCAATCTCAGCTGTGTGAATTCTTCTAGAGTAAGACTATTGGACTTGGTGGAAAATACTTGGGTTAATTTATTTTTTACACCCGCTGTACCTATAACATCAACACATGGAAAAGAAGACATCTCCTCTTTTATTGCTATAAAAGATTCCCCTTCAAATTCCCAAATGAAAGAATTGTGGATGGGTAGATCAGTCATTGTTGGAAAAAGATCCTCCCAGCTATCACCGATTAACCTAAAGTGACAGGTTTCTGTCGAGACATCTTTAAGTGTAACGTCTTCCATAATTGTGTAAAACTCTATCCAATCAATGACTTTGTTTTTAGATTCACCAGCCGTCATCAATAGAACTTTATCAGGTAAGCGGTTCACACTGAGAAGATCAATTATTCGCCCTTTATTGGTGGTAAGGACAGAGTGCATACCCATAAATGGGTCTGTGAGATCCTCAAGTTTATTGGTGGACAATCTATCCAGGAGATCTAGTGAATCTTCCCCGTATATATCTATCCTGCTGAAATAATCACTTAGATCTACAAAAACAGATTTTTCAATCAAATAAAGTGTTACCTAAACACTAAACGAAGTGCCACAACCACAGGTTGTTTTAGCATTGGGGTTATTGAATACAAACCCTTTTCCGTTGAGTCCCCCAGAATATTCGAGTATCGTCCCAGCTAAAAAGACATACGACTTCTTATCAACAAAAAGCCGAACACCATTCTCATCGATCACTTTATCGGTTTCTCTTGGGCCATCACTCACTATTTCTAACATATAGGTGAGTCCGGAACAGCCGCCGCCTTTTACCCCTACACGCAAATCAGCGTCCGGGTTTCCTTCAGCAGCAGAAAATTCCTTGACGTGGTGGGCCGCCTCCTCACTTATGGTTATGGAAAGTGGGGCTGGGCTTTGAGTTGTTGTCATTCAGACCTCCCGTCATCTACATGTAAACCAAATGGTACATAACCATTTTCTGGAAACGCTTTTAGATAACTGATTCTATAAACATAGTGGTAGCCAGTCAATATCAAAGAAGCGGCCATCTACACCATATTGGCCTGTTGTAGACTCATTGGCCCACCAAACATCCAACTTTTTGTACTGATGCGATAGCTTTAAAGGTACCGAAAATACTGACTAACTAAATACTAAAAATCAAGCGGCTTGCCCTGCTTTGTTTTTAGGGCCGTCAGACACATCCACTGTATCTGGTTTCTGTTCCAGTTCAAGATCTTGCATTAAGCCACATTGGATACATTCTTTAAAATCTCCAAAGGTGTCTCGCCGGGTGTGCATATCACCGCGGCACTTTGGGCAGGCTCTATAATCTAGCATTTTTCAAATCCCCACATTCTCAATTTCCAAAATATTTTCTTTATATATCACTAAAACTATCAACGGAAACCCTTCCGTTATTTTTTTCGTTAATCTTTCCGCTAGCTTATTAGGCAAAGGTTTGTTGGTACAACAACACATCACCCAACATAAGAAGTCAAAGCGGAATTATATTGATATGAATAAATATTGCAAGAGTAGATAATTATATGTTTATTATTGCATATTATGATACTGTTGCCTACTAAGACTACGATTAGCGAAGTTAACTGTAGGAAATCATTATTTATGGAAGAGGAAATTTTTCTCAGTCTAGGTGTTCAAGAATATTCTTCCGTATTGGTATTTTCACCCCCTGAGCACCATGCTCAAGAAATAGCCCACATGGATCTGCCCAAAGGCGCTTCCGTTTCTTACATCGGTGGCGGGATGTTCGATGTGGTTTTAATATTTGCCCGCAATCAAAGGGATGTATCGGAATTAGCAGCGGCCGGAGTGGCCGTTCTTAAAAAAACGGGATTTTTGTGGTTCGCCTACCCTTCACCGAAATCCCAGTTGGCAACTGATATTTCTGCATCTAAAGGATGGGATACTCTTTTTGATGCCGGGTGGTCCCTAAAGGATTCTTTTGAACTTGATAATAATTGGATTGCCGCTAAGTTCAGCGAAAATATTTGATAGTCGGTAGGTGATAAAAATCAACAACATAGAAACCTGTAGGAGAAAACTTTGATATATAACATGAGGACATATGATCTGAAGCCTGGATCCGTTCCAGAATACATGCGTGCAGTAGAAGAAGTGGCATTAAAAATTCGGCAAGATTACGGTATTAAATTAGCCGGGTGGTATTACACTGACATAGGGCACCTCAACCGGATCGTCCACGTTTGGGGGTACCAGAACTACACCCATTTTGAGGAATCTCGAAAAAAGGTGCATTCTGATCCAAGGTGGGAGAGAGATTATGTACCGCGAGTCAAAAACTTAATTCTCAGTCAGCAAGACATGATGATGAATGGCGCGAATTTTTTTCCTGAGCCGAAATAGCTTCCCGCAGGTTCAAACCTTCCTCCATTCATGCCTGTGGGCCTATTGCCTTTTCCTAACCCTTTGGTTATAGTGACCGGTACTTAGTTTGTCGATGTGTGCCTAAAATTAGGCGCTGTTTTCAGAAGAACAAAAATTTCTAATGAAAACACCAAGGAACCAGAAAGATAGGAGTTCAAGTCATGGTTTCAGATAGCCGAATTGGCGATGTAGTACTGGAAGTTAAAGACCTTCAGACTTATTTCGTGACCCGTTGGGGTGTCACGAAGGCAGTTGACGGAGTTAGCTTTAACCTTCGGAAAGGGGAAACGTTAGGAATTGTCGGGGAATCTGGATCGGGTAAATCCGTGACGGTAAGTTCCGTAATGCGATTGATACCGTCTCCTCCTGGCCATATCGTAGGTGGCGAAATTCTCCTTGAAGGAGAAAACCTTCTTGATCTAAGCGAGGGCGACATGAACAAGGTGAGGGGCGACAAAATAGCGATGGTTTTGCAAGACCCTATGACCGCTTTGAATCCGGTTTTCGATATAGAGGATCAGGTCGGTGAAGCTCTTAAAATTCACGAAGGTCTTAAAGGGCCAACCTTGAAAGAGACGGTTATAGACATGCTTAGAAAGGTGAAAATACCTGCACCTGCTACCAGGATGAAAGATTACCCGCATCAGTTGTCAGGTGGAATGAGGCAGCGTGTTGTTGGGGCGATTGGTATATCCTGCAACCCTTCAGTATTGATAGCTGATGAACCAACAACCTCTCTGGATGCCACGATACAAGCCCAATATTTGAACCTTTTAAGAGATCTCCAAGAAGATACAGGTGTCGGAATTATTTTCATTACACACGACTTTGGCATTGTTGCAAAAATGTGTGACAGGGTCGCCGTGATGTATGCCGGGAAGATTGTAGAACAAGGAGATGTTAGGGAAATTTTCAACAATCCTCTCCACCCATATACAGAGGCCTTGATTAGGTCAGTTCCAAAAATGGAAGAGAATGTTGAAAGGCTATACGCAATACCCGGAAACCCTCCAAACGTGACAAATCGACCTTCAGGATGCAATTTTCGGCCGGACTGTGATATGGACAACCCTAATCCAGATTGTGAACTACTGGAGCCGATTCTTAAAGAAGAGTCTCCAGGACATTGGGTAGCCTACTGCGCAGCATGTTTTGATACACATGGCTGCAAGTGGTTCCCAAGAGACTTATAAATTCTGAATTTGAATAAATGGCAAGAGGTTGAATATGACAAGTGAAAGTGGAGCTTTACTAGAGATTAGAAATCTCAAGAAACATTTCCAAGTTGGCGGTGGAATGTTTGGATCTATTACGGGGAAAAAAGAATATCTAAAAGCGGTGGACGGGATAAGTCTAAGCATAGAGCCCGGCACCACTTATGGATTGGTTGGAGAATCTGGGTGCGGTAAATCCACAACAGCGAAAATGGTCCTTATGCTGGAAGAACCGACTGAAGGGGAAATACTATTTGAAGGAAAGGACGCTATAAATGCGGACAAAGATGCGAAAAGGCACTATAAATCTAGTGTGCAAGCTGTGTTTCAAGATCCCTGGGCATCTTTGAACCCACGAATGAAAGTAGAGAGCATTATTGCAGAACCCCTTGAAGTAAATACGACAATGACTAGAGCTGAGATTCATACCAAGGTGGGAGATATCTTGGAAGAAGTGGGACTACAACAATATCAGGCTGAACTATACCCTCACGAATTTTCAGGCGGGCAAAGACAAAGGATCGGTGTTGCAAGATCCTTAGCGTTAAATCCGAAACTTATTGTGTTGGATGAGCCAGTTTCAGCTTTGGACGTCTCTATTAGAGCCCAAATAATGAACCTGCTAATGGATCTACAAAAAGAACACGGGCTCACTTACCTCTTAATTGCCCACCATTTGGCTACCGTAAGATATATGTGCGACAAAATGGGCGTTATGTACTTGGGTAAATTAGTTGAAGAAGCTTCAACCGATCAATTATTTGATACCCCAACACATCCATATACTCAGGCCTTGATTGGCGCAGCACTTCCGTATCACCCTGATGATCAAAAAGAAGAACTCCTTTTAGAAGGAGAGGTTCCTTCACCAATTGATCCACCATCTTGCTGTAGTTATGCTCCTCTATGCCCAGAACCAGACCCGTTATGTGAAACAAATGAACTTGTTACCAAAGTCGTAGCTCCCGGCCACCAGACAGCTCACTGTGCTCATTGTGCCGACGAATACGGCTGCTATTGGTTTCCAAGGGAAAGGTAATTAATAGATTTTTTTGCGGTGCAAACAGATAAGTTAATATTTGCACCGCAAACTTTATACTCAAAACTAGAACCCCCAACCGGTATTTTCTATTTCTCGCTTGCAATTTTTATTATGTTGTTCCTTTCCTTGGCATGTGATTCCCCAAGCTATGAAACACAATTAAATCAGGCCAAGAAATACCGAACGCAAGGTCACCTTCAAGAAGCAGAGCAACTACTCACCGAAATAATACGAACGAATAAAAACTATACACAAGCTTTCCTGCTAAGAGGTCAAATTCGGGAAAGCAATTCTGAATTTGAAAAAGCTATATCAGACTATTCGGCAATAATCGACCAGGATTCCCGTATAACCCAGGCATGGTCTTTAAGAGGATCTTGCTATTATCGAATAGGGGCTTTCCGAAATGCCATACAAGATTTCTCAAAAGCAATTGAATTAGAGCCTGATAATGCGGATTTATATTTATATCTTGGAAACTCTTATGGTGAAATGGATATGTTCACAGAAGCAATAAAAAATTTTAATGTTGCCAGAGAAATATCGTTTGGGGACTACTATAGTAACCTCACCAAAGCATATGAAGACATTAATTCACGAAAATACACATCTGCTTTAGCAAGGGCGACCTCAGCTATTGAAGAGAATCCTACGGACCCAATACCTCATTCATACAAAGGAATTTCACTATACCACTTGGGAAAGCTTAATGATGCGATTTTGCATTTAAATACAGCCACTCAACTAGATCCGAACAATTCAACTACTATCTATAATTTGGGTCTAGCCTATATGGCCTCCAAAAATACAAAAGAGGCAATTTCTCAATTTGAGAAGGCGTTGAGTATTGATCCATCCTTGAAACGCGATATCGAACTCACAGAGGCCTTAGAATCTAAATAATTTCACCTTAGACTCAACGATGGTCAGGACCTAGATCCAGCAACCCAGATCATACTATCGCTTTCTTCGTCAAAATCATTCCCATCAAAGTCCCCATGTAGGGATAATATTTCGAATCCACAAATGCGAAGTAAATGATACATTTCCCACCTGAACGTATATCGGAAAGATAGATCATGAACAACCTTTCGAACAACAATTCCGTCACTATCAACAAACTCCACCACAACCTTTGAGTCGCCAATTTGTTCATAGTCATCATAACTCCTCTGGTGGTAGAAAATTAATTTCCCACCATCAAAGTCGTTATTTATATCCATAAGGTGATAAAGAGTTGCTGGGTCACCCAAAATCACGTCCGGGTCTGGAACTTTCATTTCAATAATGAGTTTTCCAGCGGGACTGAGATAACGTCTCACATTGTGGAGAAATCTTTGTTGGTCCTCTGGTGAGAGAATAGACATAAATGCCGATGATGGAACGATAGCTAAGGAAAATTTTCTATCGGAAGTAAGTTTAAGATCCGGCAAAGGTGATTCACTAAACGATACTTGTCCAGGATTCGATAGTTTTTCAACCCTTTTTTGAGCAATAGATAACATTTCCGAGGATGGGTCTACAGCATGTACTTCCTTACCGAAATCGGAAAGTAATTCCGTGAT
>Ga0315334_10001420_pt1 | contig 14741 bp, 14 predicted proteins | sample M150034915metaG_FD_205555 | JGI IMG/M metagenome (GOLD analysis project Ga0315334, IMG submission 205555) | Ammonia-oxidizing marine archaeal communities from Monterey Bay, California, United States - M1 500m 34915 | ecosystem: Environmental > Aquatic > Marine > Intertidal zone | place: USA... | reverse complement strand
CTTGCCTGAAGCAAATACCAGAATGAATCCATCATCATTGAATTCTTTTTTGGGGAATGTCCATTTAGTTAAATTGAGTGGATCATCTGTTAGATGGTACCCTTCAAGATCTCCGTTTTCTCTGTTAACGTTTGAAATCTCAATCCAGTCATAATTTTGACCGTTACTGTCCTTTAGGCCCTTATCATTATTTGTAAGAAATTCACTTATTACTGCCGTCTGAACGGGTTCTGCCTGCAGTTGAATGTTAAATAAGTAAAAAGATAAGACTCCAAAATATTTGAATTTTGATGATAGCGACATGAGGTGATTGGTTATGGGGGGTTATTGATGTTAGGGCTACCAACCAGCTCCTTTAACATTAGTTTTGATCCTGCAAATATACATATCTGCAGTCAGATAGAGGACCGATCCGTCTTCGCCCCAACCGCAATTAGCTGTCTTTTCTCCAGTGCTGATGCGTCCGAGTAATTTTCCGGACGATGTGAAAATCAAAACGCCTCCTGGCCCAGTGGCCCAGACATTTCCTTTATTGTCAACTTTAAGACCATCCGGAAGGCCGGGAAGTTTACCCACGTCATCCGTTGCATCATAGAACAGTTTCCCTTTGCCTAATGTTCCGTCAGCATTGATTGGAAATTTTTTCCATATTGCAGCTTTGGGATCTGATTGTGCTACATATAGATGCTTCTCATCTGGTGAGAAGGCAATGCCATTGGGCCGAGTCATTTCCTTTGTCAGGAGAGTCAATTGTCCCGATTTTGAGAGGCGATAGACTCCACAAAAGTCGAGTTCACGTCTGGGGTCATTGTATCTGTTTGGTAGTCCGTATGGAGGGTCAGTAAAATAAAGGTCGCCAGCTGAATTGTAACAGGCATCATTTGGGCTATTCAGACGTTTTCCTTTGTAATTGTCTACTAAGGTTCTTTTTCCTCCTCCTTTTGTTACGACGGATATGCGTCGATCTCCATGCTCACAGGAAACGAGTCGGCCCTTGGAGTCTATTAGGAGTCCGTTGCACCCAGGTTCATTGCCATAGTCAGTAGGGCCAGTGTATCCAGAGGGTTTGAGGAAGAGGCTCACGCCCTTATTTTCTTTCCATTTCATGACGGAGTTTCTGGGAATGTCCGAAAATAATAAGTGGCCGCCTGCTTTGTCTTTGACCCATACCGGTCCTTCGGCCCAAACAAAGCCATTACCGATGACCTCGATTTTTGTATTCTCCGCAATGAGTGAATCTATTTCAGGATCGATTCTTATTACTTCGCCAATGGTGGGAAAATTTTTGGTATCTATTGTGCTTATTGCTGGGGTCTTTGAGTCTTGAGCGACTGAGGGAAAGATTCCGGCAATAAAAATAAAGGCGATAAAATGAGCTCTCATGGGAATAATTGTAACCCTTCATTGTCATTCGGAAAAGTAAAACCCTTCTCATTTTTTTGATGAGAAGGAGTATTTTGGATGTAGGGATTCAAGATTGTTTGAATTTTATACTGATTGATTTGTGTTGAACTTTGATCAGCGATGTTTAATGTGTTTTTGTAATCTTGGTCGAAATAAACTTGTCTTCCTTGTCCGAACTGAATTCCTCGAACGTGATAGATAACAAACTTCTTGTTGATGGAGTAGTCTCCATTTCTCCTGGATCCTGTTCCGAAAAAAACACGGGGGCTAAGGTGATGTCTCTTCTTGTGGCTGTCCTCTTTAATGGTGCAGTTTTACTAGTCCTGATGTTTATCAGTTTTACTTTTTTTGAGGAAGATGAAATTGAATTAGTTGTTGCTCAAGGGCCTAGAGATACCAAGACAAACCTTAATAAGGAACAGTTTCAGCAAAGGAGGCAGATGAAACCGACACCTGCTTCATCATCGAGTTCATCTCCAATTTTGACATCTGTTGCAGCGTCCCCGGATGCTGTGTTTGCTATTGAAAGCTTGGCTGATACTAATACTTTTGGGATTGGTGATGATTGGGGGAAGGGGGCCAGCTTTGGATCTGGTCAGCAGGGAGGTAGTGTTGGTTTCTTTGGTTCCCGTACAGTTGCTCAGAGAGTCGTTTTTATTGTGGATGTATCTGCATCATTATCGAGTCAGCAATTTACGATGATCAAGAATGAGCTCAATAAATCATTAAAGAGGTTAGCGTCGTCTGTTAATTTCCAAGTCATTTTCTTTTCGGGTCCGGCCTGGTTCGCGGAAGATGAGCACAGTGTTAAGAATAAGGTCCATACAATAATCCATAAAGGAAAAGAATATGTATGGAGAACAAATGGTGGAGCGAGTCGATACTATATTGAATCCGAAAAGGACTTGTACACATCGCCTTGGGTCATTGCGACTCAGGGAAATATTAAAAAAACTGGCCGCAGAATTGAAGCTGTTAAGAAGTCATTTGGAACTGACTGGAGGCATCCCTTAAAGATGGCATTGCAAATGAAGCCGACTGCTGATGTGGTTTATTTTTTAACTGATGGGGCAGTTGGAAATGGTCAACAGGCAGTAGATGAAGTCATTAAATTAAATAAGAGAGGTCCCAAGGCAAAGATTTATACTATTTCCATGATGCAGCCAAGGGCTGAGGATTTGTTAAAAGATTTAGCTGAGAGATCAGGTGGTGAGTTTTCCATTGTAATGGGGGACGGGGAAGTGAAGAAAAAGAAGAAAACAAAAAAATAGTTTTTCTGATTAAGCGTCTCAAAGAGCAAAAGAGGAAGTAGGCTTCGGTGCCATCACCGTCATGGTCCAGAATGAGTTATTTCTCCCAATATTCATATGAGTCTGAACTGTCGGAGTTGTCTTTTTTACTGTAGCTAAAAGAAAACGCGAGGAGAGCTGCTAATATTGGAGGAATCAAGATAGTTAGTCTCCTTAATAATGATTTATTTGATTCATTAAATGTTAGTAGTCCGATCCAGGCAATTGATGGTGCGGATAAGAGTAGGCAGAGAGAGTGAGTAGGAGGCAATTCAAAGTTTCCAAAATAAGAATAACAACTCATGTGTGCCCATATTAGTGCTGAGGCAATGGCATAGCCTGGGGAGACTCTTTCTTGTTTCTTTATTAATCCTATTATCAGGCCAATTGATGCTATTAGGATTGTGATGCCAAGGAGTTGTGCGATAGAAGCGCTATTGAACCCAACAAGGATGGTTCCGGAGGCGATTGTCCCTAGTGCTATATAGAAAAGAAAAAAATCTATGAGCTTTAACTTTGTCGCGATGGCGTAAAGAGAAATTATTGAACAGACCATTGTGAGTGCAAGTGCACTGAAAACATTAACGCGATAAAATAAGCTGAACTCCTCATGGTATATTTTAAATCCGTGCAAACCGAGCCCAAGAATGAGTATGGATATTAGCGTAGCGATTATATTTATTACATGAGTGGAGCGGACATTGAAAAATCTTCTTAGTGTAAAAAGAGAAGCCAAAACAAGTAGGCCAAAGGGTAGCCAATCGAAGGAGTCATTCGGTGGAAATCCATTGATTCCTTGTATGGTCTGATGACTGACGCTATAACAAATGGCAAGAGCCCATACATCGAGTGGTTCAGAGATTAACTCTTTTGGCCTTAGGGATTTACTGAACTTATTACTCCATATTAGAGTGAATATGGAAGCGGATAAGATTGCGGGTATGAGAAGAGGGCTGAGAAAAATATGTAATTGATCGATGCTCGGCATTGTATCTTGCCGGTGTAGGGTTTGATCTTTTAAGCAGATTTAATGGCGCCCATTATGGTCTTCTTTATTTGCCAAGCCCTTCAATGCTTACGGTAATGTTGACTTGATCCGATAAAGCGTCTGGGAGTCCAAACTTCATGCCGAAATCGCTTCGAGTGATGCTGAAAGTAGCAACTGCTCCCAATAGTGGGCGCTTATTGCCAAAGTGCTGACCTATTCCGTTAACTTTGTACGTGGCTGTGATTGTTTTTGTCTTGCCGAGCATTGTGAGTTCTCCTGTGATTTTACCTTTGTCAACGGATTGGCTTTTGAATTGAATTTCAGGAAACTGAACAACATCAAAGAAATCTTTGTTCCTGAGATGATCGTCTCGTTTTTTGTGGCCCGTATCGATGCTGGCAGCTTTGATCGTGAAATCTAATTTACTTTTTTCAGGGCTGTCAGGATCGTATGTTACCGTTCCTTTGAAGTCATTAAAGCGGCCATGGGCTTTTCCTACTTTAAAATGAGTGATGTCGAATAGAATGTATGAACCGACTGACTCGATCTCATATTCAGCCGCATTCGAAGGCAATGTAATTAACATGCATGCGATAATTACCGCGGCATGCTTGATGATGGTTTTAATGGGAATCATGAATTCTATTCTGGTTTGTTTTCTTCTTGGCGAGTGGACTTAACATAGAGCTCGCGTAATTGTTTAAAATCAACTTCAGCAGGGCTAGAGGACATGAGATCGATTCCTCGGTTATTTTTCGGGAACGCTATCACTTCCCTAATGCTCTCTTCTCCGGCGATCAACATTACTAATCGATCAAATCCAAGTGCCACGCCTCCATGAGGAGGTGCTCCAAAACTGAAAGCGTCCAGTAAGTGGCCGAACTCTTCTTTCGCTTCGTCTTCTTCTATTCCTAAGGCTGAGAACACTGTGGTCTGCAGATCACCTTCATGAATTCTAATGGATCCCCCACCTATTTCATTACCATTCAAAATGACATCGTAGGCCTCTGCCCTGATTTTCCCATAATTGGCTTCGTCATTTAACAATTCTTTATCTTCATCTATTGGTCGAGTGAATGGATGGTGAACTGCGTTCCATTTTCCAGTCTCTTTGTCTTGAGCAAGTAGCGGAAAGTCAGTGACCCATAAGAATTCAAGATCATTGTTATCTTTTGTCAGTTCCAGGTACTCTGAGCACTCCAAACGGATCCTTCCTAAAACCTCACAGACGGTTTCCCAATCTCCGGCTCCGAATAGAATCAAATCACCTTCCTCAATTTTCATCGTTTCAGTCAGCGCGGCTTTTTCTTCTTCGCTGAAGAACTTAACGATGGGGGATTTCCATTCACCATCTTCAACTTTTATGAACGCGAGCCCTTTGGCTCCGTGCAATTGGGCAGTCTCGGTCAAATGATTCATTTGTCCCGTTGTGACGCAGGCAAAGTTCTTTGCATTGATGGCTTTAACTACACCGCTATCATTTAGGGCTCCGCTGAATACTTTAAATTCACTGTTTTTGAATACTTCTTTCAGGTCAGTGAGTTCCATTCCGAACCGCTTGTCAGGCTTGTCACTGCCATACATGTTCATCGCATCCTGATAGGTGAGCCTAGGAAAAGGAGCCTCAATTTCAATTCCTGTTGCTTCCTTAAAGCATCTAGATAATAGGCCCTCTATGATCTTTATTATATCATCAGCATTCACAAAGGATGCTTCTATGTCTACTTGAGTAAATTCAGGTTGACGATCAGATCGCAGGTCCTCGTCACGGAAACAACGAGCAATTTGGAAGTACTTCTCGACTCCGGCAACTTGAAGTAATTGTTTGTACTGTTGAGGAGCCTGGGGAAGTGCGTAAAATTTTCCAGGATTTAGCCTCGAGGGGACAAGAAAGTCTCTGGCCCCTTCGGGGGTACTCTTACTTAGGATTGGAGTTTCAATTTCCAAGTAACCCATTTCATCAAGAAAGTCTCTGCATGATTTTGCGACGCGGTGGCGAATTTGTAAATTTCGAGCCATCCTGGATCGACGCAAGTCAAGGTATCGGTGCTTGAGTCTTAGATCCTCATTGGAAAGTTCCTTGTCGAGTTGAAATGGAAGTACCTCGGAGTGATTGATAATTTCCAAGTTGTTGACTACGAGTTCAATTTCTCCAGTATCAATGTTTGGGTTAATTGTGGTTTGGCCTTCGATCTCTGGTCTTTCCGATATAGTTCCAGTAACGCGAACGACATCTTCCTGCCTCAGTCCATGAGAAATCTTAGCGGCCTCTGCATCCTCTTCACTCCTAAATACGGCCTGAGTTATTCCTTCTCGATCCCTAATGTCTATGAATATAACCCCATGATGGTCGCGTTTGGTATTGACCCAACCAATGAGGGTTGCCGTCTGACCAATGTGTTCTTTGCGGAGTTCGTTGCAATTGTGCGTTCGCATATTTTAAGAAAGAAAGAAAGTTAGTTAAGGGTTCTATTCACTCTGCTAAGAGCGGGCCTTCGGGTAGAGTATTTTTGATAGATTTAATGAACTTAAGGATCTGGTCGGTTTCAATCTCTATTTCTTCACGCTGAATTAAATCTTTTACTTTTATTTTTGGATATTCTGATCCGATAATTACAGCAGTCCTAGACTTTAGGTTCTCAGCATTTCCAAATTGTTTACCAACTTTTGTTGGTGTGAGTGGATAAGAGACTCGGTAACCGTTATTTCTTAGTAGTTGAGTTATGGCGAGTGCATCATTCCGGTGATTTTCGTCAGCAATTACAACATATGCGTCTGAAGAATCCTCAGTACCCAAGTAATTTAATAATTTAGTATTTGCTGATTTTGTTTGTTTAATAAGGTCAGTGATTACGACGTCACCCATAGCAAATCCGCAAGCTGGGATGTCAACAGAGCCGTCACTTATAAGTGAGCATAGTTTATCGTATCTTCCTCCCCCGGCAATTGCTCTCATGTTTTTATTAGTACCGAACACTTCGAAGACCGTGCCTGTATAGTAAGCCAATCCTCTGACAACATTAAGATCCACTTTAACATAATCGGATAGTCCCCGAGCGTGCAGATTGTTTATCACTGATGAGAAGTGCTCACTGTCAGCGGCGGAATTTATAAAATTCTGTACAGCTTCTCTTGTCGTTCCAATTTTAACTAAAGTCTCATTAGTTACCTCGTCTTTTTCTCTTTCAATTCTATCAATTGTTTGAAGGAAATGTTCTTGAGATGAGCTGTCGATGGATTCTTGGCGCATGAATTCTAACCATGCTTCACGATCACTGAGGCGTATGATGAAATCTTCTTTAGTGAAGCCAAGTGCCAACATTAAATCTATCGAAAATGCAATCAGTTCCGCGTCGGCCTCTTTGGATTCTTCACCCAGTATATCGGCGTTAAGTTGAAAAAATTCTCTTGTCCTTCCCTTCTGGGGTTTTTCGTATCGGAAAAATTGTCCAATACCAAACCAGCGTAATGGTTTCTTATAGTCTCGTTGACGTGCCGCGGCCATCCGAGCCAGTGTAGGAGTGAGTTCGGGGCGCATAGCCACTCCGCGTTCGCCTCTATCCTCAAAATGAAAGAGCTGTTCTAGAATTTCGTTACCACTCTTTTTCTTATATAAATCTGTTGGTTCTAGAATGGGGCCATCATATTCATGGAAGCCATATATGCGCGAAATCTCGCGCCATTTTCCGAAAATGTAATTTCTGACAGCGCAATCTTCCGGGAAAAAATCCCGGAAACCGGGGAGTCTTTGTATTTTTTCACCCATTTTTTGTGTTATGACCGACCAAGTTGGCTGCTTAATGGCGAAATTCAACCGATTTGGGCATTGAGGCTTCAGCTGATCTGGTCAAAGTGTTCTATAAATGCTTAGTGAGCTAAGAATAAGCAATTTTCGTTGTTTTGAGAGTTTTGACTGCTCTTTAGAGGGTGGAACTACTCTATTTGTAGGTGAAAATACTCAAGGAAAGACATCAATTTTGGAATCTATATGTGTTCTTATGCGGCTCCAATCCCCCAGGAGCAATAAAGTTAGTGATCAGATAAAGTTCGGTGCAGAATCTTGTTCGATCGAAGGAATCTTATCAGGTAAGCGGATTCTCTTTTCTACAACTGGTACAAGGCGGCGGATGACCGTGGATAATGAATCTTTTACTAAGCGTAAGGACTATCTAGCGGAAACTGGTTTAGTGGTCTGGATGGGTAATGATGATATTGATCTTATCAGGGGTAGTGCGGAGTCAAGGAGACGATATTTGGACTTTGGAGCTTCTCAGCTTAGTGCGGGTTACCTGCCGGCATTGAGAGCTTACACGAGAGCGTTGCGTGCAAGGAACTTTCTCTTGAAACGTGATGCTAATCCATGTTGGGATCAAATAGACTCATATACTAAACTGTTAGTTCAGCATGGCAGTTACATTGCCGAACAGAGGTCTGCTCTAATATCTTCTCTTGTGCCTTTTGCAAAGAAATTACAATTCAATGTAAGTGGAAAAGATGAACTTCTTTCATTGAATTATATGCGTTCGGGGAATGAGGATCTGGAGCTTGCTTACGAGCAAAACAAGGAAGCAGAATCGAGGCAAAGGCTGACCTTAGTAGGGCCTCATCGTGATGATCTTGAGTTAATTATCAATTCATTATTAGCTTCTAAGTTTGCTTCGGAGGGGCAGCAAAGAACAATTGCCTTATCTTTAAAAATTGCACAATCGCATGTGCTCCGTGATCATAGCGGATCGGATCCAATATTGTTAATTGATGACATTTTTGGAGAACTTGATTCCTCTAGACGTAATCGGCTCTTATCTTGTTTCCCTGAAGGAGCTCAAAAAATTATCACTACTACAAGTTTAGACTGGGCTTCGGATGGATGCCTTAGAGGTTCACGGTGCTATTCATTGAGCAATGGTCTGCTTGATGAGATGTAATAGAAAATAAGGAAATACGTTGAAATAGATCAGAACTTATGGAGATTATTGCTTAATATATTTTAATATTCAGCTAGCATTAAATTATCCTAACGTCTGATAACTTGTTTCAATTTCCCATGAGAATTTTTTATTTGGTAATTGTTGCGTTGGCAGCTTGTTTCTTTTGTGGTTCATGTAGTTTTTCCGGGTTCTCATTATTCACGCAATTCGGCAAGATAGATCCATCGATTTCTACTTATACCGTAAGGACAACGGCATATAGCCACAGAGAAAAGGAGCAGGGCGGTAAGTATGGAGCGATGACTGCTTCTGGACGTCGTTTGCGGTATGGAAGGATTCGTAGCGCCGGGGCAGATTGGTCAAGGTACCCGCTCGGCACTAAGTTCAGAATCGTTGGTCAACCATACACTTATATAGTTGAGGATTATGGTAGATCTCTGGTTGGAACAAATACTATTGATTTATATAAGCCTACACTTAGGGCGATGCGTAATTGGGGCACTCGCAGAGTTAATATCCAGATAATTGAATGGGGAAGTTTGCAGAGGAGCGCGGAAATTCTGAAGGGTCGCCTCCATTATGCGCATGTTCGAAAGATGTATAATGCAATTAATGCAAAACGTGACTGAATATAATAACGTTTCAGGTTCGGGAATTTAAATGATTGATGTTCTCTCAATATGACTAAGAACGAACGCGTGGAATTTGTGCTTCAGAGATTAAACTCTCTTTACCCAGAAACTCCTATCCCTCTTGATCATTACAGTCACTATACGTTATTGATTTCAGTATTGCTTTCAGCTCAGTGCACTGATGTTAGAGTTAATAAGGTTACACCATTTCTATTTTCTGAGGCAGACACTCCGTCCTCTATGGCTAGAATGATGGTCTCAAGGATTCAGAAAATTATACGACCTTGTGGACTGTCTCCTCAAAAAGCTAAAGCTATAAAATCGTTATCTAAAATTCTTGATGAGCAGCACGCGGGTGAAGTTCCACAAACCTTTGAAGAACTTGAGGCTTTACCGGGGGTCGGGCATAAAACGGCATCGGTTGTAATGTCGCAGGCCTTCGGGGTTCCTGCATTCCCTATCGATACTCATATTCACCGTTTGGCTCAGAGATGGGGCCTCAGTAGCGGGAAAAATGTTACGCAGACAGAAAGGGATCTTAAAAGACTCTTCCCTGAGAGGAGCTGGAACAAGTTGCACCTCCAAATAATTTTTTATGGTCGAGAGCATTGCACGGCGAGGGGCTGTGACGGCAGGGTTTGTGACATTTGTAGATCTCTTTATCCTGATCGTAAAAGGCCGAAGAAAACGAACCGGCCCTGATCATTTGATTGTTTTCTTTCTATTTGTCGGGGTGGATGGATTTTTCTGTACTTAAGGTGATTGAATTTTCCGCAAATTTCACACTGTTTATCTTCTTTAAAGAGTCTGCAAAGTGCTCATCATTTTTATACATTTTAAGTTGATCCTGGGTTCGCCACTTTTGTAATAAGTTTTCAGGCATTGATAAGCTATTACCTGATTTAAAATTGTTTACGCGAAGAAATACCGCCCCATTTAATACTTCTAGCTTTAAAGTCATTTCGCCGTTCCAATATTTTCTTTCCTGCCAGGGAAGAAACTTCCTCATTTTTCTTGAACACAGGGCTATGATCGTTCCGTCAGATTTGATTCTTTGGAAGAAGTACTCATTTCTTAGGTCTGATAGATAGTTATCATTTGCGATCAAAATATTTATATCTTTGACTGATAGGCTCAGCTCAGTTGGTTCAGATGAATTGGAACTTATCCGTTGATCAAACGTTTTTATTTTTGATCTTATTCCATTAAGTTCAATTTCTGTTCCTTGCTCTTCAGGTATGTCAAGGGGCTCACTGTCACTGTAAGGAATCAATTCTTCTAGGTGCCTTGCCCCACTTACTATAATCTGTATAACTATTCCCGTCATGAAGGCGAGCAGGAGACATAGAATTGCACAGCCTAATTTAGGAGAATTACTTCCTTTTCGTTCATTGTCCTTTATAATTATTTCTTCTGTGCTCATTGAGTTTACTGGTATCAAGTATAGGCAATTTCAAGAATCGTCCACTTGAACCTTCTAACTTAGAGAGGAGACTATTTTATTAATGCGAGTTTTGGTAGCCATGTCAGGAGGAGTGGACAGCAGCGTAGCTGCTGCCCAGTTAATTAGTGAAGGGCATGAAGTGGTTGGGGCGTACATGAAGAATTGGATTAATGAGGAAAATATTATTGGGGATTGTCCTTGGCAACAGGACATTGTGGACGCTCGTGCAGTCGCAGATCATCTGGGCATTGATTTTCGGGTAGTGAACATGATGGATGAATATCGCCAAAGAATTGTTAAATATTTACTTGAAGGGTATCAGTCTGGAATTACGCCGAACCCGGACGTGATGTGTAATCGCGAAATGAAGTTTGGAGTGTTTCTTGATTATGCAAAGAGTGAAGGTTTAGAGGCTGTTGCCACCGGCCATTATGCGAGGATTAGGTCAAATGATAACGGGACACGTGATATTCTTTGCGGGACTGACCCTAATAAGAATCAGACATATTTCTTGGCTCTTTTAAATCAGGAGCAGGTCCTTCACGCTCTTTTTCCAATTGGACATTTACTTAAACTTGAGTTGCGGGATCAAGCTGATCAGTTAGGGCTTCCAAATGCTAAGAAAAAAGATAGTCAGGGCATTTGTTTTATCGGTGAGGTGAAGATGTCTGATTTTTTACAAAACTATGTTGATGATAGTCCTGGTTCAATCGTGAATCTTGCTGGAGAGGTTCTCGGAGAGCATCGCGGGTTGCATTTATACACTTTGGGTCAGCGTAAAGGAATAGGTGTTCCGTCGAATGCTTATCGTGAGGCCTATGTCGTAGTGGGGAAGAGGGCAGAAGAAAACGAATTAGTTGTAGGTTTTGATCGAGAGGACACTCCGTATCTATATGCTTCAAGGTGCACAGTTGGGAACTTATCGTTCATTAACAGGAAACTGGCCCAGGGAGAAAAAATATTAGCTCAGCCGAGATATAGAACGCCGGCAGTGCCGGCCTATTTTAATTACACTGGGGATAACAACGATTCAATTGATTTGGTCTTTGAGCAGCCTCAGCGAGCAATTACGCCTGGTCAGGTGTGTGCGTTTTACTCTGAAGATGTATTATTAGGAGGTGGTATTTTTGAATCGATCGACTACACCAAATAAGTTCCCAAAAATTTAATCTAAGCCTCTAATTATTTAAAGAGCTTCGATTTCTGCAATTGCTTCAATTTCAATTCTGCAATCGAGAGGGAGAGATGCGACCTGGACCGTAGACCTTGCTGGTTTGTGCGATTCAAAATGCTTTTCATAGATATTGTTAAATTGTGCAAATTCAGCCATGTCCTTCAAAAATACGGTCGTTTTGACAACATTCATAAAAGTGAGTCCTTCATTTTCAAGGATGGCTTTAAGGTTCGCCATTACTTGGTTGGTTTGATCTTCGATCAGATCGACTACAAGTGAACCTGTTGATGGATCTATGGGGATTTGGCCGGAAGTTATCAGTAGGTTCCCAGTCCTAACGGCGTGGGAGTATGGTCCTATTGCTTCGGGGGCATTTTGTGCTGTGATTCTTTGCATTGTAGGTTCTTTAGGTGATATGAAATTGATTAATCCTTAAGCGCATCATTTAGACCTTTACGCATTTCATTTATAGGGGCTTCACGATTAAACCAGGTCTCAAATGAGATGGCACCTTGATGAAGGAGCATGGAAATTCCATTAGCGGAGCGGGCTCCAGTTGAGATGGCATTTCTTATTAGTTTTGTTTTTCTAGGGCTATATACCATATCGTATATGAGATGATGTGGTTGTAATAAGCCGGCAGGAATAAGTTCAGGGTCAGAGTTCTTCATGCCGAGGGAACTTGCATTAATGATAAGGTCGATGTCTCCAAGTTCCTCTTCGAGTTCAAGCTTGGACCATCCCGTCATCTTTAACCGAGATGGTGAGGAATGAATGTGTTTTTCCTTCAGATCTTTCGCGACTTCATTATACACGGGTTTGACCTTTTCTTCTGTTCTGTTAACTAAGACTAACCGCTCCACTTCTTCAATTGCGCATTGAATGGCAACTGCGCGACCGGCACCTCCTCCTGCTCCGAGTATCATTACCCGCAAATCACTAAGGTCGATTGAAAATTCTTCCCGTATTGCACGGACCAGACCGGGCCCATCACTATTACTCCCTAAGGATTTTCCATTCTCGAAGCGGATCGTGTTCACGGCTCCCATTCTGCGGGCTGACTCGTCGACGCTGTCACAGGCGTTAATGGCTGCAAATTTTAAAGGAACAGTGCAGTTTGTTCCATAGAAATCGTTATCCCTTATTAGATTCAAAGCTTCTGGAAATTCCTCTTCGGACACTTTGATTTTTACGTATTGAGACTTAATTCCGCAGAAATCTAATGCTGGGTTATGAAGTTGTGGGGACAGTGAGTGTTCTACAGGATTTCCGAAAACAGATAGTAATGCCGGGACATCAAATTGATCATTGATGGTTGACCAGTTTTTGAGATCGCTAACGGTAAATGTTTTCTCTGAATTGTTCATCGAATTAAATATTAGTATAGATTTTATCGAGCCTTTCCTTGATCCTTGCAATCGTCGCGACTCTTCCAATCGTTTCCAGCGTGGGCATCAGGTCAGTGCCTTGTCCAATCCCAGTAGAGCAAACACGTAAGGGAAACATTAAAGCTCCAATTTTGATTTGTTTGCTGTCTGCGTAATCTTTGACTGCGTTCTTTATATTTTCAGCGGTCCAAGGGTCAAGAGATTCAAGGACGCTGTTTAATTCCTTAATTCTTACACCAGTTTCTGGATCAGTTGAAATTCTTAAAGATGCATCATGATCTGTGGGGTGGTTGTCATTTAGAATTGGCTCGAGTATTTCTTCTATTTCTGAAAGGTGCTGGACTCTGGGTTGGGTCAAGGAGATCACCTTTTCTGATGCGTTGCTCGAGAAGGGGAGAGCTTTTTCAAGATATTCCTCTTCAGTTAGATTGCTGACATATTGCCCGTTAAGCCATTTACATTTATCTAAATCAAAACGTGAATTGCTTTTGTTTAAGTGGTCAAAGTCGAACAATTCAATTATTTCATCCGTAGTCAATTTTTCTCTATCGTCTTTTGGAGACCAGCCAAGCAATGCAATGTAATTTGTTACGGCTTCTGCTAAGAACCCTTCATTTTTGTACCATTCGATTCCTGCTCCGGCATCCCTTTTGCTCATCTTGGAACCATCTTCATTCAATATTAGAGGAATATGTGCAAAGATTGGAGCGGGGCACTTTAGGGCGTTAAACAAAGCGACATGCTTTGGAGTATTGGATAGATGATCTTCTCCTCTCAAGACATGAGAGATGTTCATTTCAATATCATCAATGACATTGACGAAATGAAACAAAAAGGTTCCATCAGGTCTCCGGATTATGAAATCCGGATTTGTTTCAATTTCTATTCCCTTTTCTTTATCCCAGGCACGATTGCCCGTGGTACTTAAATTAATAGTTTGAAGTCCGCAAATTTCATCATGAAACTCAATGTCGGAACTTGGCACCTTGAATCGGATCGTGCCATTGTCTTCATATACTAGATCAGATTTTTCTAATTTTTTAAGGTATTCTTCATAAATTCTTTGGCGTTGGCTTTGATAGAAGGGTCCGTTGCCACCTTCTTTTCCTGGGCCTTCGTCCCAGTCCAGATTGAGCCATTTCAAGCCATTTAATATCTCTTCACATGATGCATCCGTGTTGCGTTCATGGTCAGTGTCCTCTATCCGAAGAATGAATTCTCCATCATTGTGCTTAGCGTAAAGCCAATTAAATAATGCAGTACGAGCCCCTCCCACATGAAGATATCCTGTAGGAGAAGGCGCAAATCTTGTTCTTACTTTAGAGGATTCCATTGTTGGTTTGTATCATGATGCTATCAGCATTGGCTCAGGTCAAAAGGAACTGTTTGAATAAACATAAGTTTTCTTCTTTTGAGTCTTACTCAGGCAGAGTTATGGTATGAGTCATGTTCAAGTTAAAGTTGCACTGGCAGATTTTAATAGCTCTTCTTTTT
>Ga0315334_10001419_pt1 | contig 14743 bp, 21 predicted proteins | sample M150034915metaG_FD_205555 | JGI IMG/M metagenome (GOLD analysis project Ga0315334, IMG submission 205555) | Ammonia-oxidizing marine archaeal communities from Monterey Bay, California, United States - M1 500m 34915 | ecosystem: Environmental > Aquatic > Marine > Intertidal zone | place: USA... | reverse complement strand
ATCTCTTATGACCATAATTACCACTGCATTTCCGTTTAGTTCGGGCGATTTTTTACTACAAAGAATAACCTCTTCACCGACTTCAAATAATGGCTTCATTCTTACTCTCCCCACTCAATAAAAGTGGAGACTTTGACGCCAAAGAATTGAGCTATTTTCTCTAACATCTCGATTGTTGGCCTTGTCTTTCCAGCACACCAATAGCTGACAGTGACTTGTGTTACGTCAGTGTAAACCGCGAGTGCTTTTTTTCGCTTCTTGAACAATTTGCACCCTACTTTTATTGATTTTCCTATGTTCATATTTTTTCCTTACCTGTTGTTTTGTTGTACTAAGTTAATCTAAAGCTTAAATTAATTAAAGTCAAACATTAATTTTTTGTTGATTTTATCTTTTTTTGGTTTAGGATTATGAAGTCAACAACAAAGCAGGAAATGATTATGAGCAAGCTTGAGATCAAAAAATATGAAGTAACAATGAAGCAGGGGAAAAAGTATTGGAAGTGTTTCACTTCGGCTAATTCTGCTTTCAATGCCATGTATCAAATGTCTATAAAATACATGACCTCTCAAGCGATTGGAGCTAGGGTTGTGGAGGAATAAAAAAAGCCACCGTGAAAGGTGGCTAAGCTACTATTAAATTTTATTTAACAGAAAACACATTGATGGGCCAGCCTGAATTAATATCTAACAGCGACATGTCATCATGCGTGTTAATTTCATTCGTTAGTTCAGACTCTCTTGCAAAACAAGCTTCCTCGAAGTTAGCTACAATCTTGAACACCTGCTTGAAGTCTTGTATTAGGTAGTACTCGAATGTACCGTCTTTCTTTTTCCAATTGACGCCAATCAGACCATTAATAACCGATTCCGTAACCTTTCGAGACATTACATTCATTGACTTTTCATCAGTTGAAATCTCAACCCCATCAATAATAACACCACCTGCCACAACTTCTCGACGCTTTATTGACAGGCTTCTAATGTGTATAGCCCTTGACTCTTCAATTGTAAGTGCTGGAATGTCTTCAAACTCAAAAGGATAAGCATGTTTTTTCCGCTGCTTGCCTTCCGGTGGGGGAGTTGCGCCGGAGTAAATATCAAACTCTTCTCGATTGATGTCCACTAAATCATTAGGAAGATCTAAATATCTACTTAAAAGCCCAGTGGGATAAATTTTGTCTCTAATCTTGCTATATTTAAACATCTTAAAATCCTGTAGCTTCCCAGTAAAATGCAACGGTGGTCTCATTATACCACTCAAAAGAAGATTTTGTTACATTGGCCGAAAAAGAGTTAGCGACCGCTTCAGTCGCTCGCCTAGTCATGGAAATTGACGTGCACTCATTAGGGAATTCAAATAAAAAATTTATAGTACCGCCACTAAGCGTGCCGTTACTTTGATAACCCCACTGCCTTATCACACCATTTCTTTTGACTTCGTAGCCATTGCTTGCCAAGACATTCTGGACGTTGATATCACTATCAGGTATAGCATCAAGAGTCCATCTGACAGCTTTGGTTATTTCACTGAACACAAAGTCGTGTGTATCAGTTTTTACCTTTCCGGCAGAAGTTGAATCAAGATATTTAAACCCCTCCTCCCACTGAGATTGAGTCGTTGGCTGCATTGACGTTTGGTCTTGAGCCCATTCAAAAAGTACTGGTTTTGTCATAAAATGTCCCTTGCATATTCGCCATTATCATACCCGTTCAGGTCTGGATCTATATCGGAATAACCAAAAATTGTGTCTCTAGAGTAATTGAGTAGCGATTGAAGCCCGACACCTGCAGCGAGTGGCAATATTTGCCCATCTCTAATTAATGCAAGAATGTTATCACTTATATCACCTTCAAATAATATTTGAATTGTAGCATTACCAGCGTTATAAACATACACCTCCTCTTGATCTAGTATCATTTGCATAGTTGAGGTTATGGCGGGAATTGAAGTGTCTCCCGCGTTCTTTGCTGCCCTTGCAATTATTACCCGCCTGTACTCTTCATTACCGAGAAGATTTGATTCTGTCTCCGGTGCTGCGGTGTAATAGTATATTGCATTATCAAGATACCCGCCGGCATTGGGGTCAATGTCGTTATATCCGAAATAGGTATACTTTAAATTGACATCAACCTTTCTAGGCTGCCCGACAATCGAGCCAATCAAGTCAAGCCAAACATCAACCTCTTTGTTGACATCAAGTGATGCTAGGCGCTTCAACACGTAATCCTGATCGTCGTACGTTTTAGCAATAGCGTTTATGATTGCAAGGTAGTTAGGTGATTCGCTAAGTTGGTTTATAACCAAGCTCAGAGCAAGAGATCGCTTGTAGTTATCTTCTATCATAGGATCACCGCAACTGTGATCGCTGAATCTTCTATCGTTGCCCTTTCGAATGTCTGCAAATCAACAAAGTCACCAGCCGGATTACCAACACGGTTTAGAGTAACGGATAAAACTCTAAATCCACCAACGGTGTTTAGAGGACAGTATATATCCGAGTCGTAAATATCAGAGCCAATTTCTATGCCTGAAATGTATTCAGAGATAGCCCTTTTTATTTGTGTCTCATAGTCTGGCGCGAGTCCTGTAGTTTCCTTGATGGTTGCAGATATCTCTATCGGTGTATCTGTTGGCCTTCCGAAACTGATCGGCACTTTTTGATTTCTCTTTGCTGGGTTAACCACTTGAACTGTTACTATGTTTGCACCTGATATTGAATCGTTTGTATCTATTCCACCAGAAACGTAATTCAACAAGACCTTGGCAATGTCTTCATCACTACCACCGTCTACGATAGGGAAAGTAGAATGCGGCTCAAGCCCTATTGAGTTAACCGAGCTAGTTTTATTGCCTTCAACCACGACATAAGTCACACCGTCTATCTCAGATATTGCCGTGAATATGCCAACATCAGAGCTTGATTTGTTGCTCGAGCTGGCGATCATTCTTGGCCTTAGTTCTGTGTCTTTTTCTCGATAGGTTCCAGGCTCCGCCTCTTTGGGGTTGGTTACACTGGCCCAACCAAAGACAGGTGTATCTATCTTGTTTATTGAGCCTGCTGCAAATTTTATAGGGCCAAAATCTACGGCATCAGCGAATACAGTAGCGGTACTATTAGGGGCAACAACAACCTCAGATCTAGTTTCAACTTTGTTGATTCCATCGCTTGCCATATATCCTTTTGGAATCGTTGTGCCGTTAAAATCTGCAGTTACTTCAAGTGTGACGGTTGATTTGGAAGCTTTGTTCCGCTTCTTGCCCATGACCGTTGCAAGTCTGCTCTGTTGTTCTCCTGTTGTGCTATATGGGTCGAAGGTCGCCAGCGTAACTTGAACAAGTGCGTCATTTCTTTCTTGAAGGTTTGCGAGCTGGGAAACCATTCTTCCCGGTACAGATTGAGTATTGCTTGTGACATCTGGCAGGCCATCAGCCGCCCAATCCTTTGCAATGCTTTCTCTTAGCTCTTGAAACCTCTGTTTATGGAATCCGCTATCATCAATTGTTGACGCCATCTAATGCACCCCTAAAAACTTCATTGTTGGTTGTCACACCTTCATAGTCACATTTGGCGGTGCCTTCTGTATCCACTGAGATGTTTATATAGTTCAATTTTACCGCATTGGGCGTTGATAGTATAACCCTTCTAAGTATTTGCTTTTTGTCGTCAATGGACAATGCAGGTGAAACCATGTCGGTTAGCCATGGCACGCCAGCGAGAGTATTATCAAACATCTCACCAGCGATAATCTGAGTCCTAAATCTTGAATCCTGCGTGCACTCTTCCGCACCCTCTAAAATTTCAATATCATCATCGGGAGTGAATTCAACATCCCACTTGTCTACGTTCATTTTAAATGTTGCCATGGTTAACCTTTTTATAATGGGGCTGTATTGCTTCCGCCTGGTACGACTCCGCCATGCACGTGATCTTTTAGATCATCGCCTGCAATCTTGAGACTATTATCAAAATCGCCTACAGGGGCTTTAATCGGAACAGTAAAAACAACCTCGCTAGACGTTAGCGTCATGATAGGCGTATTGTTAATCTGTACCTCTACACTTTGATCAATCAAATGTAGTGACGTGTTCCCGTCTCTGGTTCGAATATCCATACCACCTTTTAGATTTTGGTATGCCTTGTCGTACTCGTTTAATCCGAAATAGGCAACAGCATCACTCATATCATGGTGTCTAGATCGCTGTGGGTCTGTTATGCCGCCTTTATTCTTCCACTGCTCTATAGAGCGGTCATTAATCCAAAGCTCGCACGCGTCACCCTTTTCTGGCTTGTAGGTCATCACGACATTGCCAGCCCCATAGAAAGCTACTGGGACATTCTGAATGATTGGAAGGTTGCTTGCTTCTTCTTCTCCGATCCCTTTGCGTTGTATTAGCGGCTGAACTGAAACTGTGTTTCTCTCTTCATTAAAAGAAACGCATTCAGCGACCATGAAAGTTCGAGTTCTTAATAGTGATTGCTCAATGATAAAATCAAGCTTCTCACTGTCGGTTAGCTCTTGTTTGTTAGTATCGACTGCCATCAGTTACCGCCTGCAGGTATAACGGCCTCGACCATGCCTTGGAATGGGCCGCCGTAATTGTTACCAGAAAAAGTTATATTCCTAACTTGATAGCGACCGTTGAAGCTTCTGTTATCATCAATGCTAATTGCTGACTGGCCATTATCAACAGTCCATGATTCAGACTGAATTTCAATCAACCCCTTCGGCCTTATGTCGGGGTTTAGCTGGCATGTGAAATTGACCCCCGTTGGTGTTGCCATTGGCGTCCCAATCAAGCCGCTCGAGCCATTGATGACTATGACATCATAATTGGCTGACTGCTCATCTTTGGTTATGACAATCTCTTCATCCTGAATAGACCAATTTAGATCAAAATCCTTTGTGATAATATCAAGAGAGTCCTTTGTGAGTCCGAACAATGACAAGCCGCCGTTTATTGACTCGTTCAAGTCTTCAGGAAGCTGCCGCACTGACAGTCCCATGTCACTTGATAGCTTGGTCAGGACGTCTTTTACTTTGGTTCCTTCACTAAAAGAGATTGTTGTTCTGGATTTTTGATAAGCGTCTTGACCATCACCGAAAATAATATCGACACCCCAGTCAGGTTGTTTATATTTGGCTGTTGCTAGGACGATATCACCAGTTGCTATCAGCTTTAACACATCATAACCAGCCATGAGCCTAATCTTTTTAGCTCTTGATATTATAGTGTTTCGATTGCTTTCATTTAGGCCGTAAATACAAACTGAGCTTTTATTCGGGTGACTACTCTGGGTCTTGAGGCAGTTAAAATCCACATCAAGCCGCCTTCCATAGTCTTTGTTTATTTCATCAAACACCAGTGTCTCACCAGTGTCTAATACAAACTCAACATAACAATCGCCCTTAAATAATCGCATTCTTATAACCTATAGATATTAGTAAGTCTTCTTGCTGTGACTTTTCGATATATAATATTTTATACCTACCACCCATATTTTCAAAGTCTGGATCATCACTTAGATTATCAGTGTCAATAACAAATAGACTGCCCAAAGCTTGATAGGCATACGGCTCAAACAAGTCAGCACCGCCAACAAGAGCGATACCTTTAACATTCACTAGCTCGTCGTTATCAATGGACTGTCCTTGTGAGATATCCATGTACCACTTGCCCTCGCGCCCATCGTCGACAACCTCTTTGATTACATCGTCATAGGCAGAATAATAAATCCTAATATTGTATGCGTTGCCATCTAAATCAATTCTCATTGGCTGCTCTGGGTACGCTGTTACGGGGATGTAAAACATATCAATCAAACTCCAAACATTGAGAATAGCAAGCTGCTTTCGTTGCCCTTTGCTGGCTCGCCTTGAACCTTACCTTTATCAACAGATGGCGCGCCAACTTGAGGATTTTTAAAAGCTGCAGGCGGAAGTCTTTTTGATTCCGATGATATAGTCGGGATCTGCTTTAAAGATGCCGTGAACTTGAGTACATCATTAAATTCTCGGTTTGCCACTGAATTTATTTCAGTGAAAAATACATCAGGGAAAACTCCCAAATGATTAACCAAGTCGAAAGGCTCCCTAGTTCTAGCAAGTTCGTCTAGTGCTTCTTTCTTGTCTCGCCAAGTATCACCGATCAAGTTGCTTTTGAAAAATCCATCGCATGAAAACTCTTGAGGAAGAGTGACTATATTGTCAGAGAATGAGCCGCCTTTTTGGGTTGGCCTGCTCGTTATCAAGAATTTTTGTGCTTGCGATTCTTCGAAAACAATGTCTATTGGTAGAGAGTTATCCGTACCAAACGAGCTTTTATTATCTCCAAATAGCGAGCCTAGTATCCCATTATTGAATATCAATGCCATTAATATGCCTCCCCTGAGCTCATCATTCTAGCCGTGTTGGCGTTATCCAGCATGATGTCAGTATTTATTTCTTTCTTTACTTCGTTTTTAACTTCACCTGCAGGAGTTCCATTAATCGAAACTGGAACGGTGACATTTGCATCAGGGACGTTAACAACCACCGTTTGATTTTTGGATGGGGCCATATATGCCCTTCCCATAGCATCAGCCATTGACATGACTCTGCTCGGCTTGCTTGATTGACTCTGCGCCCATGCTTTGAGCCCCGTTTCTTTTGCGACTTTTGCTTGGGGTGAATTCTCCTTTATAGTCTCCTGAACCTTGACAGATTCTCTCCAACTTTCTTTCATCCAGTCTGGGATTATTTCCTCTATTGATTCAACTATAGACTCCCATTTGGCTTTAAATTTGTTCAGGAAGAATTCCCAAGCTTTCTCTACCTTATCGAATGCTACTTTAAACTTATCAACAATAAGCCCAGTTATTGAGTCCTTTCCTTCAAAGAATGCGTATATATCCTCAAAGGCAAGTAATAAAGCTCCTATTACACCCCCAATAATGGCAGACTTTCCGAACATCAAAACAGACAAAGCGCCAACAATAAAACCGACACCCTTAACCAAGAACATTACACCGTCACGGTTTTCGCTAATAAACTGAGTGGCTGTAGAAAGCGCTGCAGTGACTGAAGGGATAATCTCGCTGGAAAGTAGATTTCTTATTCCGGTAAGTGTCCATCTAAGGTTGAACATGGCATCCTGGTATGCTTCAGCATCTTTTGCTTGCTGCTCACTGAATACACCGCCAAGCTTGTTTGCTTCTTTGCGCAGCTCTCTGAGCGCTGGAAGGCCACCTTCTACTAGTTTGCTGAATTCTGTCCCCTCGATATCAGCTAGGGCTGTCAATATCCTGTTCCACTCTGATTTAGGCTTAGTGCTCAATGCGCCTATGATGCGCTCCAGCTGCTGATCGGTTTCTAATTGGTTCAGCTCTTGCGCGTTAAGGTTTAACTCTGCTAGGGCTTCAACCGCTGGGCCTGTACCTCTTGCCGCGCTGGAAACTCTCCGCTGTAATCTTTGTAATGCTGTGTTTGTTGTATTTATCCCTATACCAGAGCGCTCGCCAGCAAACTGCAGCTCCTGTAATGACTCAACTGCAATGTTGATTTTTCGCGCGTGCTTAATCATCTTGTCAGCTTCTGAAGCAAATTGATCAACAGAGAAAGCAACGCCAAGCGCAGATGCTGCCGCCGTCGCCGTCATCAGAATGCCTCTGAGATCTTTTACCTTTTTTGATGCATTCTTGAATGACTTGTCATCACTCTCGATGCCAAGCAAGGCCACCAGTCTATCTACTATCACAGCATCACCTATATATTGTTGATTGCATAAAGGGGCTGATTAGCCCCCTTTCTTTTGTCTCTGTTGAGCGTCAATTTTTCTTTGCTCTATTTCGTTGTTTACGTCCATCCACTCCAACGTATCTTGGAACATTTCCATTGTCCATGTGTCTAGTATTTGATTGGGGTCAATGCTAAACATCTTCGCAACGTCAAATAATTGATGAGTGAACGGTGTATAACTGGGCTCTATTCCTCGGAGGTTGATGCTAGATTTTGCTTGATCTTGTCGAGTACTGCGTTTAAATCTAGGTTTTTCATCAACTTTGGGAAGTTTGCTTTCACCGCCTCGAGTATCGCTAAGTTAAACTCTTCTAGTCCTGCCTCTTCGTAATATTGTTCAACGTCTTTTTCTGAGGATAGCTCGTGACCATCAATGAGACAGAAGTCTAAAAGCTTCGACCCGATTTCAAATAAAACATCAGGGTTAGAAACACTACCCTTTTCTATTGAGGACATTAGTGCCAGAGTCTTGACTTCAATCGCCATAGCTTTTCGGATAGGTAACTTTTGAATTGAGTATTCTTTACCAAAGATTTTACATTCGTGTGTCTTGTTCATAATTTGCACCTAGCACCATATTTAGAAAAGCAACTGCCAAGGCTGGTGCAAGTACCAAGACAGTGCTTTGATTTATTTATGCGCCAGCCTGAAGAGGTGGGACGCAAGTTGGAAATATGAAAGTATATTGCACTAACGGCTCAGAGTTGCCCACCGTAAAGGGTGGTGTCTTCTGTAGTGTAGCTTTGGGAGCGAATGCAATACGTTTAGTGTCATTGTTTCTATCGTACATAGTCAGAGGTAAATCAGTTCCTGTCGCCTTCTGTCCTGCATACGCTGCCGCCCAAAGTGCGTTAGTTGGACTTCTGGCCTGCAACGTAACTGTGCACGTACCTTGAGTTTGACCATTGTAAACAATCTCACCATCAGTGCCGCGCATGTCTGAGTACGCTGTTGCCTCGTCGTTGTCCAACTCCCAAGTAATATCCTCGTTAGCCAGACCTCGAGCAGCAATGCCGCCTTAGTTAACCCCAAATTTTTTTACTGAAAATGCCATCTTATACGCCTCCTAAAACCCATTTGCCAGTGACACTCCACTCATCTATTGCAGAGTTTAGAGTTCCTAAATACAGATCGTTTAGTGAAGCTTTGCCCGTAACCCTCACAGATGCTGGGATGGTGTCTGGGTCTGGCATGTTAACCGTAAAGTTAGTTAACAATCGACGTTCAATTGCACGATTACCCCAGTCTAGATAGATAGCCTCAACATCAGAAAACGTTTCCTGATCGAACGCCATTAGAGGGTTTCTAAATGCGTAGTTAGCCAGTGACGCTTGAACGTTGGCGTCAAACCAATCAGCGCCCCACTGCAAGCGAATCTCTCTTCCTGTACAGGTACGACCATTAAACAAGTGAGTGAATGCAGTGTTAGCAAACGTCTCAACAAAGTTGTATCCCTTGCTAATTAGGGTTTCTTGCTGTGCTGCTGATAAGCCAGAATCAAAAGATCCTGCAAAAGCTTTATAGTCCCACTGTTCGAAAATTCCGCCAGTTTCTGGATAAGTTGGCAACATGCGCCCAAGAGCGCCAGCGTCTGGCCTGTTGTTGGTTAGGTCTTTACCATTAACAACTCCGGTAGGGTGGAATATAAGAGTCGTTCGAGAGTAAGATAGGCCGCGCAACTGAGCTCCAATATCAGTCCCTGTACTTACATTAAATGCATTTGGGTCATTGGTTAGCAAGATAGCTTGGCGCTCTACTGGTTGCGCTTGAATCCACTGTGCAAAGTCTGTTTGATTTGCAATTGCGCCTACTGAGTTGTCAAAGTAGCAGCCGATATACCATTCTGCTAGCTTGTCATCAGCGTCTTGAAGTACTGTGCTTGGCTTAGTGTCTGCAGATTCGTCATAAAAAATCACTATCGCTGACTCTGGCTTTAGCTCTTGACCGAAGTAAGCAGATAACCACTGGTGTGCGATAGGGTGATCACTACTATTAACCGAGTCTTCCCAATCATCTGCCGTGACAGAGATGTAGCGAGTAGTTGTGTCAGTTACAGGTTCATTGGTTAGAAGCATACCAACATTTAAGACCGGAAGCGGTGCCGCTTGATCTAGTAGTAGCGTCTGGTTTCTGAACCTTCGAAATATAGGAGTTGGCATACTTAATAACCTCTTTCGAAAAATATTCTTAAATAGTATAAACTATGGCGCTTGTTGAACAAAATCTATTTGCTCTGTCCTATACCAATACACGGAGTTATCCAGATAACCACCAGCATCTGAATCAATATCTGTATAACCAAAATAAATTCTACCGTCTGTGTTTTCACTAAACCACCTGCCAGTAACAAAGAACTCACTCAGCCGATGAATAGTAAAAGTATCCTCAGTATCAATGAAGAATTCAAAATCAGATTGGAATCTGGCCCTGTGCCTTTCATCACCCAAGCTTGTTAGGTTTTGTATTCGATTGGTGCCACTCAGTGAAATGTCATCACCAAGAGCCAGCCTTGCCTCCCAAACTTCAGAGCTTGAATTAAGTCTCTGCAATTGAGAGTATCCGGCTTGAGAGTAAGCATTGATAGAGACGGTTAATGTGGCTGTAAATTTTATTGTCTCGTCAATCATGCCAGTGTCAGATAATTGCCTGACCTTATCGTAGCTGTGCAACTGTGGGACAATTGTCATAGGCTGATAGGTGATGTAATCATTGTCCGGCCTATTACCGTCATATGGGGCAAGCTTTACATTGGCCCCCTCGACCATGGTGTCAATCCATGCTTTTATTTTCTGTTCTATCATGAGCCGCTATCACCCTGCATTTTAACTACGATCACCTTTCTATGTCCCCCAAGTTCATGCCTAGGGGAAACGCTAGTCACTTGATACTTATCAGAGTCTATATTAACTATGTCAGCATCCGCCCCACCACGGCGAACAAACAATTCAAACTCGGTATATATCTTTCTAACGTCTTCCACCTTCTGACCGTCTTCGAGTTTTACTAAACCTACCTCGGTTCCACTTAGTGGCTGTGGTGGCATACCTCTAAATGATAGGGGGGACTTTGAGCCCGGTATCCATCGTCCCGTTGCAGTATCGTCCTCACCTTCAGAATAACGCTCTCCGGTGTAGCCTATAAACATGTCACCGAAAGAGGAATTAAAATCAATCATCAGCTTTCGTCACCTTCTCTTTTAAGTATTTCCATTTGATAGAGTTAACCATTTGACCGGAAGCAATCAAAGGATTGGTTGTGCCTTTCTTGGCTATAGTGCCTTTTGCATTGGGTGGGGTTCTGAGTGAGACGATCTTATTCTGAATATCATTAGAAACTATCTGACCAACTTTTCCCATGTTAACTCTAGCGCTTGATGGGTTGTTAATTGCAGACTTGGCAACTTTTTTTAATGCAGCTTGGTACTGCTTGACCTTTTCTTTTAGTGTCGAACGCATAAATGATCGCTCCGGTATTTTTGCAGTCCCATACTCGTTATAAAATCCGACTTCAGCTACTGTCGCACCGGCGCTCTCTTCGTGCGATCCAGAGTCAGCATGAATACCAACAGCTACCGCATTTTTCTCAAGCCGTTTTAGTTGCTTTAATAATTCCCTGTCCCAGTTAGGGTCGCTCTCAGTGACAGTATTCATTTTTTTAGCCATAGAAAACTAGGCCATGATGGGCCCGCCCCCATACATTTGTATGTCAGACCAAAATTGTGTCCCATATGTTGTTACAGCGTAGTCACCATAAGAGCTTTCCCCTAGTCCGATAATCTCACCACTTACAGACACATCACCAACTCTTCTAGATGTTGTGATTAGCTGAGGCCCGTTTGCGCCCGTACTTGTTTTTTGCCAAATCGCTAAACGGTGAGCAGTGTATAGACCTTGTAGCTCGTCTGTGTCGCACCCGTAATCGATGCCAAACTGACAAACAAATCTATCTAGGTATCGCTGAACTACTGGGTCATCAACCGTTGAAAACTCTGGATAGAATGTTCTGAATTCGTCTATTGTCATGATGCTGCCCTCTATTTTTTTTCATTATAGCACGCTTTCATTTGATAAAAAAAAGGCCCCAATAAAGGGACCCTCTTTGCTTTGAATCTCTACTTGAGAGACAAGTCACCAGACTCTACCCAATCTTTTGCTACTGGGTTGGCGTCGATTAGATTTAGTTGCTGCTCAGTAATATCAACAGTCTGACCTGGCAAAACCTTGATGCCAACAACATGACGTAGCCCCTTAGTGTTGTTAGTAAGAGTCTTAGGTTTAGCTTCTACTGCTTTATCTTTTGTAGCCATGATTACAAGCCCTCGATGATAGTGATTGATAGCGGTTTGTAAGCAATAACACCAGCCGTTTTCATGCGAGCATTGATAATCGTTGCAAGGTTACGAAACTGGGGTGCCATAACGTTGTAAGGAAGTGGAGTTTCCATTGCCACTTTTAGAGGGTCGTTGCAGTAAGTTAGCATTACGTTAGTGCTTCCAGCGCCTGCACCTTCCATGTAAACAGAATCCTCAACAGTTACGTTAGGATAACGTTTTTGGAATCGCTGCAGGGCAGACTCGCCATTGACGTTATTTTCAAAAGTAACGTTTCGTGCGTACTCAAGATCTTGAGGAGTCAAAATGTAAACGTTTGGACGCTCAATGCCTTTAGTGTCTGTAATCTGCTGAATCTGAGGACGCGCCAAGTCTTTATAAACTTCTTCTGCAGTTGCGTTATCTAGCCACTTAGTGCCGCTAGCCGCCTTGGTTGATGCTGTTTCTTTGGTCGCGTTAGGAACTGTAAGCATACCAAAAGCGCCGGACTTTTCATCACCTAGCCATGCGATACGCTCAAACTTCTGCTCCGCTGCATCACGGTTAGACGCTGCTTTGCGAGATGTTAATTGAACGCCAGCCTTGTTTGCTTTTTCTACATCGTCAACAGTGTATTGGAATGCGCCACCAAAAGAATTAATATCGACAACGTATTTCTCGCCTTTTACGTCTGTAAGTGGCAAGTCATCAGCATAGTTAACAATCAGGTCAAACATGCCAACTTTGTCAGCGACTGTGAAAGCGAACTCAGTGTCACCAGGTGCTGATTCTGACTGCTGTGGGATCAGGCGTTTTGCTTTGAGCTCTGGGTACTCTCGCTCTAATACCTGAGAGCGCATGTGCTGAAGTTGCAAGGCAAATATCATTGATTCGCCTGAGTCGGTACGCATACCTTGCGACTCTAAATGCGCTGTTACTTGATTAGGAAGAAAATCCCAATCTTGAAGCTCAACACCGTCAAGGTGATCTAAGCGAATTGATTTATTGAATGTTACGCCCATTTTAAGCTCCTTGAAGTGCTGGCATTAATTTAACGCGAACTAGCTGACCTGCTCCGGTCGTTGCTGTTTCCGCTCGGCCCACTGGCTTAGTGGTAGTGTCTGCGCCAGAAGTAGATTTTACATCACCTTTGTTTGTGGTGATAACTGCGTAGACTAAAGTTTCTGCGTCGATTGCTTCTTGAGCTTCCAACCAGATAGCGTCCTCAGTGACGATAGGAACAGCTCGACCACCTTTGTAAACAGCTTCGCCGTTTTCTTCAGTGACTAGTGTAGTGGTCCAAAGCGTAGCACCTACGATGTAATCACCTTGAGCTGAAGGAAGTTCAACTTTTCCATCATCAGTGTTAGTGATTAGCAAACCAGGCTTGATGCTTGCTTTTGCAATTTTAGTTCGAGTGGTAGTTCCGCGACGGCTGTCAGCGACCATACCCTTGATCGCCACATCTGGCTCTAGTCCGTATTCAGTGTTTAAAGGCATGGTTTAACCCTCTTTATTTGCATAGAATTTTTGATCAGCTTTTTGCTGAACAGTTAGGCTGCAATCTGCGCCGCTATCATTACGATTTCCGCGCTGACCTTGGATATTTTTTGTTGATTGGTTTTCGATAGAGAAATCAACAAATGCATCAACGTAAGAATCATCTTTGCCGTCAAACTTAACTTCAGGCATTGATTCCTCTAATAGTTCGCGTTGCGTTTTGAACTCGCCGGAGTCCTTGCGCAATTTGATTTCTGGGTTGAGCTTCATGACTTTTTCATGAGTATCAAGCAAAGAACCAACTTCGTCTGAATCCATTTTAGATTTTGACTTTTCCATCTCTGCTTTCATGGCGTCATACTTGCCCTGCAGTTTTTCGTAGTCTTCGCCTTTAGCCTTCATAGCGTCGATTTTAGCTTTCATGTCCTTTAGCTTTTTGGACATGTCGGATCCTTCTTCAGAGTCAAAATGCTCACTCATAAAATCAGAAACCAATACTAGACTGCCTTCGGCTTCATCAGCTCGAGCAGATAATGAATCAACTTGGTTTTGCATTAACTCAGCTTGTTCATCACTGCAATCAAGTTTCATTTCTTTCCCGTTAGGAAATTTGATTGTTGGCATTGTTTTGCCTCCGTTATTATCAAAAGAATCGCGTTCATCTGCTCGAATTCCGCTACTTTGAGCACGACCCACATTAACCAAGGCTAGATGATTATTTTGTCGTGCAATCTGTGTTTTGTTTGCATCAAGTGCAGTTTCATAGCATGCTGACAGGCCACGCAAGCCACCTTTAACAGCGTCAATGGCTTTCTTTGTGGTTACTTTGAAGCGAGTCCAAAGCTCGTTATCCTTTCGCCAAGCTTTGATAACTGAACCGACTTGGGTTTTACTTGCTGTCTCAGGTGTAACAAACTCGCCAGGATGCTTGAGAGTAAGAGGAAGCCCTTCCCACTCATCCATATTTTGAAACAATGCAGACTCTGCAATAGTCTCGACACCATCGCGATAAAGTAACTTATCAGAGGTGGACGCGATAACACCCTCGGCAATTAGAAAGCCGTTAGCGTCTTCAACAATTTTGAATTGTTTTGCTGCGTCAAATCTCATTATCAGAAACCAAAAATATTTTGCATGGCTTTTATTATAACCTTTT
>Ga0315334_10001415_pt1 | contig 14759 bp, 11 predicted proteins | sample M150034915metaG_FD_205555 | JGI IMG/M metagenome (GOLD analysis project Ga0315334, IMG submission 205555) | Ammonia-oxidizing marine archaeal communities from Monterey Bay, California, United States - M1 500m 34915 | ecosystem: Environmental > Aquatic > Marine > Intertidal zone | place: USA... | reverse complement strand
AATTTAAGATATCCTGTTCTTGGTGCTGCATTTCAGCCAAGAGGCGGAGTTGCTCGTCATGATGCTATAGCTTGGGGTTTTGCAATGAGAGCAGATGAAATGGGTGTAGATATTATTCAAAATTGTGAAGTTAAAAAAATTAAAACAGAAAACGGAAAAGTGTTAGGAGTAGAGACATCCAGAGGATTTATAAATTCAGACAAAGTTGGAGTAGTAGCTTCTGGTCATACCAGCGTTTTAGCTGCAACAGCTGGAGTAAGATTGCCTTTACAAAGCAGACCATTACAAGCTTTAGTTTCTGAACCTATTAAACCGGTTATCGACACTGTTGTTATGTCCAATGCGGTTCATGCTTATGTTAGCCAATCAGATAAAGGTGAACTTGTTATAGGAGCAGGTACTGATGGCTACAATTCGTTTACTCAAAGAGGCGGTTACGATGTTATTGAAGAAACAGTGCGAGCAATTGTAGAACTATATCCTATATTTGGAAAAATGAAGATGCTTCGTCAATGGGGCGGCATCGTTGATATATGTCCAGACGCTAGTCCTATAATTAGTAAATGTGATGTTAAAGGATTGTACTTCAATTGCGGTTGGGGCACGGGAGGATTTAAAGCAACTCCTGGAAGTGCAAATGTTTTTGCTCATACTATCGCGAACGACAAACCTCACAAAATCAATGCTGCTTTTAGTTTAGATCGCTTTGCAAGTGGCAGACTTGTAGATGAACATGGAGCTGCAGCTGTAGCGCATTAGAATATGTTTTTAATAAATTGTCCATATTGTGGAGAGAGAGATCAGTTAGAGTTTTCTAACGGAGGCGAAGCTCATGTTAAAAGACCAGAAAATCCAGATTCAGTTAGCGATAAAGAGTGGGCAGAGTGCGTTTTTTTCCGTTCAAATCCAAAAGGAATATTTTATGAACGCTGGGTTCATTTACATGGTTGTAGAAAATGGTTTAATGCCGTTAGAAATACTTCCACAGATGAGATATTAAAAATATATAAATTAGACGAAAAACCTCCGTCTCTAAATGAATTTAAACATACTCTTAAAACCCCTTCTGGAGAACCTGAGTTAGGTTCAGGAAATTTCACTGTAAAAAAATGAGTGCATTAAACAACACAAAAAGTTTTCATTTAATTAGTAGTCAAAAAATTTCTTTTACTTTTGACGGCAAACAATACACAGGTTTTAAAGGAGATACAGTTGCCTCTGCTTTATTAAGAAATAACGTAAAATTGATAGGAAGGAGCTTTAAATATCATAGGCCTCGTGGCATTTATACATGCGGGATAGAAGAACCTAATGCTCTTATTCAAATTTTAAGTGAGTATAGTGAGCCAAATACAAGAGCCACAGTTAAAAGAATTTATGACGGGATGATAGTAGAAAGCCAAAATCGTTGGCCGTCTTTAAAAGCAGATATTGGGTCGATTAACAATCTGTTATCTCCGTTATTTTCTGCTGGCTTTTATTACAAAACATTTATGGGCCCAAAGGGTTTTTGGAAAAGAGTTTATGAGCCTATAATTAGAAAAACAGCCGGTCTTGGAAAACCCCCAAAAGAATTTAGGTCTAAAAGCGTTCATCATTATCACAATGTTGATATCGTAATTGTAGGAGGAGGCCTCAATGGTTTGATAGCTGCAAAGAAATTAATTAATACTGAATATGATGTTCTGTTAATTGAACAAGATAGTTTTTTGGGAGGAGTTCTAAACAATTCTAAGAAAATAAAAAATATTGATGATCAAGAAATAGTAGAGTGGTTAAAAAATACAGAAAATTTGATTAATAAATCAAAAAATATAAAAGTTTTAAAAGATACTTTAGTTACAACATACAATTTTAAAGATCATTTAATCGCTATTGAAGATAAGGCAGTTGAAAGCGCTCCAACGTCATATAAACCCGAACTTGCTCTCCATAAAATTAGAACAAAACATACAATTTTATCAAACGGACACATTGAGAGATTTATTTCTTTTAGAAATAATGATCTTCCAGGGGTGATGCTTGCTTCTTCTTTTGAAAAATACATTCATAGGTATGGTGTTGTCCCAGAAACTAAACCTATTATTTTTACAAACAACTCTTCTACTTTTAGTTTGGTAAAATCATTGGTCGATCTTGGTTGTAAGCCATTAGCTTATATAGATATTAGAAACGATTCATCAATAGGAAAAGATACATTAGATTTTTTAAAAAATAATAATATTCAAACTTATACAAGCGCAGAAGTCGAAGGCTGTGATGGAGGCAGTATGCTTAAGCAGGTTTCCATAAGAGATGATAAAAAAAATATTATCAAGATAAAAACTTTAATGCTATGTGTTTCCGGTGGAATTAATCCAGATGTGCATTTATTTACGCAGTCAAAAGGCCTTATCAAATGGGATTCAAATTATTTAACTTTTAAACCTGATAGTCCATTTCAAAATACTATTACTTTGGGATCAGTAAGTGGAAATTTTAGTTATCAAAAGATTAATGAAGAAATAAATAACAAACTAGCTTTTTTAAAAGGGGCAAAAGAAACAAAAGTTAAAATAAACACAAATGTTTCTGATGATTTTAATATTAAAGAAATTTGGGAAACAAAACATGAAAAAGAATCTTTATGGTCAAAATCTTTTATTGATCTTCAAAATGATGTTACTACCAGAGATCTCAATCAAGCTGTAACTGAAGGTTTTGATCGTATTGAACATCTCAAGCGTTTTACCACTAATAGTATGGGAACTGATCAAGGAAAAATAAGCAGCATTAATTCTCTGGGCATTGTATCAAAAATATTAAATAAAAATATTTCAGATGTTGGTACCACAATTTATAGACCGCCTTATTCACCACTGAGCTTTTCGGCGATCGCTGGAAGAAGCACTTATGAGTTTTATGATCCAGAAAGAAAAACTGCTATTCATTCTTGGCATATAAAAAACAATGCTGTTTTCGAAAATGTAGGACAGTGGAAGAGACCGTGGTATTTCAAGTCAAATAAAAACGAAACTATGTATCAAGCAGTTCAAAGAGAATCAAAACAACTCAGAGAGTCAGCAGGAATCTTAGATGGAAGCACACTTGGAAAGATAGAAATAAAGGGAAAAGATGCTCTAGAATTTATGAATCTTATGTACACCAATGCCTTTACCAAAATGAAACCTATGACATCCAGGTATGTCCTTATGCTAGGAGAGGATGGAATGGTCAAAGACGATGGTATTGTTTGTAAAATTAATGATCAACATTTTATAGCCACCACCACAACAGGAGGTGCACCAAAGGTTTTAGCCGACATGGAAGAGTATGCTCAAACGGAATGGCCACATCTTAATGTATATATGAATTCAGTTACCGAACAGTTTTCTACATTTAATATAAGTGGACCTAAATCAAGGGCTATAATGAGAAAAGTTTTTAGTGAAGTTGATTTTAGCAGCGAAACACTTCCTTTTATGGCTTTTAATACATTTAATTACTTAGATACAGAGATAAGAATCATGCGCGCAAGTTTTACCGGTGAATTAGGTTACGAAATTTATGTGCCTCCAAAATATGCTTTGGAACTTTGGGAAAAAATATTTCGCAATGGTAAAAATTTAGGGCTTATACCTTATGGAACAGAGACAATGCATCTTTTAAGAGCTGAAAAAGGGTATGTAGTTGTTGGACAAGATACAGATGGTACAGTGACCCCTATAGACCTCAATCTCAATTGGATGATTGGTAAAAAGAAAAAAGATTTTATAGGCAAAAGATCTTTAAGCAGAAGCGATACTTCTAAAAAAAATAGAAAACAGTTAGTTGGTATTATTCCAGTAGATAAAAGTAAAAATATTGAAGAAGGACAACATATCGTAGAAATAAAATCATTGCCCAGAACTATCAAAGAGCCAATCGAATATCTTGGCCACATTACCTCAAGTTATCATAGCCCTACCCTCAAACATTGTGTTTCAATGGCTTTGATTAAAGGAGGAAATCAATTAATGGGAAAAAAAATATTTGTATCCAAACCACATAGTTCAGAAACTATAGATGCAGAAATCGTTAATCCTGTATTTCTTGATCCAAATAACAAAAGGTTGTTATCATGAAAGAGATATTTTCAATTCGAGGACTAGATATTTTTCAAAAGAATTTTCAACAAGTTGTGCTGAGAAGCAAAGGAGGGGATAAATTTAAGGAAATTATTAACAAAGAAACATCTCTTTTGCCACCATCCTCTAATCTAACAATTACAAGCAATGATAGTTTTTTATTTGCCAAACATTCTTTTGATCAATGGAACCTTTTTTATTTAGAGGAAAAAAAACATCAAGATGTATTAAAATTTGTTTCTACCGTTAATTCTGACGAAGAAATATTGGCGTCAGACTATTCTTACGGTCAAGTTTACTTTGAAATTTCTGGAGAAAAAAGCAGTTATTATTTAAATAAGCTAACTCATTTTGATTTACGCGAAAAAAAATTTCCAATTTCAACAATGGCTCAAACATTAATAGCTAAAATTGACTGTTCAATTTATCACCTAAAAGACAAATATCTTATTACTTGCAATAGTTCTTTTGAGGATTATTTCAGAGAACGTCTTTTGGATTCAGTGAATGTATAATTAATTATTTCCGTAAATAACTTTAAAGTCTTCTCTTTCGGTGCAAAAGTAATGTAGCCAGATACTAATATAAGTATAAATTGAAACTATAAACATCGATTGTGATCCTGTTGCAATTGCAAAACCAAATGGAATAGCTATTGCGTAAGTGTACATCGCATTTGAAGACCATTTAAAAATTCCTCTTTTTTCAAAAGGCATATCTCTATATTTTGGATCAAAATGATCAGCACCAGCGGCTCGAGCAAATCCAAAATATTTCTTAACCGAATACATAGTGTAGAGACCTGGAATAAAAACTATGATCGATATTGTCCACGCTATTAATCCAGGCTTATATAAAGAGCCATAGTCAACAAAACATAAAACTATCGCGGAAAGTCTTGAAATAATTAAAATAAAAAAAATAATTAAATATCCTTTCAATCCAATAGAGTTACTAACTGATTTCCAGCACAGTTCTGACCTCCAACATACCCAAACATAAATCTGATGAACTAATGGAGTAGTCATGGCAATCATAAACCAACTTAGAGCGCTTATTCCAAGAAAAGTATTTGTATTGCTATCAAGATCAACGAATTGAGAACCAATATAAAATAAGATTATAGTTCCTCCGACATGCCAAATTTGGTGTCTAAAGAAAAAACTTAATTTATTTTCCATTTTAATTAATATCTAAACATAATACGTTTAGCGTTGAAACCATAGAAGATTATCGCAAGAGTAATTATAGCTCCGCCAATTAGACTATTTGTGCTAGGAACTTCATTAATTCCAAATAATGGTAACCAAACCCAGAAAACTCCAGCCAAAACTTCTGTAAGCGAAAGAAGTGTTAAATCAGTAGCAGGCAAATATCTTGATCTTGAAGAATATAAAATAAGCCCTGAACAAACTAAAAACCCATGTAATGTTGAAAGTGAAGTATTTTTTAATGATATAAATATACTGTTGTCATTAAATAATAGGACTGCAATAGCAACAGCGGAACAGAAAATTCCTGCAATAGCTACAGTAGTAAATTTTGGAGTCTTTTTTCTCCATCTTAGAGAAACAGTAAATCCTGCAAAACCTAATGATGAAAGCAATCCGTTTAATAAACCAAATAGTGTACCCTCCATTTTACTATCGAATGACATGAAAATTATTCCGGCTGCTGCAACTGTTATAGCTATCAATGTTGTTTTTGAGATTTTTTCCTTTAAGAAAACATATGCTAAAATTGCAGCTACAAACGGTTGAGTAGCTAACATCATCATAGTAATAGCTGCTGTTGTTGATGTTATTGAAAGTATAAAAGAAATGTTGGCAATACCAAGACTTATTCCACCAATCAATCCAGACAAACCTATTTTATTATAATTATCTGTAAATTTTAGTCCCTCAGCTAAAAATAAATAAATATTTAAAACTAGAAAAATTACAGAACCTCTAAAAAAAAGATACTGCCAAGGAATTAATTCTGCGTTATCTATGTTCCTAACTACTAATGGTCCGAAAGACCAAAATAGTCCGGCAATTAAAACAATAAATATTGCTGAAGTAGTTTTATCTTTTAACATTACATGTTGCCATATTTAGGACCGCCGCCACCTTCAGGTGCTACCCAGGTAATATTTTGAGATGGTTCTTTAATATCACATGTTTTGCAATGAATGCAGTTTTGAGAATTAATAACAAATTTTTCTTGTTGAACTTCGTATACTCCAACAGGACAATATCTTTGAGCCGGTTCTTCATATTCTTTTAAAGTGTAACTAATAGGTAAATTAGGATCTTTTAATTTAAGGTGCACTGGCTGATTTTCTGTGTGATTAGTTCCTGTTAAATAAACAGAACTCGTTTTGTCAAAAGTAAGTTTACCATCAGGTTTTGGATACTCTATTTTAGGCATTTGATCAGCTGGTTTTAAGGCTTCATGGTCAGCATGTTTATGCTTTAAAGTAAAAGGTAATTTTCCTCTAAATAAAATTTGATCTAAACCTGTAAAAATAATTCCTGGTATTAAACCCCAGCCAAAGCTTGGTTTAACATTTCTTGCAGCATGAAGCTCTTTATAAGCCCAGCTTTTATTAAACAGTTCTTCGTATAAAGATAATTTTCTTTTATTTTTAATATGTTCAATAATAGTTTCAGCAGCAATCATTCCACTTTTCATTGCAGTATGAGAACCTTTAATTTTTGGCATATTCAAAGTTCCAGCATCGCAACCAATTAATAATCCTCCAGGCATATGCATTTTAGGCAAACTTTGAATTCCACCTTCAATTAAAGCTCTTGCTCCAAAAGCTATTCTTTTTCCGCCTTCCAACATTTTTCTAATTGCTTTATGAGTTTTGAATCTTTGAAATTCATCAAAGGGTGACAAGTGAGGGTTTTGATAATCTAAGCCAATTACATAGCCAATATAAATTTGTTTTTTTTCTGCATGATAAACAAAACTTCCTCCATAAGTTTTACTATCAAGTGGCCAGCCAGCAGTATGCATAACCATACCTTCTTGGTGTTGCTCTTCGCTAACTTCCCATATTTCTTTAAAACCAATACCGTATTGTTGAGGATTTTTACCTTCATCAAGATTAAATTTTTTAATTAATTGTTTACCTAAATGACCTCTGCAACCTTCAGAAAATACAGTAACTTTAGCATGAAGTTCCATTCCTTCTTGGTAGCCTTCTTTCTTGTTTCCATCTTTATCTAAACCCATATCTAAAGTGGCTACACCTTTTATAGATCCATCTTCATTATAAAGAACTTCACTAGCTGGAAATCCTGGAAATATTTCAATACCAAGCTTTTCTGCTTGTTCAGCTAACCAACGGCAAAGATTAGCAAGACTAATGATATAATTTTTATGATTTTTTTGAACCGAAGGTAGAAGCCAAGTTGGCCAACTTAAAGAAGAGTTTTTTCCTAAAAATAAAAACTTTTCTTTAGAAACTTTTGTTTTAACAGGCGCTCCTTCTTCTCTCCATTTGGGCAATAATTCATCAAGCGCTTTAGTTTCAAAAACATTTCCACTTAAAATATGAGCTCCAACTTCTGATCCTTTTTCAAGAATACAAACATTCAGTTTAGGTTCGAGCTGTTTTAATTTAATCGCGGTTGATAATCCTGCTGGTCCAGCACCAACTATCACCACATCATATTCCATTGCTTCTCTAGCCATGGCGGGACTATATCAAAATTTTTATTTTTGGATAGTATTGAGTTTATTCAACTCTGCTAAGAATTCAGGAAGGGCTTTAAACAAATCTGCCTCTAAACCATAGTCAGCAACACTAAAAATTGGAGCTTCCCCGTCTTTATTGATTGCAACAATAACTTTACTTTCTTTCATTCCGGCTAGGTGTTGGATAGCTCCTGAAATTCCAACCGCAATATACAAATCTGGAACAACGACTTTTCCTGTTTGACCCACTTGATGGTCGTTACTTATATATCCAGCATCAACAGCTGCACGCGATGCACCAACTGCTGCGTTTAATTTGTCCGCAATTGCAGTTATATGTTTAAAATTATCTGCACTTTCCATTCCTCTTCCGCCCGAAATAACAATTCTTGCTGTTCCAAGCTCAGGTCTTTCAGATTTTGTTTCTTCTCTTTTAATAAATTTTGAAATATTGGGCACAGCTACTGACTCAACTTTTTCTACTTGGGCTGATCCTCCTGTTTTTTGAGCAGGTTCAAAAGAAGTTGGTCTAACTGTTACACACTTTTTTTTGTCATTACTTTTAACTGTTGCAAAAGCATTTCCTGCATAAATAGGTCTAAGAAAAGTATCTGGACTATTAACTTTAATAACATCGCTTACTTGAGAAACATCTAATGTAGCTGCTACCCTTGGCATAAAGTTTTTTCCAAAAGTATTAGCTGATGCAACGATATGGTCATATTTCTCAGCAAGTTTTGTTACTAATGGAGCTAAATTTTCAGGCAAATAGTTTTGATAATTTGGTGAGTCACAAAGTAAAACTTTCTTCACTAATGGAATTGCTGCCACTTCTTTTGAAACATTTTCACACCCGATACCTGCAACCAAAACATGGACATCTGCATCCATTTTTGAAGCTGCGCTAATAGCATTTAATGTAAATACTTTTAAAGTTGAGTTATCGTGCTCTGCTACTAACAAGACGGACATTATATTACCTTCGCTTCATTTTTAAGTTTGCTTACTAATTCAGCTACACTTGAAACTTTGATTCCACCTTTTCTCTTAGGCGGTTCTTCCACTTTTAGCTGTTGAATTCTATTTGCAATATCTACACCTAAATCTTTAGCAACCATTTGATCTATGGGTTTTTTCTTTGCTTTCATGATGTTTGGTAAAGAAGCATAACGAGGCTCGTTAAGTCTCAAATCGCAAGTAACTACCGCAGGTAAATTTATCTCTAAAGTTTCTAAACCTTCATCAATTTCTCTTACTATTTCCATAGTTTTATCTTTTAAATTAACTTTGGATGTAAAAGTTGCTTGTGGCCAATTTAATATCGCAGCTAACATTTGGCCCGTTTGATTACAATCGTCATCAATGGCTTGTTTACCCACAAAAACCATATCTGGTTTTTCTTTTTCTACAACTTTTTTTAAAATTTTTGCAATTCCTAGAGGTTCAACATAGCCATCCGCTTTAACATGAATTCCTTTATCAGCACCAACAGCCAGAGCTTTTCTAACAGTTTCTTGTGCTTTTTCCTCACCAATTGTTATTGCAACAACCTCTTTTACTTTACCTGACTCTTTAAGTTTTACTGCTTCTTCAATAGCATTATCGTCAGGTGGATTCGTTGACATTTTAACATTGTCTGTGTGAACACCAGAGCCATCTTCTTTAACTCTGATTTGAACATTGTAATCAATAACTCTTTTAACAGCGACTAAGATTTTCATTTAAGCTCTTAGTAATTTGTTTTCAGAGTCGTATGGAGAGTCTTCAACCACAGAAACTTTGTGCATTTTACCTAGTATATCAATTTCTAATTTTTGTCCAACTTTTGCTAGTTCGGGCTTTACCATTCCTAAAGCTAAAGATTTATTTAATCTAAAACCAAAATCTCCGCCAGTAGCTCTACCTACCACTTTTCCGTTGCTATAAATTGGATTGTTTCCTAAAACATCCGCATCACTTGCGCCATGAATTTCCATAGTTACTAATTTGTTAGAAAAGCCTTTTGCTCTCCATTTGTCTAATGCGGCACGTCCAATAAAATCTCCTTTGTTTGGGTGAATAAATCTATCCAAACCTGACTCGTATGGGGAGTATTCAATAGAAAGTTCTGTCCCTAATAATTTGTAAGATTTTTCTACTCTCAAACTATTCATAGCTCTTATACCGTAAGGTTTTAAATTAAACTCTTTTCCAGCTTCCATTAATTTATCAAAAATATGATTTTGGCATTCAATAGGGTGATGCAATTCCCAACCTAGTTCTCCTACAAAGTTTACTCTCATAGCATTACATGGAGCCAGACCAATATTAATATTTTGAGCGCTTAGCCATTTAAATTTATCGTTAGAAAAATCTGCTTTTGAAACTTTTTGCATAAGTTTTCTTGCTTTTGGGCCTGAAACTACAAGCACGCCCATACTGTTAGTTAAATTTTCATATTGTACCGTTCCATCATTTGGCATCCATTTATAAATCCAATCATGGTCCAATCTTTGAAAAGCGCCTGCAGAGACTAAATAAAAACTATCTTCTGATTCTCTCATGATTGTAAACTCTGAATGAACCCCGCCTTTTGTATTTAAAGCGTGACAAAGATTAATTCGTCCAATTTTTTTTGGAAGTTTATTAGCTACCAACTTATCTAGAAATTGTTCTGCTCCAGGGCCTTTAATTCTACATTTAGCAAATGCTGTCATGTCTAAAAGACCAACATTTTCTTTTACATTCTTGCATTCTTTCTCAATATTTTTAAACCATTTAGATCTTCTGAATGACCAATCATCTTCTTGTTTTTCTCCATCGGTTGCAAAGAAATTAGGTCTTTCCCATCCAAATTTTTGTCCAAAAACCGCTCCTAATTTTTTCATACGATCATAACAAGGGGCTTGTCTTAATGGTCTGCCTGCTTCTCTTTCTTCATCTGGATAGTGAATAGTAAAAACATTTCTGTAAGCTTCTTCATTTTTTTCTAATAAATAAGATTTAGTTGCATAAGAACCGTATCTTCTTGGTTCAACACCAAGCATATCTATTGTAGGCTCTCCATCTACAATCCACTCTGCTAGTTGCCAACCCGCGCCACCTGCTGCAGTAATTCCAAAACTATGTCCTTCATTGATCCAAAAATTTTTGAGTCCCCATGCTGGACCAACTATAGGATTTCCATCAGGTGTGTAAGCGATAGCACCGTTGTAGACTTTTTTAACACCAACTTCTCCAAAAGCAGGAACTCTTTTTATTGCACCTTCAATATGAGGAGCTAATCGGTCTAAATCTTCTTGAAATAATTCATACTCACTATCTTTTGAAGGACCATCAATATAACAGCAAGGAGCTCCTTTTTCGTAAGGACCTAGTAAAAGTCCGCCTGCTTCTTCTCTCATGTACCAAGAGTTGTCGCTATCTCTAAGGACTCCCATTTCTGGTTTGCCCTCTTTTTTTCTTTTTTGAATTTCTGGATGAGGTTCAGTGACAATGAATTGATGTTCTACAGGAATAACTGGTATTTCTAATCCAACCATACGACCAGTTTGTCTTGCAAAGTTTCCGCTACACGACACAACATGTTCACAAGAAATAGCTCCTTTGTCAGTTTCCACAGTCCATCCATCTTTTGTTTGTTTAATACCAACAACTGTTGTGTTTCTATAAATTTCTGCTCCCTTATTTCTGGCACCTGTTGCCATTGCTTGTGTTACATCGGCTGGCTGAATATAACCATCTTCAGGATGTTGAATAGCTCCAACTAAACCTTCAATATTACACAAAGGCCAAATCTCTTTTACCTGTTCTGGTTTTAAAAACTTTACATTTACTCCAATAGTTTGCGCAACCCCAGCATATTGATGGTATTCGTCCATACGATCTTTTGTTTGTGCTAGACGAATGTTTGATACAACGCTAAAGCCAACTTTTTTTCCAGTTTCTTCTTCTAATGATTTGTAAAGTTTCACAGCATATCTATGAAGCTGACCAACAGAATAACTCATATTGAAAAGAGGCAACAAGCCTGCAGCATGCCAAGTCGAACCTGATGTTAGTTCTTTTCTTTCAACCAAAACAACATCTGACCAACCTTTTTTAGCTAAATGGTAAAGTGCGCTAACTCCAACTGCACCTCCACCTATAACAACAACTTTTGCTTTTGATTTCATATATTTTGATATTCAGAATATGATAATTTAATTCAGATTGGAATGATTAAAATGACCCTAGACCATTCTGATCATATTTTATTTGCAGTATTTTTAACGTCTTCTAGAAACTCTCTTCTTTTCTCATCACTAACAAATGGAACCGCAAAGTATCTTCTATATAAAATATCTTTAATTCCACATATATAAAATATTCCACGTTTTAGTCTTCTTACAGGCATATTTAAGAAGAAAGTAGCTACAGCAAATCTAGGTGAGCCATAGGTACAAAAAACAATTGCTTTTTTGCCTTCTAAATTTCCTTGAGGATAACCATAATTTCCAATTAATTTTTTAAATCTAAATGCCCAAGGTGGAGCTAAAACCTTATCTATCCATCCTTCCATGATTGCTGGCATCCTAAAATTCCATATGGGAGCGATTAAAACAATTGTATCAGATTTTTCGATTCTTTTTCTATGGTCTAAAACATCAGCAGACGGTTCTTCACCAGCATAAACAGGATCGAATTTTTCCTTATACAGATCAACGTAATCAACCTCATGACCTTTTGCTTTTGCTGAATCAATGAAAGTTTTTTTTATAGCAGCATTAAAAGATTTATCGCTGTAATGACTATATACTACAAAGACTCTACTCATAGAGATTCTTTTAATATATGAGTTTGATACGTCAAGTTAAGTACTTGACGTATCAACATATAAATTAATTTATGCAGCTAAAGCTTGTTTAATATCTGCAATAATATCGTCTGGATGTTCGATACCAATAGAAAGTCTTACATAACCTGGCGTTACTCCGGCAGCTAATAACTCTTCATCATTAAGTTGACTATGAGTTGTAGTTGCAGGATGTATTGCTAAACTTCTAGCATCACCAATATTTGCAACATGGTAAAGCATTTTTAAGTTGTCAATAAACTTAGATCCAGCTTCTCTAGTACCAAGATCCATTCCAACTAATGCGCCATACCCACCTTTCATATATTTTTTAGCTCTATCCTTAATTTCACCTTGATGATTTGTAGGGTAGATTACATTTTTAACTTTTTTCTGAGTCTCTAAGAATTTTACAACTTTTTCTGCATTATCGCAGTGTTGTTTCATTCTAAGAGAAACCGTTTCCAAACCTTGTATAATTTGAAAAGCATTGAACGGACTAAGCGGCGCTCCTAAGTCTCTTAGTAAAACCACTCTAGCTCTAATAGCAAAAGCAACATTTGCTCCAGTTAGTTTAGGAACGTCTCTTCCCCAAACTGCTCCTTTATAACTTTGATCTTCTTCATTAAACAAAGGTTGCCTTTTTGGATTTGCCGTCCAGTCAAAATTTCCTCCATCAACGATAATTCCACCGATAGAAGTTCCATGACCACCAATATATTTTGTAAGTGAATGCATTGATACAGCGGCACCATGTTCTATAGGCTTACAAATTACTGGAGAAGCAGTATTATCGATTATTAGTGGAATACCATGCTTTCTTCCAATGTCTGCAACTTCCTTAATTGGAAATACTCGCAGATATGGATTAGGCAAAGATTCTCCATAGTAAGCTCTTGTTTTTTCGTCTGTTAACTTTTCAAAGTTTTTTGGATCAGCGGGGTCAGCAAATCTTACTTCAATACCTTGCATACTCAAAGTATTTTTAAATAAGTTTACTGTTCCACCATACAAGTCAGTTGATGCAACTACGTTATCACCAGTTCTACAAACATTTTGTAAACAAAATGCTGATGCGGCCTGTCCTGAACCAACAGCAAGCGCAGCTAATCCGCCTTCTAAAGCAGCCACTCTTTTTTCAAGAACATCACATGTTGGATTCATAATCCTTGTGTAAATGTTACCAAATTCTTTCAAAGCAAATAAATTTGCAGCAGTTTCTGCATTTTTAAATTGATAAGAAGTTGTTTGATAAATTGGAACCGCTACAGCCGTTGTGGCTGGATCGCTTCGATATTCACCTCCATGTAAACCAATGGTTTCCGGATTTTTAAAGTTAGCCATTATATTTTTCCTCCTTTTTTTATTGTTGTTATTATGAACACTTTATGCTTTGTCCCCATAATCTTTCATATGTTTAGGTATATCTTCACCATACATAAAATGATTTTCCATTTTTTCCCTGTATTTGCTTGCTGGTACCGTTAAACCTACCGCATGAGCAACTTCTCTAACCAACATCGGATTACCTAGACAACATACCCCAAGATAATTAATTCCAATTTTGTATGCTTCTTTTGCAAATTGGCCAATTTCATATCTGTTGCATAGTAAAGGTTCTAACGCAGTTGGAAAAGTTCTTCCGTGTGGAGCACCGCACCCACAATCATCTCTATCTGGCAAATTAAACCAAGTAGTATATTTTTTGTTCGTTCTAAGAGGTATTGGCAATGCCGCAACATGACATTTAACCTGTTTTCTAATCTCCTGAAGATAAGGCAACATTGTTGCAGGACCTCTAAAACAATTCATACCCACAACGTCTGCACCTCTTTGTTCTAACTCTTTACAAGTTTCGACTATACCATAACCATCGCGCATAATATCTTCTGCCATTGGAGCAATTGTGATTACAACTGGTAATTTTGTTTTTTTCATTACTTCCAAAGCTTTAAAAGCTTCTTCTGCATAATAAAAAGTTTCTCCGATAAGCATATCTGCTTTTTCATCAACAGCCCACCCAACCATTTCGGCAAACATTTTTTCTACATCCAGATGAGCTTTTTTATCTTTATCATTCCAGATATTAGAATTGGAAATGTTTCCAGCCATTAAATTAGGTTTGGGTCCTGTTGATTTTAGATTTGCAA